>ENA-UZWX01002453-UZWX01002453.1-metagenome-genome-assembly--contig:-Day-4---50m-contig-2453_pt1 | contig 11577 bp, 6 predicted proteins | sample MGYA00260347_ERZ794907 | MGnify/ENA metagenome assembly ERZ794907 | reverse complement strand
AGCCTGGCAGCACCTCGTCCCAGTGATCCATGAGCCGTGTGTATTGCTTGTAATAGCTGCCAATCTCATCCAGACCATAGGAAAACTCTTGCCCTTCCCCCCACAGCTGCTTAAAACCACTAAAGCAACAGGACATGGGGTGGCGCCTAGCGTCGATGACTTTGGCATTGGGAAGTATCAGTTTAATGAGGCCAATATGAAAAAAATTATTGGGCATCTTGTCGATAAACAACGGGGCGTCGCCGCGATAAACACGGGTCTGCTCAATAAATTGCTGACCAAATTTTTCAAATAATGAGGTGTCTAGCTCCGACAGTATTTTGGGGTAACGCGGATCCTCTTGACCTGCCTCATCGCGACCACGCAGCCGCTTGGCAAGGTCGAGAACGTTATGGAGCTCCATCGTGCCATCTACCTGGGAGTGCGAGGCAAGAATCTGCTCAAGGAGCGTTGACCCTGCTCGAGGCAGTCCAACAATAAAAATGGGGTCCTTAGCCGCTACACCCACATCCCCTACCTGCTCAAATAACGCTTTCGTGCACACCTCTATTTGCGCCTCAATACGCTTTGACAGCTGTTTTGCATTGAAGTGCGTGGTTGGTAATTTCAGAGCATTGCCCCGAGCGTAAAACTCGAAAGCCGCATCAAATTGGTGTTTGTCCTCCAAGGCCTTACCCAAAGCAAAACAAATCTGAATCCGATCGACGCTCCCTATGGTGGCGTCTTGCTCCAAATCTTTCATTTGCAGAATTTGGTCGTCATCAAACTTGTAGGACTTTGTATTGGCAAGGCTCCAGTAGGCGTCTCCATGATCGGGTTTTATCGCCGCACTGGCTTTAAACGCATTGATCGCCGAGGCCCTATCACCGCTAGCGTTATAAATATGGCCCTGACTGATAGGGATTTGGTGATCGGTGGGGTGTACCTGCTGCAGTTTTTCGTACAACACACCAGCTTCGTCAGTTTGGCCCACTGCGAAGCAAGCCGCAGCGTATGCCTTGGCAATTTGATCATCGTCGTGGGGCTGCTGGGCTCGAAGCTCTCCCGCCAGCTCATAAGCTGAGTGGAAGCGCTGACGACGCATCATTACGTGAAATAGCTGAATGGACGCCGCTAAGTTCTCAGGCTCTAGCTCATGCAATGTCTCAAGTAAGAACTGAGCTTCATCCAATATATTTTTTCGAGTCAACACCTCAGAGAGCAAACGCATGCCCTCTGTGTGAGTCTTATTGTCTCTTAAAAAATATTTACACAAGCGCTCTGCGTCATTGAGCAAATCCTGAGCCAGATAACTCATAACGGTTCTGAGTTCTTGCGGCAGCGACTTTAGAAAGGCAATTTGCTGGTCGGCCCCATCACGTTTTTCAGGGGCAAAACGCGCATAAAGCGGAATGAGCAACTCCCAACATGTCATCAAGGACCCGTCCAAAGCCACAGCCCTTTCGGCCGCCTCGAGGGCCTGCTCGGGTAAATTCAGGCTAAGTGAATTAACAGCGACCTCTTGGTGGGCTCTCGCCATTGCTGGGAAGTTGGCCGTCAGATCAGACAAGCTCGCCATCGCACGGGCAGGATCGCCAGCAAGGCGATAGCGCAAGGCACTCAGGTAGGCCAGATTAGGATCGCCTGAAAACTCTGGTAACAGCTTGTCTATCATGTCGCCCGCAGCAGGTAGGTCACCGCTGGCGAGTTTTCTTTGAATATCTTCAAGTGATTGCTGTGGTGCAGTAGTACTGGTCATCAAATTATGTCCCAAAAAAAAGGCGATCAGATGATCGCCCTTTGATCTCAGATGCTGGCTTCCTCAGAAGGAATAACCGAACCGCAAGCCCATGGTTCGTGGACGCATCATACTGGACTCCGGCGTAAATTTACCGGCTGTTTGCACCACGTAGCCCTCTTCTGAGGTCAGGTTGTTAACAAACACTTCAGCTGTCCAGTTATCACGAGCATAGCCTAAGCCCATATTCAGGGTTGTGGCCGCTTCGTTCACGTAGCGTGAGTTTGAGGGCACGCTACCGTTAGAAGTGGCGACGGTACCGAAGGTTCCACCTTCATCCTGAATAGCCACGCCGGGATCATTTCCGTAAGCGAGCTGGTGAGTGTCAGTCATGAACTCAGCGCTGCCCACGATACCGGTCACACTTTCACCGCGATAGACCAGAGCTGCATTCACCCAAGCGTTACCCTTCATGAAATCGAAGTCATATCGAGCGCGGATGTTGCCTGAGAAACTGGGTGCCAGAGGCAGCTCAGATCCCTGAGGCACACTTACTCCCTGTAGCTGCTGGTTAATGCGTGTCAGCTCGGTGTCGAGGAAACTCGCAGCACCGCTCAGAGTCAGCCTACCCGTTGCCGCCCACATGAAATCGATATCTAAACCCCGCGTCTCAGCATCACCTACGTTCTCAAGGAATACGAGGAAGGCAACGTTCGATGGGTCGAATCGCGCCACCTGTAAGTCGGTGATTTCGGTGCTGTAGAGACTGGCGTTGAGTCGCAGAGTATTATCGAAAAGCTCCGATTTAATACCTAGCTCCATGTTCTCCAGTTCATCTGTCGTCGCGACAGCGGGTACCACATAGCCCTCGTAAATTCCCGACTGATTACTTGCCAATTGACCGGCGTTGCGGTTTTGGGCTGCGGGTCGATAGCCTTCTGAATACACACCGTAGAGCATGATGTTGTCATTAATTCTCCAATCTAGGGAGAACCTGATGATGGTGTCGTCTTCTTCGGTAACACCCTCGTTGTTGATGCTAGAGATATCAAGACGGCCCTCTTTAATCGCCTGAAGGGTTGCCGCGTTGTTACCACCGCCTCTGAACATTTCTTTCGCCGAACCGCCGTAAGTTGCTGCCGCGCCAGGATAGTTGAGCAGCGCTAAGAACTGGTCGTCGGTCATGTTGCCGTTGTTGTAGGCACCAAGGGCAGTAAATCGATCGGTGGGGCTGTTACTAAAGCGGTGACTGTTACAGAAACCATCTGCTGCACCGCCGCCGCCATTACCGCCGTAGCGGCATCCGAATGAGAAGTTGGAAGCGCCCGTCAACTGGGTCTCAAGATCGTACTTTCTAGCGCCAATCGTTGCGGTCAGGTTATCGGTAATATCGAAGGCTAACTGGCCAAAAAAGGCAATTTCTTCTTCGGTTCGAGTGTAATCGTTGTAGAAGGTCGTTAAGGGTCCAGCAGGCCCAATTTGATTGGTTCCAGCGACTCCAGGAATCGTCTCGTTCGCCAGATCATAAGGTGATTGGGCCGCAGCACCATAGTAATTCACCTGAAAATCGCTAAAGGCGTCTCCTGTTGAGTAATACTGGAACTCACCCAATGTCTTGGTTTCTACATCGCTGAAGTAAACTCCAGCCATAACACGCCACCGTCGATCGGGATCAGTGCTGATGCGCAGCTCGTGGGTGGTGCGCTCGTTGCTGGTTTTGTCTCGGTATGCCTTTCTTGGATCGAAACAGGTGTTTTGGTTGTTGGGTCCGGGTGCGGCATAAATGTTACCGCTACACAGGTAGTAAGTAATGTATCCACCACCATTGTTGTAGTGAGTGTAATCAATCAGAGAGTCGATTTCTCTGTCGAGGTAACCACCGGCATAAACAATATCGAGACCAGCAATGCGCCCTTCGATAGTCAGAGTCGTCAAATCAAATTCATCAACGTTGCTCTCTGGTTGAAATTTGGCCGATTTATCATCGCCCAAGCTTGGGTCGATTAGAAACGATCCTTCGACGTCGAGCTTCTGCGACGAGTGCTGTACCAGCGCACTCCAGTCGTCAGAGATGTCCCACTTTACGCCGACTCGATAGCCTGTGTAGGTCGCCTCGTTCCAATCTTCTTTCACTTCGTCGGTATTGCTGACGCTGTTGACGACAGTGTCAGGGAAGTTTCTGAAATAAGGTCCATAACCGATCGAGTTACGGTCAATAACCGGGCCTGACGGCGTAAAGGTAGACGGGGTGTTGTCGATCCATCCACCCTGACGGTTGTTATAGCCGACAGCTCGAATGGCCAGGCTGTCACCGATTGGAATATTGATCATGCCTTCGATGTTGCTGCTGTTGTCGCCACCATGAGTCGACGACATGCCCACATCCACCCGGCCCTGCATCTCACCCATCACGGGCTTATTGGTGATCATCCGCATGTTGCCGGCCTGAGAGCTGGCACCAAATAACGTTCCCTGGGGCCCAGCAAGCACTTCGATGCGCTCAAGGTCAGAGGCATAAACATCGAGGTTACGTCCACCAAAAGAAACGGGGGTCTCATCTAAATACAGTGCTACACCGGGAGCTGATCCCTGTGCTGATGACACAGTGACCGAGCCTTGCTCGGTTGCTGAGCCGCGAATGTAAATTTCTCTCATGCCCGGCGCGTTACCGGCGTCGATGACATTGGGCAGAAAGTCTACGTATTCGTCAAAAGTCATAATGCCCTGAGAACGCATTGAGTCGCCTGAAAGGGCGTTCACAGAAATTGGGACATCCTGCAGACTCTCAGCTTGCTTTGTCGCTGTAACGACGACTTCCTCTAGCTGAGCGAAAGCGGGACTTGAGACCATGGGAAGAAGTACAAAACCGAGTGCTGCGGCTAGCGGCGTGCGTTGGAAACCTGATGAATCAGACATACGAGCTACCTTTTTTAATGAGTAAAATTCAACTCTTGAGAGATAAAGCCAATTTTTTATTGTTGGTTAAAAAAAGCGTACCTTTTCTGTGCGCTGCGTGCAAACGGCGAATTTCTTGAATTTGCCCGGGAAAAAGGTGTAGCGGCCCGCGTCAGCAGCCGCATTAATTGGCTGCCTGTGCAAGGCCTCGAATACCCGGAGGTCAAAATTAGCGGCGGNNCTAGCCATCACTCATTCGAATAGACCCGTTGCCCATCAATAAACGTTTGTTCTACCTGCACTGTGCTAATGCGCTGCGGCGGAATCGCAAACAGATCCTCCGAGAGAATGACTATGTCAGCCCGCTTGCCAGCCGTCAGACTGCCCGTCACCGCCTCTTGGTGCATCGACCAAGCCGCATTAATGGTATAGGCCCTGAGCATTGTGTCGAGGCCCACGCGCTCTGATCGATTCAGAACATCTAGCTGGAGGAGTTCCTCGGTGGTCAGCGCGTCGTTTTTCATCCAGTCCTGTCGCAAAATGGCGACTTCAATGGCATCCAATGGGTTGAGAGAGCTCACATTCCAATCACTGCCACCCACAATCGTTGCTCCTGATTCAACAACACTCGCTATCGGATACATCCGGTGCACGCGATCCAAACCGACCACTGGCAAGTTGAGATTGATGATCCACTCGTCGGGGAGTGCCCACAGCGCTTGAAAATTGGCCGCCACATTGAGTTTGGCAAAACGACCTTGGTCGTCAGGGTGAATTAACTGCATGTGGGAAATCTGGTGGCGCAGGTCTTTCGGTCCATGAGTTTGCTGAGCGAACTCAAAAGCATCCAATATGGCGCGCACACCTCCGTCGCCCAGCGCATGGGTGTAAACCTGTACATCTTTGCTGACCAAATCAGAGACGATTTGGTTCAGCTCGTCTTGAGGGTACGTCAGCTCGCCAAGATACCCGGGCTTATTGAGATAAGGCGCGAGCAGAACTGCTGTTTCCCCCTCTAAAACTCCATCAATGAATAGCTTTACCGCCCCCAACTTGAAACGATCCGTGCTCAGCGCTTCCCGTTCATTTAAGTTGGATTCGTAAACCGCTGTCGTGTCGGTGGTAAATAGATCGCCGTGGCCATAAGCCAACGCCCCCCTTACTCGGAGTGTCAGTTGATCTTCTGCCTCGAGAGCGCGATACGCAGCCACATCGCTGGCGCTTACCCAAGCGTCAAAGGCGCTGGTAATACCAAATTGATTAATGGCCTTTATCGCAGCGCGCATCGTCTCAATACGATCTTGCTCGGTCATCGTCGGGACGTATCGCTCTAACAGATCCATTGCCGACTCGCGAAAGGTGCCGCTAGGTACACCCAGCTCATCGCGCTCAATAATACCTGCCGGTGGGTCTTCGGTTTCAACGGAGATTTGAGCCATCGCCAGCCCTAAAGTATTGGCAGAGACCGAATGTCCATCGGACGCCCTGAGGAGCATGGGCACGCGATCAGTAACGCCATCTAACCAGCTCAGCTCGGGCCCAGACTGACCAAAAAAACCCAGATTTAGGCCCTCAGCAACCAGCCACTGCTGCTGTCGTTTTTCAAGGCATAAACTGAGAATCGCCTCAACCGCTTGAAGATCGGGAGCCTCTGCAAGATCACAGCCTAATAAACTGCGCCCACCCATAAAGGTATGCAGATGTGCATCGTGAAATCCGGGCATTACCATTTTGCCCTCTGTATCTATCGTTCGGGTAGACGGTTTGCGGTAAGCCTCAGCCTCTTTTCTAGAGCCAACAAAAACAATCGTGTCGTCGGAAACGACCAGCGCCTCAGCACTTAGCTTGCTGGCGTCAGCGGTATAAATATGCCCGCCAACAAACATCAAATCAGCAGCCTCGGTTAGGGCCGTCGTGCCGATAAACAGCGCACAAGAAAGTAAACCTTTACCGGTGAACGCCCTCAACCACAGCATCCAGTTTGTTGTTGTTTGCCATCGCATCGCTCGCACTCCTCATTAAAACCGGTCAATCAATACATTGAATAGGATGCACAACCCTCTACCAGTAGCCACCGAATCAGGCGTAGATAAAAGAAACAGCAATCTATGTACCCACGCAAAAACGATCTAGGGTGAAATTTCAATGGCCAGCTGATCTTCCTCGACAGCATCGCCTTCGGCAATGTGTGTGGCAATCACCTCACCTGCAACGGGTGCTGGGTAAGGGACCTCCATCTTCATCACCTCTAAAATAAATAAGGTATCGCCTTGGGCCACATGATCTCCGGGCTGCACCAGCATCTTCCAGACCGAACCCCCGGTTTCTAGCTCAACTTTTGTCATGACAATATTCCTCAACAATGGCTATGGCCTGATAGAAAAAGCCGTTGGACCCAATAGTGATGGCAGCAGCGGCTGGACCCGATCTAGCCAGCGACACAGTTCGGGGCGCGTCTGACGCGGATCGATGAGGTCGTGGACGCCCAAAGCTTCAGCTCTGGGGAAGGGCGACTGCTTAGCTGCTAGCTGCTCCTCGAGCTCCCGTCGCCGCGCATCCGGATCAGGCGCCGCCTCAATCTCTCGCCGAAACGCCACCGCTACGCCTCCCTCAACCGGCAGCGGCCCACTCTCTGCCGAGGGCCAGGCAATGACATAACCATCAGGTCCATAGTGAGCAGCCTGAGCAACACCAAAGGATCGTCGAATCATGACCGAGATCCAAGGCACCGTCGTTAAAGCTGCTGTCAGCACGGCCGAGGCGCCATGGCGAATAGTCGCCTCACGCTCTGCCTGACTGCCTATCATGAAACCGGGTTCGTCAACGAGACTCACAATGGGGAAGCTGAAGGTTTCACAAAGCTCCATGAAACGTCTTGCTTTGTGGGCACCATCGGCCGTCATAGAGCCAGCAAGGAACTTGCCATCGTTTGCCCAAACACCCACGGTTTGACCATTAAGGCGTGCAAGCCCCGTGATTTGCGATCGACCATAACCGCGACCCATTTCAAAGAAGCTGTCCCGATCAACAACCGATGCAATGACCGAGCGCATCTCAAAAGCTTGCCTGCGATTGCGGGGTACAATTTCTAAGAGATGCTCATCGCATCGGTCAACAGGATCGTCACAGTCAATGACCGGGGCCAGCTGATAAATATTGTCGGGCATGTACGAGAGAAAGCGCCGAATCTCGGCGATGCACGCCCCTTCATCCTCGGCCCCGTTATCAACGGTGCCATTTTTCGTATGTACCTTCCAACCTCCCAGCTCATCCTTGCTTTTTTGTTCCCCCATGGCCCGCGCCACCACCGCAGGCCCAGCCGTCAAAATCTGCGCTGTGCTTTTGGACATGACTGAAAAATGCGAAGCCACAAGACGACCAGCAGGTAGCCCCGCGACTGCCCCCAGAGCTGCGCTGGCCACTGGCACGGTCGCCATAGCCTGCGCTACTGAACGAAACCGCGCCGGCGCATTAACTGGCCCAGGCAAGCTAGGGCCTTTTCCACCGGTCCCCCCAACGCTTCCTCCTGAACCCTCATGCAATCGCACAAGCGGCAGCCGGTATTGCACCGCCAATTCCTCTGCATAGACGCTCTTTCTAAGCCCTGCTGCGGAGGGCGAGCCTCCTCGCAGCGTAAAATCCTCACCACCTACCACGATTCTGCGCCCGTTCACTTTGCCAAAGCCCAGCACAAAGTTGGCAGGGTCCATCCCGGTCAGCACGCCGTTTTCGTCGTAGTGCGGAGTACCCGCCGCTGGCCCAACTTCCTCGAGGCTTCCCGGATCTATCAGTTTTTCAATGCGCTCACGGATCGTTAGGCGGTTTTGGCTGTGCTGCTTGGCGATCGCCTCTTCCCCACCCTGACTCAGTGCCAATTCCCGCCTGCGTTCTATTTCGTCGGTTTCTAGTTTCCAGGTCATGGGTGAGCAAGTGCCTCTTCATTAACTCAGCAAAGCTTATCTCACTTAGCTGTTATGTGCTGGTTTAGAGGACCGCCGCAAGCCTGCTGATCGCAAACACCCAACAGATTCAGTAGTGACCCTGCAGCCCTAGGTGAAGCACCGCCAAACATATTGCCCTCTGATGGGTAAGCGCTACACTCCACCCTCTGCTCGGCAACAATAGATCACCCAAAGTGGACAATCCGATTCAAAAAAAATTGCGACAGCTACCCGCTGTTGGCGTCATCCTCGACTCGATGCCAGACGCAATCGCCCACTGGGGCCACGCGCAGGTTACTCAGGCAGTACGCAAGCAGCTATCGCAATTGCGACAAGAAATAAGCCTGGGAGGTTCGCCACCAATTGATCTGGAAAAAATAAAACAATCGGTTGTCGAAGGGGTGGCCTCTGCCCACGACGCCACACTGATTTCCGTCTTTAACCTGACCGGCATTGTTTTGCACAGCAACCTAGGTCGAGCGCAACTGTGCGAATCAGCCATTCGGGCAGTCACGGACGTGGCAAGCAACGCCAGCAACCTTGAGTTCGATTTAACCAGTGGCAAACGCGGTGATCGAGAAGCCCATATCGAAACCATGATCTGCGAACAGACGGGGGCCGAGGCGGCCACCGCGGTCAATAACAACGCCGCCGCGGTGCTACTCGCACTCAACACTTTGGCCATGGGTCGAAAAGTGGCAGTGTCCCGTGGAGAGCTGGTCGAGATTGGCGGCTCTTTCCGCATCCCCGACATTATGAGCCGCGCTGGCTGCTCGCTCACCGAGGTAGGCACCACCAACCGCACTCACCTTAAAGATTATGCCGAGGGTGTTGATGCCAATACGGCGCTACTCATGAAAGTTCATACCAGTAACTATCGGATTGAGGGTTATACGAGCAACCCCACCGAATCTGAGCTGGCAAAGCTGGCCTCAGGCCTTGGCATTCCTTTTATGATTGATTTGGGCAGTGGCAACCTGCTCGATTTTGCGGCGCTTAATCTTCCCAATGAACCCACCGTCGCCGACGCCATCGGCCATGGCGCCGACCTGGTGACTTTCAGCGGTGACAAATTGCTTGGAGGGCCTCAGGCTGGGCTGATCGCTGGCCGCGAAGACCTGATAGCACAGATTAAGTCCAACCCCCTAAAGCGAGCCCTGCGTTTGGATAAGATGACGCTGGCAGCTCTGGCGGAAACACTGAAGCTTTATAACCACCCGGAAAAACTCCACGAAAACTTGCCCACTTTGCGGCTCATTACCCGGCCCACGGCAGTTATTGAAAAGCTTGCGACCTCGCTGCTACCCGCATTTAAATCGGCACTGGGACCGCAGTATTCCGTAAGTGTCGAGGAATCATTAAGCCAGATTGGCAGCGGCTCCTTGCCTGTAGAAACGCTGCCCAGCTCGGCATTAAAGATTGCGTCAATTTCTGGCGCTGACAGTGACTTGCGCGCCTTGAGCACGGCTTTTCGTCAGTTGCCCCGGCCGGTGATTGGCCGTATTCATCAGGGGGCGCTGTGGCTTGATCTGCGTTGCCTAGAGGATGATCAGAAAACCGCACTTACCCAACAGTTGAGCGGACTAGCACTTTGATCATAGCGACCGCGGGGCACGTTGATCACGGCAAGACTTCGCTCATTCGCGCACTGACCGGGGTCGAAACCGATACTCTCGCCGAAGAAGTCGAACGCGGACTGTCGATTAATTTAGGTTACGCCTTTATGTCCCAAGAGTCCGACGAGACCCTCGGGTTTATTGATGTCCCCGGCCATAGAAAATTCATAAACACCATGATTTCCGGTATCAGCGGTGTCGATATGGGGCTATTAGTTGTTGCTGCCGATGACGGCCCAATGCCCCAAACCCTTGAGCATATTGACGTACTCGAAATTTTGGGCGTAGCGCGCGTATGCGTTGTGGTCAATAAGGTCGACAGGGTTGACCCATCGCGAGTTCATGAGGTGCTGCAGCAAGTCGATGCGCTGATCCAGCCGCGCCGCTGGCCAGCACATCGATCCTTTGCCGTATCTAGCGTGTCCGGCGACGGCTTGGATGACCTCAAGGATCATTTGATCAGCACCGCAGTAGCTCATCAACGGCTGCGCAATTCAGGGGGCTTTCGTCTCTCGATAGACCGAAGCTTCAACGTTAAGGGTGTCGGGCTTGTCGTCACCGGAACCGCAAGTGCCGGTGAGGCACGAAAAGGTGACCCGCTCGAGTTGTTGCCCGGAGGACAGTCGGTTCGTATTCGACACTTGAGGGCCAACAGCCAGGAGGTTGAGCACGCATCAGCCGGCCAACGAGTCGCACTCGCCATCGCCGGTAAAGTCTCCTTAAAAGAAATAACCCGCGGGGACTGGCTGGTAGCACCCAAAGCACCGCCCCCCGCGTTGCGCCTCGACGTTGAGGTCAGTTTGCTGAGCAATGCTCCCTTCCCTCTGAAGCATATGGCGCCAGTAAAGCTTTATATCGGTGCCAAACGCTTGGCCGCACGCCTAGCTCATATCGACACACCAGAGGGCCCCTTAAAACCTGGCGAATCCTGCCTTGCGCAGCTGATACTCGAACACCCGATCAGCAGCATCTGGGGAGAGCCCTTTTTAGTTCAGGATCATGCAGAAACCCGTATTCTTGGCGGTGGCAAGGTACTCGATCCGGAAGGGCCCAAGTTTGGTAAAGCACGCCGGGCACGTCTGTGTTGGCTGCGTGCTTTGCAAACATCCGATGCACAATCTGCGCTGTTGCAATTGCTAGAAGCCCAGCTAACCGTCAACCTCTCGAGATTTTGGGCGATTCGTAACCATCGGCAGGTGCCAGAAAATGTATTTCCAATCGATGAGGTTCGCGAATTTCAACGGGACGGAACGACCTGGGCTGTTGCAGAGAAACAGTGGCAATCTGCTAGTCGATGGCTGAGGCATTACGTCGACGAATGGCACCGGGAGCAACCAAAGTCTCCAGGCGTAAAAATGACTTCCCTAGAACGAGCACTGGCGCATAGCTTTGACCTACCCCTTGGACT
>ENA-UZWX01001084-UZWX01001084.1-metagenome-genome-assembly--contig:-Day-4---50m-contig-1084_pt1 | contig 11586 bp, 9 predicted proteins | sample MGYA00260347_ERZ794907 | MGnify/ENA metagenome assembly ERZ794907 | reverse complement strand
GGTGCGCCACAATATCAGTTACTTACATAATTCTAAATCCCAATAAATCTTCATCTGTGCCACCTTTGTGCCATTTCAATGTCAGAGCGTACAGGCCTGAGCATCAGTCAGGTTACAGATCAGGTGTTATAAACCGACTTAGTTGAGATGCAGGAACTGGATGAAATTGCAGAGTGAGGGGTGGCTGGTTCAGCATATAGGCCCCCGGGGGAGCGCACTGGCCCCTCCCATATGATACTTAAAGTAGTTGCCTGCATTTCTGCCTAGATGCTTCCTCAGATGGAGTCACCAGTCAGACACCATCCACAATATTCTTATTCTAGAAAACCTAACAAAGTTAACCACGTCCTACAAATGGCATTTTGGTTGCCATAATCGTCATAAAAAGAACGTTTGCATCCAATGGCAGGCTGGCCATATGTACAACTGCATTTGCCACGTTGCTGTGATCCATTCTAGGTTCAACTGAACTTTTTCCATTAGCTTGTATTATACCTTCCTCCATTGAAAGAGTCATCTCTGTGTCCGCATTTCCTATGTCTATCTGACCGCATGCAATATCGTATCTTCTTCCATCAAGAGATGTGGAGCGAGTAAGACCTGTTAGGGCATGCTTGGTCACAGTATAAGGGGAAGAAAAAGGTCGTGGAACGTGAGCTGAGACAGATCCATTGTTGATGATACGACCTCCTCTTGGTTTTTGAGACTTCATAATTTTGAATGCTGCTTGGGTACATAGAAAAGAACCAGTTAGATTTACATCTACGACAGCTTTCCATTGTTTGTAGTTAATATCTTCAAGTGGCAATGGAGGAGCAGCAATTCCAGCATTGTTAAAAAGTAGATCGAGCCTACCGAATTTTTCCTTAGTTTTCTTGAACAACTCATTCACAGAATCTGGATCACCCACATCTGTAGGGACTACCAGTGTATGTGAACCAGTTTCTCCAGCTTCATTGACAGTGGCTTCAAGTGGATCCTTGCGTCGACCTGCGAGAACCACTGAATACCCGTCCTTCAATAAAGTTAGTGTGGTGCACTTGCCAATACCGGTCCCTGCACCAGTAACTATGGCGACTTTTAATTTTGAGTTCATCTTTCCCTTTTTTAGCTAATAGTCCCTGATTTATTTGATTCTTCCTTAAGTATAATAAAAAATAGTAGCAATTTAGTAGTGGAATAAAAATTTTAAATACTGTACCCATTCAGCTCACGCCCAAACATGCTTCTAATATTTCTTAAATTACCAACTCATAACTGAGCTCCATTCTGACCTAAAAGACTTACAAGTTGAACGATGGTAAACCTGAGAGTGGAGAGACTCCATAGAACGTCCTTTCCGTTAACCTTTGCAAACAAACTTCATAATTCCAACCCAATCTCCTCTGACTAACCCCCACTAATTCTTCACAGTCAAACAACCCTACAAGTTTAATTTCTAGCCTCTTTTGAAAATTGAGAATTAAATGGTATTATTGGGTGTGGTACCGTAAATTGATTTAACCTTTATTTGCAACTAAAAACAAGTTCATTCCTTTGGTTTAATATCTTGATTTCACCATTAGCTTGATTTAGTGTAAATGCTTAAATAAATGACTAAACTTAGGTAATCTCATGCAAACGTTTTTAAAACCTGCTCTGTTACTTTTTCTTATATCCTTTGCGTCAAATGCTTTTGCCTGTCATGAAGGAGATTTTGAAAGTGGCGCCAAGGGGCATCACAAATTTGGAAAGAATATAGGAATATTGCAATTTACCGAAAATTCAACTATTTCAGTTTCAACTACAACTTCGTGTGATTTCTATACAGGATTTCTGGATAGTGAATATGATTTTATTCAGCAACAGGTGGCTTATGGGCATGGCCCACATCTTGATGCCCTTGCAATGATAAATGGTTGTGAAGAACGTGTCAGAACTGAGTTCACTAAAGCTTTGCGTATCAATTACATTGAATTATTCAGTGATCACAATAATCCACATGCGTTAAGGAATGGGATTGAACACTTAATAGATTCAAACTCTAAACTAAAATTGTCTTGTAGAAAAGTATAAGGAAAGAATAATGAAAAAAATAAGTTTATTTTCAATATTTGCTATCCTCATATTTACTTTTGGCAGTGAATATTTGATGGCTTGTCACGAGGAAGCGAGTGGGGGTGATGGTGGGATGTGGCCGACTCTCAGAGGGCACAATCCAACATCTCGCCAAAGCGGTTTTCTAACTACTTTTGAAGGAACTGCAGCTTTTTTATCTACATCCACCAAATGCGATGCATACACTAGCTTTATAGAGCTTAGTTACGATCAAATCGCTGAAAACGCTGCTCAGGGTCAAGGGCCATATCTTGATGCTTTATCATCTTTCAGGGACTGCTCTATCAACAACAAAGATCGGTTCCAACAACTGATACGGAAACATTTTATTTATCTTTTTGCAAATCCTGAAAAAAATGGTGCAGCTCTTGGACACAGGTTAGAGATTGTATTAAAGCATGATAGAATATTTCGACATCAATGCTCGACTCTAAATGAATTATCCTAATTTATGTGAGAGCAACCCCACTAATTATTCACAGTCAGACACCCTCCAGGTAAAACCCACACAATTTTTTTAAAATACTACCCCTGAAGATTTCTCCATTTGTTGTGTTAGTCTGACAGGTTCGTAAGTAGATATGATTCTTTTATTTATTAAGCACTTACTAGATTAAAAGTTATTTGTGCAGGCGAAATGATCTTATGCCTGAATTACCTCTGGATTTTTCATTTCCGGACTACTGATACAGGTGCAGAGTGTATTTAAGACTTTTTTAGAAACCATTTTATTATAACAATGAAAATTTCAACTCTCTTCAAGGCAAACTTCCCTTTCATACCTTCCCGTTTTCCTGTTTTTTATGGATGGGTCATTGTTGTCTTCACAACTTTGGGCATCATGTCCAGCATCCCCGGTCAGACTATGGGAGTTGGAATTTATACCGATTTTCTGATTCAAAGCAGTCAGCTCAGCCGTATGCAGATCAGTATGGCCTACATGACTGGAACAATCCTTAGCAGTCTGCTGCTCCCGCTTGCAGGACGCTATTATGACCTTTTAGGCGCGCGAATTATGATAGTCTTTGCGGGAATTGGTCTTGGATTTTCTCTGCTACTGTTTTCTGAAACATCAACCCTGATTAAACTCCTGCAGTCAATCTTTCCGGGACTTTCAAGCTTAAGCAGCGAACTTTTTGTAATGATAGTTATATTTCTGCTGCTTAGACAATTTGGCCAGGGAATCATGGCCATGGTGAGCCGGAACACCTTAGCAAAGTGGTTTGAGCGCAGACGGGGACTAGTTAGCGGTATCAGTGGGATTTTCGTTGCCTTCAGCTTTTCAGGCGCACCACTGTTCATGAATATCTTAATCGAGGATTACGGTAATTCCGGCAGTATGGTGCTGATGGCCCTCATTTTCGGCTTCGGAATGGCCTTTGTCGGCTGGATGTTTTTTCGTGACAATCCGGAAGAATGTGGTCTGCTCATGGATGGCAAAAAAATATCAACCGTGGAAATAGCTAAACAGCCCTTAGAGCCTGAAGTAACGCTTAAAGAAGCCTTGAGAACCTATAATTTCTGGATATTCTGTCTCGGCTTATGCTCAGCAGCTTTGATCGTCACCGGCCTCACTTTTCATATCAGTTCAATCGGAGCAATAGCCGGGCTGTCAAGAATGGAAACATATGAACTTTTTCTTCCAATGTCAGTAATCAGTGTGATCAGTCACTTTGTCGCAGGCTGGGCTAGTGACCGGATGCCGCTAAAGAATCTGCTGATGGTCATGCTTGTCGGTCTTGCTGTCGGCAGTCTCGGTATACTCAATTTAGAATCGATCTGGTACAGACTTATGTTAGTTGTAGGGTTTGGAGTTCAGGGCGGAGTCTGGGGGTGTCTTACTGTAGTTGCGTGGCCGCGATTTTACGGACGCAAACATCTAGGGGCAATCAGCGGTGCGTTTATGGGTGCTCAGGTCTTTGCCAGCGCAATTGGTCCGGCGGTATTTGGAATGTCGGAAAGCTTTAATGGTGATTACTCTTCCGCTGCCTGGATTTCGGTTGCTTTGAACTTGCTGTTGTTGCTTGGAGCCACAAGAGCTGTCAGTTACTATCGTCCTTTAGCATCTGCTTAAATTTAATCTTGAGCGAACCTTTAAGTTCTCATTCCGGCAGTTCACGATGGATATCATTTTTAGTTACACAAATCCTATGACTGGTACAATTCTTCTCCCTGTTTAAAGAGAATTCCACCAAATATTGCTGAAATTCAGGTGATTCTTGCGTTCCAAAAAATTAATGGATTTTTAGATTGGGTCAAGTTACCAAATCCTTCATGGCCAGCTTTACGCTGGAGTCCTGAAAGTGCAGCTTGTCGATTTCCTCATCCAGCACAATGTCCGGATAGGCGGAGGAAAATTTGCTCAGTTCCACCTCTTTCTCCTGAGTTTGGCTGAGGGCGGAGAGGCTGGCGATTTTCGCAGCCCAGGCGATGGGTAGTTTCTTGCCGACCTTTTTGTCGTACTCCAGGCACTGCTGATAATCACCTTTTACATAGGCCCCGAACATCACGTCTCCCAGTCTCTTGTCCGCATTGGACGCGCCCAGACCCACTGGATCCAGTTCATAAGCCTTGATCAGCAGCTCTGTGCCCTCTTCGGCCCGTCCCGTTAGCACCTGCAACTCTCCATAGGCACACACAACACGAGGGTCATTAGGGTTTATATCGTAGGCTTTACGTCCGTAATACTCTGATTGCTCAAAATCCTCAAAGAACTTGTTGATCTCGCAGAGAATTCGGTTGCACTCAAGATCATTCTCGTCCAGTTCTTGCGCCTTCTGAATTGACGTTTGAAGTTTCTGAAAATTTGTTTCTTCATCACCTTCCAGATAACCACCACCTATACCCTGTCCTATGGAACAGGCCTTCCATGCGTGAGCCTGCGCATTGTTGGGATCAGCCTCAATGGACTTGTCTAGCATCTCTATGGCAGATAGCACACCCTCTTTGGAGAACTTGTGGTGAAAGTCACGGTGTCGAAGCAGGTATTCGTAAGAATTCAGGTTGTCAGTGGGCTTGCGCTTGGCTCGTTCTAGACCAGCCATCTCCAGTTTGCCGACTAGCGCCACCATGACCTTGCGTACGATTTCGTCCTGAACTTCAAATACGTCGTCCATTGTACGGTCATAGCGTTCACTCCAGATCGAACTTCCTGTGGTGGGGTCGGTCAGTTCTACGGAAATCCGGATGCGACTGCCTGAGGAACGGATGCTTCCGGTGGCAATGAAGTCAATACCAAACTCTGCAGCTATTTTTGAATTGTCGATCTCCTTGCCCTTAAAGGCAAATGCGGTGTTGCGGGAGATGATCTCGATGGAGTTAATTCGCGAGAACTCTGTGATGATGTCCTCCACTATCCCGTCTACCAGGAAATCGTTGTCCTCCACATTGTTCAGATTTCTGAAGGGCAGGACGATCAATCGCGGTTTGGAGTCTGCAGCAACAGTCGTTTCCGGAGCTTGCTGGCTTTTTGTGGCAGAATCCGGAGGAGCCTGCTTTTCCTCCTCAGATTCGTGCCCTAGCAATACCTTGAAAGTGTTTACAGGGTTAGAGATATTTTTCATCTCCTGCACCCCCATGTTCACATAGCTGAGATCCAGCTTACGGCATACTTCATCATGGAACTTTTCTGAGAGACTGATGCCACCCGGAACCGCCGACGCTTCTATACGCGCCGCCACGTTAACACCGTCTCCATATAGGTTGTCGCCCTCTACAATCACGTCGCCGAGGTTCAGTCCCACACGAAACTGCATACGATCCTCAGGATTGACCTCCTCATTACGATCCCTTAAACTACGCTGAAACTCAACTGCCGCCACAACTGCATCCACCGGACTGGCAAATTCCGCGATCACGGAATCACCCGCACTGCCGAAGATGCGACCGTGGTAAGTTGCAATCGAAGCGTCTGTGAGACTTCGACAGGCTTTAAGGTTTCGCAGGGTGCGATCCTCGTTTTCACCCATCATCTTGCTGTAACCCACGACATCAGCTGCAAGAATAGCGACGAGTTTACGTTTGGGAGTAGATTCAGACATGATTATTTTGTGGCAAAAGTATAAGGAATAAAGATTTTGCAACACTTTAGCAAGTCTTCATCAACTGGCAAGTTTTATTCTGCAGAATTTTGTGGGACTTTTTTCAACAATTTTTAAAACAAAACCTTTAACTTTGATTCCGTTTAGGAACAGAATTTTTAGACCTTCTGGGTGAAGCTTGAATCAGTTGGGATAGAGACTTCAAATCTTTTTTCAAATCTTTGAGTGTAGGCCGTGCCTTCTGTTGAACAGGCTCTTCAACTTTCTCTTCAACAACAATAGTTTTTGGAGAAGATACTTCACCGTGCTGAATTTCTTTTGGTTCAACTGCGAAATAATTCTGTTTAACCAACTGACTTAATTCGGGTATTTTATTTTCAGGCTCTGCTGTAGAAATTTCATTCTGCTGTACAGAATACGTAGTTACTTCCGTTTCCGGAACTTCTGTGGTTTCCTCTAAATCCGTGTTATCAGTGATTATTTCAATTTCCGTGTTTTCCATAGTAATTTCATCATCCTCAACATCTACTCTTTCATCCATATACGTGGTATCCGAAGAATCCGTGGTATCTGTGGCTATAACCATTTCCGTATCTTCTCCATTTGATTGTGAATCAGCGTTATCCGCGGCGGTTATAACTATAGCAACTTCTTTGGTTTCATCATTTTCCGCGTTTTCGATGTAACCAGTAAGTATTTTGGTTTCCATGTTTTCAGTGGGTATTTCGGTGTCCGCAATTTTTTCGGTTTCCTCATTTTCCGAGTTTTCCGCATAATACTTGGCTATTTCGTTATCCGTGTAATCACTGACTATTTCACCATCCGTGTAATCCGGAGCAATTTCACTATCAGCAACTTCTTCGAAATATTCTGATTCTGTATAATCCGTAGCAATTTCTCTATCCGTGTAATCAGTGGCTATTTCATCCATATCCGTGGTATCCGAAGAATGCGTGGTATCTGTGGCTATAACCATTTCCGTATCTTCTCCATTTGATTGTGAATCAACATTATCCGTTGCAGTTAAGACTTTAGTAACTTCTTCGGCTTCCTCATTAACTGCGTTTTCTGTGTAATCAGTGTCTATTTCCGTATCCGTGGAATCGGTGGCTAAGGGCACTTCCGGAGTTTCTTCGCTATCAATGGAATCCGTGGAAAATTCCGTATCCGTATAATCCGTGGCTAATTCGGTTTCCGGAACTTCTACACTCTGATCCAGTAAATGCGCATATCGCTGCGTCATCAGTGGCGATTTTTGGGTCAACAGTGATTGGAGAGTTTCGAGGTTAGCCTTTCCGCTGGAAACAAGCATTGTCGCGTAAACATGTCTGAGCCCCTGGAGCAATCTAAAATCCTCCGGAAGTCCGGCATTTTTCCTGATTCTTAGCAGCGCCCGTTTGCATTCAGTACGTTTTTTTCCATTACGTCCTGGAAAAACAAACTTGCTTGAGGCTGGGACATGAGCATGCTCGGCCAAAACTTTTTCCGCCATTTCATTCATTGGAATTGTAGGATACTGACCTTTTTTACCGGACCTGACTGTAATTGTTTTGTTATGAAAATCAATATCACTCCAGCATAATTCAAACAGTTCACCACGCCTCATACCCGTATAGAGCGCCATTCGCACCAAATTACTGACCTGTAAATCCGGTTCTTCTTCCAAAACCTGTAAAAGCTTCTCTAATTGATGCTGGGATAAATCTTCGGTTTTTTGATTTTCCACTTTCGGCATTTCAAGCTTAAAACTCAGCCCGCGGCAATAATTCTTCTTGACCGCAAAGTTGGCAAGACGCCGCAAAAGCTCAAGCACATGACCTACAGTTGCCGGTTTTAAGCCTTTATTTTGCAAATTGTGCCTAAAACGCTCCACATCGCCATGAGACAAATCTTCCGGAGCAATGTCTGCAAAATCCATTTCGAGGTAGTTCTTGAAGCGGTAAATATCATTTTCACGACCTTTCAGGTCAGGACGTAGACGCAGATACTTTTCAAATATTTTTGAAAATGTCCAGTGTCGTCCGGTTTTCAAGTCACTGCCATGCTGGATATTTCCAGCCTGAAATTCAATTACTGACATTCTTTCAGACCGTAAAAGATATGCTAATTCCGCGTCCCAGCCTTCATTACTGCGTCCGGCTCTTTCTTCTACACTTTTTCCATTGCGTTTATAACGTATAAAAAAAGATTTATTTTCATTGGCAAGTTCCACAAAATATACACCGCTGAACTCTGTGCTGTGTCTGGTTTGTCTAGGCATTCAATACTCCAAAATTGATTAAAAAGTCTGTTGTCCAAATTTTACTCTCCCCCGCTTCCCCCCCATTGTTTTATGGCTGAGTGAAATTTTTTCAGGAGAAATTTTAAACAACATGTTTTAACAAACTACTAAAATAAAAGGGAAATTTATTAACATTGATGCAATTTCCATGACATCATGCACTCCGGATTCTCAACCCCGAGCCCACAAGTTCAGTAGTCGGCAAATAACTATTTATTATCAATATGATATAAATGCTTTCTAAATTTAATTTCTTAATTATGTCTTTTTATAACCCGGGTTCTATCAAGACATATAATTTTTCTGTCTTTCAATTTTCACCGGATTGTTTAACGTGTTAAGCGAATGATATTATGATCAAAGACTTAATCAAATCTTTAGCAGAAGGAAAAAGATGACAAAACCAATTTCAATTCTTGGAATTTTTGTGGCAGACCTTACATTCCGGACTGACCGGATGCCCATTAAAGGAGAAACCTTCATCGGAAACTCATTCAAGCTTGGTCCCGGAGGAAAGGGCTCAAACCAGGCTGTAGCAACCCGTAGAGCGGGCGCTGAAACAATCTTCATTACCAAAATTGGTAAAGACACATTCGGTGAAATGGCAATGAAACTCTATGCGGATGAAGGTATCAATGCGGAATATGTCTGGGAAATTGCTGATATGGCCCCAGGAGCTGCTTCAATCGTGGTCAATGAAGAAACCAGTGAAAATGTGATTATCGTTGTACCAGGCGCTGCTGACGCAATGGTTCCGGACGATTTAGACGCCGCAGAGGCGGGAATTGCAAAGTCCGCTTTTTTCATGGCATCACTTGAAGTTCCTATTCCTGTCATGCAACGTGGACTGGAAGTAGCAAAAAGAAATGGAGTACCCACAATTTTAAATCCGGCACCAGCGGCTATTCTTCCGGATGAAGTTTACAGACTTTCCGATTATTTTACACCAAACGAAACAGAAGCTGCCATGCTGGCCGGAATTCCCGTAAAAACCGTTGATCAGGCTGAAACTGCAGCAAAAATATTTATGGATCGTGGAGTAAAAAACGCGGTAATCACTCTTGGCGAACTTGGAGTTTATGTACGTAATTCGGAAATCAGTCAGCATGTACCTTCATTTGATATGGGGGACAAAGTAATTGAAACTACTGGGGCAGGAGATGCCTTCAACGGTGGATTTGCACATGCATTGGCAGAAGGGATGCCCCTGATTGAGGCCATCCGCTTTGGTTCAGCAACAGCTGCCATTTCCGTTACACGCCTTGGTACTGCTCCGTCAATGCCTTATAACAGTGAAATTCTGAATTTACTAAATAAATAAAAGGATTATTTTGAATAACACCAAACATCCCAGAAATCGAGGTATAGCGCTGAATCAGGACTGGCTGGACAGCGTCCAGATGAACCGCAGCGCGCTAGAGAGACGTTGCGCATCTCTGACTAAACGTCGCAGTATCAAAAAAGAATGGCAGGCTGCGTGGCTGCTGAAAAGTCTTCGCTGTATGGATCTCACCACTCTTTCCAGTGATGACACTCCTGACCGAGTACGTCGGCTTTGCACCAAAGCACGTCAGCCTTTGCGTCCAGAACATATCGAAAGTTTGGGTCTGTCTGCGTTAAAACCACGAGTTGGAGCAGTCTGTGTTTATCACGCTTACGTTGAAACTGCAGTAGATGCTCTGAAAAAAACCGGTATACCAGTGGCTGCGGTATCTACCGGCTTTCCTCACGGACTGAATTCCATGCCTCGGCGCATTGAAGAAATAAAGGATTCAGTAGCAGCAGGGGCAGAGGAAATTGACATTGTTATTACACGCGCTCATGTCTTTTCCGGAAACTGGAAAGCGCTTTACGCTGAAATTTCGGCATTCCGTAAAGCATGCGGTGATGCGCATCTTAAAACTATTTTAGGAACCGGCGAACTGGGGACTTTCCGCAACGTGGCCAAGGCCAGTCTGGTCTGTATGATGGCCGGTGCGGACTTCATCAAGACTTCCACCGGTAAAGAAAGTGTGAATGCCACTCTGCCGGTGAGCTTGGTCATGCTCAGGATGATTCGTGAATATTTTGAAAACACCGGATTTTACGTTGGATTCAAGCCTGCGGGCGGTATCCGTACCGCCAAACAGTCACTTGACTGGATGGTCATGATGAAAGAAGAACTTGGCCGTGAATGGCTTGAACCTGACTTGTTCCGCTTTGGTGCCAGCGGTTTGCTGACCGATATTGAACGGCAACTTGAGCATTTCGTTACCGGTCGTTATTCTGCAGCACATAGACAGCCTACAGCTTGAACATACAAAATTGTGTAGCAGTAATTATATTTTTTTAACGCAAACATCAAATGAATATCACAGACATATACGAAACTATGGAATACAGTCCCGCTCCTGAAAGTCCGGATCTAGCGCTTGAATGGCTTAAAGATCGTAAAGCTAAATTTGGGCTTTTCATCAATGGAAAATGGTATAAAGCCAAATCCGGGAAGGTTTTTGGAACTAATAATCCTGCCACCGGTGAAAAACTGGCCTCTATTTCAGTAGCCGGGAAAAGCGATGTGGATTCCGCGGTGAGTGCAGCTAAAAAAGCATTTCCCGGGTGGAAAGCGCTTTCCGGGCATGAACGCTCGCGGTATCTTTACGCTCTTGCCAGACAACTGCAGAAACACGCACGGCTCTTTGCGGTGCTGGAAACTCTGGATAACGGCAAAACAATTCGCGAAACTCGTGATATCGACATTCCGCTGGTAATCCGGCACTTTTACCATCACGCGGGTTGGGCGCAGTTGCTGGACAGCGAGTTTCCGGAACACACCGCGATTGGTCCTGTGGGTCAGATAATTCCCTGGAATTTCCCGTTGCTGATGCTTTCGTGGAAAGTTGCGCCTGCATTAGCTGCAGGAAACACGGTCGTTTTAAAACCCGCAGAATTTACATCACTGACGGCCCTCCNNGTTTTTAACGTCGTGACCGGAGCCGGAGAAACCGGGGCTATGCTGGTCAAACATCCGGATTTGAAGAAAATAGCCTTTACCGGATCTACAGATGTCGGACGAATAATCAGGGAAGACACAGCGGATACTGAAAAAAAAACGAACCCTCGAATTGGGGGGAAAATAACGGTCAACCGTTTTTGAGAAGCCGGCCCGGGCCGGGCGGATGAAGGGGG
>ENA-UZWX01006784-UZWX01006784.1-metagenome-genome-assembly--contig:-Day-4---50m-contig-6784_pt1 | contig 11587 bp, 15 predicted proteins | sample MGYA00260347_ERZ794907 | MGnify/ENA metagenome assembly ERZ794907 | reverse complement strand
TCTGTCTCTAAAAATTCCTCAAAATCTTTGCGCTGTCGATCGTTCATGATGTCGTAAACAAGATCGTGGACCTGAGCATGCTCTAACGGCGGAATATTGATACGTCGGACATCACCATCGACGCGAATCATAGGGGGCAGTCCCGAAGATAGGTGCAAATCAGAAGCCCCTTGCTTGGCACTGAATGCTAACAACTCCGTAATATCCATGAACGGTCTCCTAAGACATAAACCATTGAACCCAGCAACCGCGGTATCATGGCAGTATGGACGAAATAAATGTAGCGACCAATTTACACAGTATCCAGCGGCGTATAAGTACTGCTGAACAGCTTGCGAGTCGGCCTTCGGGGTCTGTCTCACTTTTGGCTGTCAGCAAAACAAAACCTGACAGCTTGATTCGGGATGCCTGGGAAGCAGGGCAGCGCGCCTTTGGTGAAAATTATGCCCAAGAGGCCGAGGAAAAAGCGCGACGCCTGGCAGATCTGGACATTGAGTGGCACTTTATTGGGCCGATTCAATCCAATAAAACCCGTGGCCTTGCGCAAACAATGGCCTGGGTTCACAGCATAGACCGGCTGAAAATTGCCCAGCGGCTTAGCGATCAACGGCCTGAAAACCTGCCGCCACTCAACATCTGCCTTCAAATAAAGCTGTCACATGAGCCCAATAAGTCTGGGATTGCTCCCTCAGAGCTCCCACAACTCGCACAACAGGTCAGCAAACTCCCTAAATTGCATCTACGGGGTTTAATGGTTATTCCTGCGCCGACAACAGATCTTCAAGAGCAGCGCAAATCCTTTGCGCAACTCAAAACGCTGCTGTTAGCGTTGCAAGTGCACCACCCCGAGGTCGATACTCTGTCGATGGGCATGTCGGGTGACCTCGAGGCCGCAGTCGCCGAGGGCTCGACTTTAGTACGCGTCGGCACCGACATTTTCGGAGCCCGCTAAAAGATCTGCGCAATACCCCGACAACCCAAGCGCCGCGTTATACTCCACGCATCGAGACATCAAATGGGTATCAGACCTTGGATATGACGCAACTGCCTCAAACGATCGGGTTCGTCGGAGCGGGCAATATGGCTTCCGCAATTATCGGCGGCCTAGTAAGCGCCGGTTATGACCCCAAGCGTTTATGTGCTGTGGACCCCAATGAGGCCGCTCTAGCCAAGCTTCAGGCTTTGGGCGTGGGCGAGCTTGGCACGCAGCCTGGCCCGCGGTTTCAAAGCTGTGAGCTCGTCGTTCTGGCCGTGAAGCCGCAATTTATGACCGCCGCAGCCGAAGGGGTTAAACACCACCTTTGTGCAACAGCCGCCGTTATGTCGGTAGCAGCGGGAATTAGCGTCGGGGCGCTGAAAGCCCAGCTCGGTAATTCCGGCTTGCCCGTGGTGCGCTGCATGCCCAATACACCGGCGCTAGTCGGCGCGGGCGCCTCGGGCCTGTTTGCGAGTGCCGAGGTCAGCGCCGATCAACGGGCAGGAATCGAAGGCGTTATGAGCGTCGTCGGCACCACCATTTGGCTTGAAGAAGAAAGTCATATTGATGTGGTGACCGCCGTGTCGGGCAGCGGCCCAGCCTATTTTTTTGCCTTTATGGAAGCCATGATCGCGACTGGAGAGAAGCTAGGCCTTGATCATCAAACGGCGAGTCAGCTAACGCTGCAGACGGCCTTAGGTGCTGCCAAACTGGCGACCCAACACTCCGACTCCGTCGGCGAATTGCGCCGTAACGTGACCAGCCCGGGTGGCACGACGGAGCAAGCCTTGGCAAGTTTCAGTCAAGACAACCTAGCGGGGCTGGTCGACAAGGGCATGCAGGCCTGCTGGGTTCGTGCCCAGGAAATGGCAAAGGAGTTTGGTTAACAATGGCAGCACTCAATGACATTGCACGATATCTGCTAGAAACAGCAGCGTCGTTCTATCTGATTTTGACGGTGTTGAGAGGGATGTTGCAGCTCGCTCGCGCCGATTTTTACAATCCAATTTCACAGTTTGTGGTGCGCGTCACCAATCCACCGTTACGCGTGATCCACCGGGTTATTCCCAATGCCGGCCGCTTCGATCCCGCCGTGCTGTTATTGGCTGTGGCGGTGCAAATCTTAGCCATCGTGGCCAAGCTAGCACTCGCGGGCGTTGCACTTCCCGATCTCACTTCGTTGCTGATTTGGGGGCTGCTGGGGGTCATGGGCCTAGTCATTAACACCTACCTGATTGCCCTTGTTGTCATGATCGTTATTAGTTGGGTCGCCCCGGGAACTCGACACCCCGCAGTGCTGCTGACCTACCAAATCACCGAGCCCATCATGTCCCCAGTGCGCTCGATGTTGCCATCGATGGGCGGGCTCGACTTTTCGCCTATCGTTATTTTTATTGCGATAAATATGATTCAAATAGCCCTTCGACACATGGCGACCGCCGCGGGACTTCCCCTGCAACTGGTGATGGGTATCTAACTGATGGCACACCCCGGGGAAGTCAGCCTAGTAACACCTGTGCGGGAGGTTTTTTCGGAAACCCTAAACCTCGCTTCTGGGCGAACGCTGGCGGGCTTTGAACTGATCACGGAAACCTATGGCCATCTCAATGCGCAGCGCAGTAACGCTGTTTTGATCTGCCATGCGCTAAGCGGCAATCATCATGCAGCCGGCCGCTACGACCTATCGGATCCCAAACCCGGATGGTGGGACCTGCATGTCGGCCCCGGTAAAGCAGTAGATACCAATCGTTTTTTTGTTGTCTCCCTCAATAATATTGGTGGCTGTGACGGCAGTTCAGGGCCCAACACCCTAAACCCAGAGACCCAACAACCTTGGGGACCTGAATTCCCCCAAGTTAGCGTGGCCGACTGGGTCATGACGCAGGCAATGCTGGCCGACCGGCTGGGTATTGATAGTTGGGCCGCAGTGATTGGTGGCAGCCTAGGCGGCATGCAAGCGCTCCACTGGGCAGCCCATTATCCTGACCGCGTGCGCAACTGCGTTGCACTCGCAGCGGCACCCAAACTCACCGCTCAAAATATTGCCTTCAACGAGATAGCTCGTCAGGCCATTCTTTCAGACCCTGATTGGCTGGCCGGCCACTACCAGCGAGAGTCTGCAAACCCGGCCCGGGGCTTGTCTTTGGCGCGAATGGTCGGCCACCTCACCTACATGTCGGCAGACGGTATGAGCGACCGCTTTGGACGAGATACCCGCGAAGGGCCCTCAAATGCGATCGATCCCGGGGAAATGGTATTTCAGGTAGAAAGCTACCTTCGCTATCAAGGTAAACAGTTTTCCACACGCTTCGACGCTAATACCTACCTCTTGATGACACGAGCTCTGGACCGCTTCGATATCGCTGCAGATTTTAATGATTCACTGAGCGAGGCTATGGCCGCCACAAGCTCGCGGATGCTGATTATCGCCTTCTCCAGTGATTGGCGATTTTCACCGGCCCGGTCCAGAGAGCTAGTCGACGCTTTACTGGCTGCAGGGAAACCTGTTAGCTACGCCGAAATTGAAACAGACGCCGGACACGATGCGTTTTTGCTCGATGAGCCACACTACACCGGGCTATTTTCTGCCTGGATGCAGCGGGTAGTTATTTAATGCGCTACGACCTCACGCAAATTGAATCCTGGATTCCCGAAGGAAGTCGCGTGCTCGATTTGGGCTGTGGTGATGGTGCATTCCTCAATCGACTGCAGGAAACACGTCGTGTGCAGGGAATGGGGTTAGAGCTTGACCCAGATAATCTCATTGCAGCCACGCAACGCGGCATTGATATCGTGCAGCAAGATATGGATCAAGGCCTGAGCAATTTTCCAGAGGACAGCTTTGAGATTGTGGTCCTCGCTCATGCTCTGCAGGTCCTTCACCGACCCGATAAAGTCTTACAAGATATGGTCCGCATTGGGCACGAGGCCATTGTGACGTTCCCCAACTTTGGCCACTGGCGATGCCGATTACATCTTGGGTTAAACGGGCGGATGCCGGTATCGAAAGATTTGCCTTTCCACTGGTATGACACGCCCAATATCCACTTCTGTACGGTTAAAGATTTTGAAGCTCTGTGCTCAAACTTGAATATCGCCATTATGGATCGAGATATTGTCTCTGGTCCCACAACCGCCCTATTCAAACAGTGGCTACCCAATTTATTTGGCTCAACCGCTATCTTTAGGATCAAGGCATGCGACTAAGCTTTATTTTATTTGTAGCGTTTTCTTTCCTAGCGCTGGGTGCTCAAGGACAGCAGTCTCAGCGCTTTGATCGCTTTGAACTGCATCGCAGCGTTGTCTATACAACGTTTTTATCCCCTGAAATTGCCGCAGAATACGGCATAGCCCGGGGCGACTTTAAGGCGATACTCACCCTGTCGGTAAGAGATGTAGAAGCGGGCGAAACAGCGGGACGGCCCATGTTAATAAAAGGTGAAACTTGGGATCTCATCCGAGGTGACACACTGGAATTTAAAGAAATTCGCGAGAATAACGCCACCTACTATATTGCTGACTTTGAGTTTATTGATCGCGAGTGGCGTTTCTTTGAATTTGATTTTAGGCCCGAAGGTAGCGAGCAAACCTACCACTACAAATTTAAGACGCAACTGTGGAAGCAAAGCGAGAAATAATTGGTGACCGGCAGCGACAACATAACCCTGCTGGCTAGCGGCAATGCGGGAAAGCTCAAGGAACTTCAGGCCGCCTTATCAGTTACGGGCCTGGTGTTACGCCCCCAAAGTGACTTTAACGTGCCTGAAGCAGATGAAGACGGACTCACCTTCGTCGAAAATGCATTGAAAAAAGCCCGCAACGCCGCTCTCTACACGGGTCTTCCCGCTCTAGCTGACGACTCGGGCTTGGTGGTACCCGCACTAGGTGGCGCCCCGGGTATTCATTCGGCTCGCTACTCTGGCCAAGGCGATGTGCAAAACAACGTTAAATTGCTGCGGGAAATGGCGCCCTTTAATGGCGACGACCGTAGAGCTTGGTTTATTTGTGTGCTGGTCCGGGTGACCAGCGCAAATGATCCAACGCCCATTATTGCTGAAGGTTATTGGCATGGTCACATTGCCAAGGAACCCGCAGGGACCTTGGGTTTTGGCTATGACCCTTTATTTGAAATAGACGATACCGGCCGCACTGCAGCTGAACTAAGCCCAACAGAGAAGCAAGCGTTGAGTCACCGTGGCCAAGCTGTGCGAACACTGCGTCACAAACTTGAACACTGATCAGATCCCACTGGCCCTTTACGTACACCTGCCTTGGTGTGAGCGGAAGTGTCCCTACTGTGATTTTAACTCTCATGAGCAATTCGATAACAGTTTAGAAAGCGGCTACATCGATGCCCTATTGACCGACTTAGAGCAGCAGTTGGCTGAAATGCCACCGCGCCCCCTTTTTTCAATCTTTATCGGAGGGGGAACACCTAGCCTATTTAGCGGGAAAAGCATCGGCAAGTTACTTCAGGGTATTGACCAATCTTGGGGTATTCCAACAGCCACTGAAGTCACCATGGAGGCCAACCCAGGGAGTGCTGAGGCCGCGAGATTTGCCGATTATCGAAGCGCTGGCGTCAACCGTCTTAGCCTTGGTATACAGACCTTTGCTGACGCGCAGCTCACCGCCCTAGGGCGGGTTCACAACAGCACCCAAGCGTTACAGGCCATTCATCTGGCAAAAAATAATTTCGAGCGTTTTAATCTGGATATCATGCACGGCTTGCCGGGCCAATCTGTAGGGGCAGCGCTTGAAGACTTGGAGCGGGCTATCGATTACGCCCAGGGCCATGTTTCGTGGTACCAATTAACGATTGAACCGAATACCACATTTTGGTCACGCCCCCCCACACTGCCTAACGACGATATTCTTACTGATATTCAGGATGCAGGGGAGGCTCGTTTTAACGACTCTGGCCTCACCCAATATGAAGTATCAGCTTGGGCGGCCCCGCAGCAAGCATCAAAGCACAACTCAAATTATTGGACCTTTGGGGACTACATTGGCATNNGGCGCCGGTGCTCATGGAAAGATCACCCGGGAAAATGGCACGATTACCCGGACGCGTCGAAGCCGATCGCCCCGGGATTATCTCACCGGCGTCAGTCAAAGCGTTAAACCCCAGCAGCACGAAATTCCGAAACTGGAACTGCCGGTTGAATTTATGCTGAACGCCCTTCGCCTAAAAAGCGGTGTACCGGCGTCACTTTTTAAAGCGCACACAGGCTTGGAACTGGCGGTTGTGATGCCACAGATAGAGCAGCTCGTTGCTCAAGGACTCATGTCTGATAATCGCGAGTCCATCGCTACCACTGACCGCGGCTTTAGGTTTCTCAACGATGTAGTCGCCAGCTTTATGGACAACCACGAAGCAGTATCAAGTATCTAATTTCTCAAATACTAAATCCCGAACACCGTGGCCCAGTTTGGTGCCACGGCGCTCGAATTTCGTCTCAGGGCGCCAAGCTGGACGTGGTACGTATTGACCGGTGTCTGACGTATTTCGCAAGGTCGGTTCAGCTTCTAAGACCGCCAGCATGTCCTCTGCGTAGGGCATCCAGTCGGTTGCTAAATGAATTCTCCCCCCCGAAGCCAATAGTGCCGCAGCTTTTGTAATAAACGCAGGTTGAATCAAGCGGCGCTTATGGTGGCGTTTTTTGTGCCAGGGGTCGGGGAAAAAGATTTGTAAAATATCGACTGAGCCCTTTGGAATGCATTGATCGAGCACAATCATGGCATCTTCAGCATAAACCCGGATATTTTTTACGTCTCGATCTAAAGCCTGACCTAATAACCGGCCAACACCCGGAGTGTGGACCTCAATACCCAAAAATCGACTCCTTGGTGAGGTTTCCGCCATCGCCAAGAGCGAGTCACCCATGCCAAATCCAATTTCTACAATGCGCGGCCCTCGGGATTCCCAGCTCGATTCCCAATTTAATGGCCCGTTTGAAGCCGTCAAACCATACTGCGGAAAGCCAAGCGACCAACCGCGCTCTTGGCCCGCCGTCATTCTGCCGGCCCGCAGAACAAAGCTGCGAATAGGTCTATTGATTTCTGTCATGAGACTGGCGGCTCAGGGCGCAGCATGACTCTCTCCCGCTAACCCACATGCCATCAAAATCATCCAGGCCGCGAGTAATGCTACCCCTCCAAGGGGGGTAATAGGACCAAAGGCGCCGATACCCGTTAACACGAGAAGGTAAAGAGACCCCGAGAACAACACAACACCCGCAACTATTAATCCACAGGCCCATAACAGCCAAAATTTCAGTCGGGGTGAGAGGGTACGCTGCTGCCAGCCAGACACCGAAAGCAAAGCCACTGCATGAAGCAGCTGATAGCTCGCGGCGGTCTCCCAAGTATGCATCTGCTCAGGTGTCACAAGCTCGCGAAGACCGTGGGCACCAAACGCACCAGCGGCCACGCCAAGGAAGCCTAGTAGCGCGGCCAGAATTCTTGGCCAGCGAGGTCCTACATCTACCACATCGAAACGCTCAGACGACGAGCGTCGTTTTGAGCTTTTTCATCGCATTAACTTCTAGCTGACGAATTCGCTCAGCCGACACACCGTATTCAGCGGCCAACTCATGCAGCGTTGCTTTTTGTTCAGCCAACCAGCGCTGCGTCACAATATTGCGACTTCGCTCGTCTAAACTGCTCAGCGCGGAGCGCAATCGATCTTCGCCGTCCCGAGCCGAATCCTCAGCTTCAATACACCGGGCTGGATCAGTCGATATGTCATCGAGGTAAGCCTGCGGTGACTGCCAGGCATCGTCGTCGTCAGCGTCAGTGGGGAGGTCGAAAGCAATATCACGACTTGATTACCGTCCTTCCATACGCTGGACTTCGGCCTCGTCAACACCCAGGTCTGCAGCAATCGCCTGAGTTTCTTCTGCGCTCAACCAACCCAACGATTTCTTTGCGCTGCGCAGGTTGAAGAATAATTTACGCTGCGCCTTCGTCGTTGCCACTTTCACAATGCGCCAGTTGCGCAAAATGAACTCGTGCATCTCTGCTTTAATCCAGTGCACAGCAAAAGAAACCAAGCGCACACCTTTGTTGGGATCAAAACGTTTTACCGCCTTCATAAGACCCACATTCCCCTCTTGTATGAGGTCGGCCTCGGCAAGCCCATAGCCAGAATAACTCCGTGCGATGTGTACCACAAAACGCAAGTGAGCAAGTACTAACTCTCGCGCAGAATCAACACATTCGCTGTAGTATAGCTTTTCTGCTAAGGCCTGTTCGCGCTCAGCAGACAAAATTGGAATGCCGCTAACCGCCTGAACATAGGCGGGTAAATTGGCCCCAGGGACCATAGACATAACTGCCCCGTGACCCATTGCTACTGTTTTTCCTGATTCGGACATTTTGTCATCCTCCTCCCTTCGATGCCTCATTTTAGCACTCTACATTAGAGAGTGCTAATCAAGGAAAAGTTCACTATTGATCGAGTGTCGAGGCTATCTGGGCTCTAACTCTCTGAGCTGACTCGTTGCCGCGTGCCAAGCGCTGAATAACCCCAACGCGCCTCCTAGGAACATCATGTTCATAACACCCATGATCCCCAGTCCTGTAAAGCGCCGATCGCTGTCATAGAGCTGCAGCAACTGGTTAACAGGCTCAGCAAGATAAATGAAGATAATACCCACCATAATCGCGCCCAGCAGACCACCCCCAAATCCAGACCACAATCCGGTGTATAGAAAGGGGCGGCGCGCATAGGCATCATCAGCTCCAATCAATTTAATCACCGCAATTTCATCCCGACGAGCATCGATAGCCAGACGAATCGTGTTGGCCAAAATAAGCACCGCGCCCATCATCATGAGCAGCCCGATACCCATTGCAAGCCTCCTGCCCGACTGCAACACCCCAGCCAGTCGAGCTTGCCAGAGCGTGTCAAAAACCACCTGATCAACGCCCCTAACGGCTTCTAACGCCCGCGCCAACTGAGCAAGGCCTTCTGATTCGACGTTATCTATGGGGTTAACTAGTAGTGTATGGGGCAATGGGTTATCGGGAATCGAATCCAGCATGCCGACCAACCCGGTATCAGCGGCGAATCTCGCCAGTGCTTGGTCTTGAGGAATAAGGGTCACATCCTGGACATCAACGCGGCTCTCTACACGCTTCAAGATGTCTTGAGCATCGCTGAGGGAGGCACCTACCTCGAGCAAAACAGAGAAGCGCGCCGGCGAACGCATATCACTAGTCACCGCCTCAATGTTTTGCAGTATCACCAAAAGGGAGGCGGGTAGCGCTAGTGCGATTCCCACCACTAACCAAGTCAAGCCTGTAGCTACCGGTAGCCGAAAAGCCCTGCGCAGGCTGCCAGACGCCGCCTGCCGGTGGTGATGTATCCATGACACCAAGGTAGGCCTTGGAGCCGTGCCTAGCCCCGTCGCAGGCTTTTTCATAGCCCAGCTCCCGCCACGAGCCTACCGTCTTTCAACGTGACGATCCGATGACGCAACCTGGAAATCAAGGCAAGGTCATGGCTGGCAACAATCACAGTCACCCCGACACGATTAAAGGCCTCGAATAATCCCATAATCTCCGCCGAGAGCTGCGGATCGAGATTACCCGTAGGTTCATCAGCAATTAAAAATCGAGGCCTTGCAACAACCGCCCGTGCAATCCCAACCCGTTGCTGCTCACCACCCGATAGAACCGCTGGATTGGCTTTCTCTCGACCCAAAAGTCCAACCTTATCGAGCGCAGCTCGAGTTCTCCGTTGAATATCACGGGGACGAAAGCCGGCTATTTCCAAGGGTAACGCCACATTTTCAAGAACCGACCTGTCGTAGAGCAGTTGATGGTCCTGAAATACAATGCCAAATTCACCGCGATAACGACCGATATTACGCCCTTTGATTCTCGCCGTGTCCCGGCCATCAACGCGCAATGTGCCCATAGAGGCACGCTCCAGCAGCATGAGTAAGCGTAAAAAAGTCGTCTTGCCAGCCCCCGAATGACCGGTGAGAAACACCATTTCACCTGTGCCAATAGTGAGCGAGACGTCACGCAGAGCATCATGGTCTGCGTAACGTTTGCTCACTCGGTTAAATTCAATCACGAGCTACGACGACTCACTTTCAAACAAAGCATCCACAAAAGCACTCGCATCAAAGGGCTGAAGATCTGTTACGCCCTCCCCAATACCCACAAATCGAATCGGTCGCGCCAACTTCTGCGCGATCGCAAAGATCACGCCGCCGCGCGCCGTACCGTCTAACTTGCTGAGGGCGATACCAGTGACCCCTACAGCCTTATCAAATTCCTCAGCCTGAGACACAGCGTTTTGCCCAGTGCCTGCGTCGAGCACCAGCAACGTCTCGTGAGGCGCCTGAGGGTCAATCTTTCGCATCACTCTGACCACTTTCTCAAGCTCATCCATCAAATGGCTTTTGTTCTGGAGTCGGCCAGCCGTGTCAGCAATCAAAATGTCCGCCTCCCGAGCATGCGCCGCCTGTAAAGCATCAAACAACACAGACGCACTGTCAGCACCCGTGTGCTGAGCAATCACCGGCACTTCATTTCGCTCCCCCCAGACTTGAAGCTGTTCGACCGCAGCCGCTCGGAATGTGTCACCAGCAGCCAGCATGACCTGCTTACCCTGTGCCTTAAAACCATGAGCAAGCTTGCCGATCGTCGTGGTCTTGCCAGCACCATTGACTCCCACCACCAGTATCACAAAGGGCTTCTGATTGTCGGTGACTAAAGGTTGCTCGCACGGTGTCAGAATATCAAGCAAAGCCGACTTAGTAGCGGCCATGACCGCAGCGCCATCCGAAAGTTCTTTGCGAGAAATACGCTCAGTGATGGCCGATACAATGCGTTGCGTTGCCTCTATCCCTACATCAGCCGTCAAAAGTTGATCTTCCAGAGCCTCCAAAACTTCGCCGTCAATGACTTTGCGCCCCAGAAAAAGCGTGCCAAGACCGTTGGAAAAATGGCCCCCTGTACGACTTAGGCCGCGGCGAAATCGAGAGTACAAACCGCCGTCCTCTGCCGAATGTGCCTCGGCTGCTACTTTGCTTTCAGCTTCCAGCGCCAAGCTCTCTGCTGGCTTTTTAGGTTTTTCTTTGCGCCCAAAGAATTTCATGGCAACGTGCTCATTACAGTTTTGACATTGAGTTGGTGACTGGGCCGGGCCCTCACATCAGCATGGTAGCACTGCGTCGAGGGAGCAGACATGCGCAAAGCGCCAATAAAACAAAGTAGTAGCCGACTGCGCATTATTGGGGGCGAGTGGCGAGGCCTCAGGCTCAATTTTCCTGATAACGTGGCCCACTTGCGACCCACGCCAGACCGGGTCAGAGAAACACTATTCAACTGGCTCACGAGCCGTATTCAAGACGCCCACTGTCTCGATCTTTTTGCCGGCAGTGGCGCTCTGGGGCTCGAAGCCCTCTCCAGAGGCGCCAATCACTGCGTATTTGTCGATAGTTCCGCCGTGGCAACCGACGCTATTCGCGGTCACCTCAGCCATCTGAATGCTCAAGACCGCGCAACGATCGTGAGCAGCAACGCTCTTGAATGGCAAGGCACCCCCGCGGATATTGTCTTCCTAGACCCTCCCTATTCGGCAGATTTAAT
>ENA-UZWX01009741-UZWX01009741.1-metagenome-genome-assembly--contig:-Day-4---50m-contig-9741_pt1 | contig 11605 bp, 13 predicted proteins | sample MGYA00260347_ERZ794907 | MGnify/ENA metagenome assembly ERZ794907 | reverse complement strand
TCTAAATTAGGAGAATTATTAGATCCAATTGCAGATAAAATTATAGTAGCTACAGCATTAATCCTATTAGTAATGGATGGTACCATTAGACACTATGAAGTTATTGCAGCAATAATTATTCTTACACGAGAAATATTAATTTCAGGATTAAGAGAATTTTTAGCCAAAGGACAAATAAAACTTCCTGTATCAAATCTTGCAAAATTAAAAACTGTTTTGCAAATGATATCTATTGCTCTTTTACTCTCAGGTGAAACAGGAAATAAGATTATCAATTTTCAAGATTATAATGCACAAACTATTGGGATTATACTTCTTTGGCTTTCTGCATTTCTAACTTTATTCACAGGATATGATTATATGCGTAAAGGAATAGATCACGCAATGTCTGAGGACAATAAAGATTAGGCGGCTTTTTTCTTTCTTACTAATGCTTGATAACTTTCATTTAAATCAATTATAGTTTCACATACTTTAAATTGATTTTCTGCAATACATGATACCGGCGTAACCTCTGCTGCAGTTCCTGTTAAAAAACATCCAACAAAATTTGAAAGTTCAGATGGATTAATTTTTCTTTCATGAACTTTTATATTTTTTGATTTTGCAATTTCTATAACTGTTCTTCTTGTTATTCCATCTAGGAAAGAGTCTGGTATTGGTGTGTGTATTTCTCCATTTTTATCTTTAAAGAAAATATTTGCCCCTGTTGCTTCAGCAACATTTCCTTCATAATCAAGCATTAAGGAATCGGTATAGCCTTGTTTTTCTGCTTCATGTTTAGATAAAGTGCAAATCATATAAAGACCTGAAGCTTTTGTGTCCCAAGGTATAGTGTTTGGAGCTGGCCTTCGCCAATTTGAAATATTTAATTTTATACCCTCCACTTTTAGCTTTGGATCAAAATACGAGCCCCACTCCCAAGTTGCAATGGCGACATGAATTTTTGTTTGTTGTGCAGAAATTGCCATCATCTCGCTACCTCTCCAAATAGTAGGTCGCACATATCCATTTTCTACATTTTGAACTGAGATAATTTTATTACATGCATCATTAATTTCTTTTTCAGTATAAGGAATTGTCATTCCCATTCTTTCTGCTGAATAGAAAAGTCTTGATGTATGTTCTTCTAGTTTGAATATAGAACCATCGTAAACTCTCTCTCCTTCAAAAACACAGCTAGCATAGTGAAGCCCATGATTTAATACGTGTATCTTGGCATCAGCCCAGTCTACTAGCTCACTATTATACCAAATTTTTCCAGATCTCTTATCGTAGGGTATCATGTATGAAATTTATTTTAATTATAAGCGAAAATTATCTTTGTATCTTTAATATGTCAATATAACTTACCTAAAATGAAAGAACTTTTATATTTAAAAGACGAACAACTAAAAGGTCTAATTGAAAAATTATTTATCAGCTATAGGGAAACATTCTCAGATGCCAAAAAAGTATTAGACAAACACTCAATTGGCTTAGCTCACCACAAAGTTATTCATTTACTATCGATGTATCAAGGGATCTCGATATCAGAACTGTTAAAACGACTAAAAGTAACTAAGCAAAGCTTAAATAGGGTGCTTAAAGATTTAATCAAATTAGAAGTTGTAACTTTTAAAAAAGATGATGAAGACACAAGGGTTAAGCATGTTTTTTTAAATGAAAAGGGCAAAAAGCTATTTAATGAAATTTTTGATCTGCAAAAGAAAAGGATTTACAGTGCATTGCTGAAGTCTAGTTCAGATGAAGTAATAAATTTTGACAATGTGTTAAGTAAAATCATTAATGGATAAATTTATAGCACATATCCTGGTAGTTGATGATGATGATGGAATTAGATCTTTAGTCAAAAAATATTTAAATGAAAATAATTTTTTAGTCACAACAGCAAATAGTGCTGAGGACGCATCTGAAAAGATTAAAATCATAAAATTTGATTTAATAATTTTAGATATAATGATGCCTGGAAAAAATGGTCTAGAATTTATCAAAGATAATAAAAAGAAATTGGATTCACCTATTATTCTTTTAACTGCTAAAGGAGAGGCCAGTGAAAGAGTTGAGGGTTTAGAAATTGGTGCTGATGATTATTTAGCAAAACCATTTGAACCAAAAGAATTAATTTTAAGAATTAAAAATATTTTAAATAAAACAATAAAAACTGAGCAGATAAGGATTTTAGAATTTGCAAATGTAAAAATTGACTTAAATAAACTTTTAATAATCAAAAATGATAATGAGTTCAAAATTAACAATACAGAAAAAACTATTTTAGAAAAAATGATTAATAATCCTGGAAAAACTTTTTCAAGAGAGGCTATTGGACAATTAATTGAGTTAGACAAAGAAAGATCAATTGATGTGATAATTACTAGATTAAGAAAAAAAATTGAAATTGATCCCAAAAATCCAAAATTTTTACAAACTATAAGAGGTGCAGGATATGTTCTCTGGATTAAGTAATTTCTTAAAAAAAATATTACCCAAAAGGTTATTTTATAGAGCACTATTAATAGTAGCTACCCCTATATTGGTTCTACAATTAGTAATAACCATTGTATTTTTTGACAGTCTTTGGATTAAAACTAATAAGGGAATGACAAAAGCACTCGTCAACGAAATTAATACATTTATTGAAGTTTATGATAATGAAAAACTAGATAAAGACGAATTAACAAATCTATTTTCTCTTTTTTTAGACTTAAACATAGAGTTTATTGATAATAAAAATTTTGACGATCAATATAATGAAAGATGGTTTAGTCCAATAGATAGAACTCTCAGAAGAGAATTAAAATCTCACTTTAATTCTTTAGAATATTGGTTTGATACTACAAGTTATAAAGAATTAATTGATCTTAGAATTAAATATAATAGCGGTTACTTTAAATTCTTAATTCCAAAGGATAGAGTTACAAGTTCATCTGCAAGACTTTTTGCTCTATGGATTACTGTCCCAGCAATAATAATGGTAATTATTTCATTAATATTTTTAAAAAACCAAACTAGACCAATCACAAATCTTGCACGAGCTGCGGAAAAATTTGGCAAAGGAGAAGAAGTTGAAGAATTTAAACCATCAGGTGCATTAGAAATAAGACAAGCTGGATATGAGTTTGATAAAATGAGAAAAAGAATTCTTAAACATTTAAATCAAAGAACTGAAATGCTTTCTGGAATAAGTCATGATTTAAGAACACCTTTAACAAGAATGAAACTACAAATTGCTTTCATTAAAGATAAAGATTTATCAAAAAAATTAACTGAGGATATTAATGAGATGGAAAAGATGCTTAATGAATATCTTCAATTTACAAGCTCATCATATGTTGAGAAAGATGAAATGTTTAATCTATCAGAATTAGTGGAAGTAGTTATTAAAAAATATGACAATGATAACATTAAAGAAGATATCACACCAAGAATTTATATTAATGGAAGAAAAAATTTAATTAATAGATGTTTAAATAACATTATTGATAATGCTTTAAAATATGCAAATAAAGTTGAAGTAAAGCTCAATAAAAAAAATACAAATTTATTTATAATAATAGATGATGACGGGCCTGGTATATCAAGTAAAGAGCACAATAATGTATTTAAACCGTTCTATAAAATTGATAAAGGCAGAGCAGAGTCTAAGTCAAGCGTAGGTCTTGGTTTATCTATCGCATCAGATGTCATTAGGTCTCATGGTGGAAATATAATGCTTGAAAGATCAAGTATGAATGGTTTGCGTGTTAAGATCTTTTTGCCCGTTTAGTAATTTTTTTTTTTTCTAATTTTTTTATTTTATCTTCTAAATTTTCAACTCTTTTAGATAATACATCAAATTCATCTTTGCTAGTAAGTTTCATTTTGAAAACAATTTCATCTCTTTTAGATTTTAGAATATTTAAAAGCTCAGAACTTAGATCTTTTGTAGAAATTATGCCCTGCTCAAAAAGTTTAGCCAACTTATTAATTATAAATTTAGAATTTTTCATATATAATATATACTTTATAAGTTTTATATAAAATGTTCATCAATAATTTTGACCCAGTTGCTTTTCAAATTATTTCATTTGAAATTAGATGGTATTCCTTAGCTTATATTTTCGGGATTATAATCGGCTGGTTGCTATGCAAAAAGATATTAATCAAAAATACAAATATTAATGAAAAGTTTGATGACTATATAACTTATTTAATCATAGGAATTATTCTGGGTGGAAGACTAGGATATGTATTCTTCTATAACTTTAATTTCTATTTAAATAATTTCTTTGATATTTTTAAGATTTGGCAAGGTGGCATGTCCTTTCATGGAGGCTTATTAGGTATAATTATTGCAAGTATTTTATTTGCTAAAAAAAATAATCAAAATCCATTTCTATATATGGATCTCGTATCCTTAGTTGCTCCTATTGGGATTTTTTTTGGAAGATTAGCAAATTTTATAAATTCAGAACTTTATGGAAAAGTTGGCAATGTTCCATGGTCAGTAATATTTGTCAAAGTTGACAATTTAGCAAGACATCCATCACAATTATATGAAGCATTTTTAGAAGGTATAATTTTATTCCTACTATTGATGTACTTTAGAAGAAAAAATTATTTATTGAAACCTGGTACAATTTCAGGATTATTTTTAATTTTTTATTCAGTATTTAGATTCTTCGTTGAATTTTATAGAGTGCCAGATGAACATATTGGGTACTTGGCTTTTAATTTATCAACTGGACAAATCGTTAGCGTGGTATTCCTAATCATTGGAACAATTGTTTTTTATCTTAAAAATGAAAATAAATAAAAACACTAGTTTACCCTTAGATAAATTCATAGAATTTGCACTCTACGACAAAGACACTGGCTACTATATGAAAAAAAATCCTTTTGGAGCAGAAGGTGATTTTATTACAGCTCCAAATATTACAAGACTTTTTTCTGAAATAATTGCTATTTGGATAATAACTTTTTGGAAAAGTATCGGCTCTCCTAAGAAATTCAATATCCTGGAACTTGGAGCTGGAAATGGTGAAATGATGAAAGTGATAATATCGACACTAAAAAATTTTCCAGAGTGCTTTAATAATTGTAAATTCCTAATACATGAAAAAAGTACTTTTTTAAAAAAACAACAACATAAAAATTTAAAATTAGAAAATGTAATTTGGAAAAATGATATAAAAAAATTAAATTCTTATCCTACAATTTTTCTTGCTAATGAATTTTTTGATGCCCTACCTATTAAGCAATTCTTTAAAAAAAATAAAGGATGGGTCGAAAGATTTGTGAATTTAGAAGAAAGTGATCAAGCTAAATTTGAAGAACAATTTATAGACATTAAAAAAATTGAAAAAGAATTAAATTTCGAAATTTCTAAAGATCAAAAAATAATTGAATATTCTCCAAGTTCATTTGAATATTTGAAAGATATTTGCAGTATAATTAATAAGAACAATGGTGGATTATTAATTGTTGATTATGGGTATTTTAATTCAAAAATGCATGAAACTCTTCAAGCAATAAATAAACATAAATATTCTAATGTTTTGGAAGATATAGGACAATCTGATATTACATATAATATAAATTTTAATATATTTAAAAAATATATAGATCAATTTGATGATCTTAATTCAATTTTCAGTAATCAAAAAAAATTTTTGACCAGCATGGGAATAATTCAAAGGGCAGAAATTGTAAGTGAGAACATACCTTTTTCAAAAAAATCAGACTTATTTTACAGAATAAGACGACTTATAGATGAAAAACAAATGGGAGAACTATTTAAGGTAATGCTCATAAAGAAAACATCAAATGAATTTAAAACAGGTTTTGAAAGTGATTAAATCAAAAAAACTCTCAAAAATAAAAAACTTAAAACATGGTTTTTTTAATAGTGTGGGTGGTCATTCAAAAAATATTTACAAAAGTCTTAACTGTGGCCCAGGTTCTAACGATAAACAATCCAGCGTTAAAAAAAACTTACAAAAAGTAAGAAAAAAAATCAGTATTAAAGCAAAGAATATTTACTTAGTAAGTCAATTTCATAGTAACAAATTTGTTTATATTGATGAGACATATAAAAAAAAGAAAAAACCTAAAGCGGATGCTATAATTACAAATCAAAAATTCTTACCTATTGCAGTTTTAACTGCTGATTGTGCTCCGATATTAATTTATGACGACAAAATTAAGATGGTGGCAGCAATTCATGCGGGATGGAGGGGTGCTTTTAAAGGCATCATAAATAAAGTAGTCAATTTTATGATTAAAAAGGGATGTAAAACCGAAAACATGACAGCCGTTATAGGTCCATCTATTTCAAGTAAAAATTATGAAGTTAAAGAGGATTTTAAGAAAAAATTTATTAAAAAAGATAAAAAAAATTCATTATTTTTCAGAGACGGAAAGAAGAAATTATACTTTGATTTAACAAAGTTCATTCATTCTTCCCTGAAAGTTATTAACATTAAACATATTGATAATTTAAAAATTGATACTTTTGATATTAAAAACAATTTTTTTAGTGCACGAAGAGCTTTAAAGTTAAAACATAATGATTATGGTAGAAATATTTCCATAATTATGCTTAATTAGGTTTTTTAATGAAATTATTATCCGGTAACAGCAACAAGCCTCTTAGTAAAAATATTGCAAAATATTTAAAGTCTAAATTGATAAATTCTAGCATCAAAAATTTTTCTGATGGTGAGATTTATGTTGAGATAAATGAAAATATAAGAGGGAACAGTATATTTATTATTCAATCAGTTTCGTCTCCTGCTAATGATAATCTAATGGAACTTTTGCTGTGTATAGATGCACTGAAAAGATCATCAGCAAAAAATATAACTGCCGTAATTCCATATTTTGGATATGCAAGACAAGATAGAAAAGTTGTTCCAAGGACTTCGATATCAGCTAAGCTTGTATCAAACCTGATCACAAAAGCAGGAGCTGATAGAGTTGTAACAGTTGATTTACATGCAGGTCAAATTCAAGGTTTTTTTGATATTCCAGTTGATAACTTATTTGCAACACCTATTTTTGCTAGACATGCAAAAAAAAGAATAAAAAGTAAGAATATTATTTGTGTTGCTCCTGATGTAGGTGGAACTGAAAGAGCTAGAGCCTTAGGTAAACTTTTAAATGTAGGACTTGCAATTGTAGATAAAAGAAGACCAAAACCAGGTCAATCACAAGTCATGAATGTAATTGGCGATGTTAATGGAAAAACTTGCGTAATCGTTGATGATATTATTGATTCAGGTGGAACGATAGTTAATGCTGCCAAAGCTCTTAAAGATAGAGGAGCAAAAGATGTTTATGTGTATATCACTCATGGAGTTTTAAGTGGTGAGGCTGTTAAAAAAATTAAGAATTCTGTAATTAAGAATCTTGTAATTACGGACACGATTGACAATAACGATAAAATTAAAGGTGCTAAAAACATTGAGGTTCTGCCAATATCGGGTTTAATGGGAGAAGCAATCAAAAGGATATCAAACTCAACATCTGTATCAGATTTATTTAAATAATTACCTTGAGTTATTAAAGAACTTGAGCTAAAAACCCATGATTTTATGAATTTATTAGACGCAAACATTAGAAATACTAAAACAAAGGGTGAGTTAAGTGCTCTTAGAAATAATGGGAGTGTGCCTGCTGTTATTTATGGTGGCGAAGCTAAAAATGAAACAATATCTATTTCAAAAAAATTATTAAAATCTTTAATCGAAAAAGAAAACTTTTTATCAAATATAGTCACACTAAATGTTGATGGTAAACCACAAAACGTACTTCCAAGAGAAATAAAGTATCATATCATTTCTGATGAGCCAATACATGTAGACTTTTTAAGAGTAGTTCCAGGAGTGAAAATAAGAATAGAAGTTCCAGTACAATTTATTAATCATGAAAAATCTCCAGGTTTAAAAAGAGGTGGGGTTTTAAACATTGTAAGAAGAAAAGTAGAATTAAGATGTCCAAGTGAAAAAATTCCAGAAAATCTAGTAATTGATCTTGATGGAGTTGATATTGGCGAAAGTTTTAAAATTTCATCAATAAATTTAGAAGCAGATGTTACTCCAACAATTGTAGGAAGAGATTTTGTTATAGCAACATTGGCTGCACCTACGGTAATGAAAGAACCTGAGAAACCAGCTGAAGCAGAAGCAGCAGAAGGTGAAGCAGGAGCTGAGGCAGCGACAGCTGAAGATGGTGATAAACCAGCAGCTGAGGGTGATAAAAAAGAAGGTGATGATAAAAAACCTGCCGAAGAAAAGAAATAATCTGTTAAAGTTAAAAATTACTATCCATTAAAAATATGCTTTTATTTGTAGGTCTAGGTAACCCAACGCCAGATAGTGAAAACAATAGGCATAATGTGGGCTTTAAAATCATAGACTCTATTAATAAAAAATTTGGCTTATCAAAGCAAAAACCTAAATTTAAAGGTTTGCTAACAACTGGAATTGTTGGCGATCAAAAAGTATACGCCATTAAACCATTAACATTTATGAACAATTCGGGTATTTGTATTAGAGAGCTTATTGAATACTTTAAGATAGATCCAGAAGATGTAATTGTTTTTCATGATGATTTAGATGTAGAATTTGGGAAGATTAAAGCAAAATTTGGTGGATCAAGTGCAGGTCATAATGGAATTACCTCTATTGATAAGTTTATAGGTAAAGATTATTCAAGAGTCAGAATTGGCATTGGAAAACCAAAAGAAAAAATTGAAGTTGGTGATTTTGTTCTTCAAAATTTTGATGAGGATGAAATGACTGCAATAGAAAAAATCTCAAAAAATATCAATGAAGCTATTTCAATACTTGTAGAAAAAAAACTAGATCTTTTTTCAAGCACAGTAAATAATAATAAATAATGAGCTTTAAATGTGGAATTGTTGGTTTGCCCAATGTTGGTAAATCTACTTTATTTAATGCTTTAACAAACTCTAGTAAAGCTCAAGCAGCAAATTTTCCATTTTGCACTATAGATCCAAACGTTGGTGTTGTGCCTGTTCCTGATAAAAGACTGGATGATCTATCAATGGTTTCAAAATCAAAAAAAATAATAAATACCACTATTTCATTTGTTGATATCGCAGGTTTAGTAAAAGGTGCATCAAAAGGTGAAGGATTAGGCAATAAATTTCTTTCACATATTAGAGAAGTGGATGCAATTATTCATATGATTAGATGTTTTGACTCTGATGATATTCAAAATGTTAATCCAACAGTCGACCCAATCAGAGATTTGGAAATAATCGAAACAGAGATGATGTTAGCAGATTTAGAGTCTATTCAAAAAAGACTAGAAAAGAGCAACAAAAAAAACGTTGATGAAGAGCAGTTAAAGATTCTAGAGGTTGCACTTGATTGTATCAATAATGATAAAGATATTTCAGTTTTAAAATCTCAATTTGAGGACAAACAACTTAATCAAAGCGGCTTACTATCAATTAAACCAAAAATATTTGTTTGCAATGTAGATGAACAAAGTGTTCAGGAAGGCAATCAATATACAAAAAAATTTATTGAAAAATTTGGTGAAGAAAATACTTTAATTGTATCAGCAGATATAGAAAATCAAATTAATGAGCTGGAAGCCTCTGAAAGAAAAAATTACATGGAAATGATCGGTTTAAAAGAAACTGGATTAAGTATGCTAATTCAAAAAGGATATAGAATTTTAGAATTAGATACCTATTTCACATCTGGTCCAGAAGAAACTAGAGCTTGGACTATTCAAAAAAACTGTACAGCTCCTAAAGCTGCTGGTGAAATTCATACGGACTTTGAAAAAGGTTTTATACGAGCTGAAACAGTTTCATATGATGATTTTGTAGCAAATGATGGCTGGGTAAATTCAAAGATAAATGGGAAAATGAGACTAGAGGGTAAAGACTATATTGTTAAAGATGGTGACGTTTTAAACTTCAGGTTCAATACGTGACCAGATTTTTTTCATACTTAAATAAACCAAGATAGTTAAAATAATTAGATAAATAATTGCCTTAAAACCCATTTGGTGTCGAGACTCTAAATGAGGTTCTGCTGCCCACATTAAAAATGTTGTTACATCTTTTGACATTTGCTCAACAGTCGCTTCCGTTCCGTCGCCGTATTCTACTATGCCTTCTGACAGTGGACTTGCCATTTTAATTTTGTTTCCATACATGTATTTATTATAATGAACACCTTCATCTAAAGTCATTCCATCAGGTGCATTCTCATAACCTTGAAGTAAAGAATAAATATAATCTACTCCACCACCTCTTGCTTTAACTAGAACTGACATGTCAGGTGGATAAGCCCCACCATTTGCAGCTTCAGCAGCTTTAATATTTTCATATGGTTTTACAAATTTATCTGATAATTTTGCGGGTCTTTCAAACATTTCACCATCTGCATTTGGCCCATCTATTACTATAAATGAGGCTGCTATTGCTTTAACTTCAGCCTCTGAAAATTCTGGCCCACCTTTTTCACCCAAATTTCTATAACTTAAATATTTCATTGAGTGGCATGAAGAGCATACTTCCGTGTAAACTTGATAGCCTCTTTGAAGTGACCCTCTATCAAATTTTCCAAAAACACCTTTGAAACTCCAATCTGTCTTCAAAAATTTTGCTGTTTCAGCTGAATTAGATTGAGCAGTCGTAAAGCAAATTAAAATTAATAATTGATGATAATTTGATAAAATTTTTCACTTTATTTTTCAAAACTTTCTTTGTTCTTAGCAGTCGCTAAATTAGGAGAGCCTCCAAGCACAGGTTCTGTAATGCTTAAAGGAACTGGTAAAGTTTTTTCCTTAAACCCTAAGACTGGGAGAAATACTAAAAAATGAAGGAAATAATATGCTGTAGCAACTCTTGCAACCAACAAGTAAAGGCCTTCAGCTGGCATAGCTCCAACGTAACCTAGAATTAAAACATCTGCTACAAGTATCCAGTAAAACTGTTTGTATAAAGGTCTAAATACTGCAGATCTAATTTTTGATGTATCAAGCCATGGCAAAGCTGCTAAAATTAAAATAGCTGAAAGCATTGCAACAACTCCAAGTAATTTATCAGGTATAGATCTTAAAATTGCATAAAAAGGTAGAAGATACCATTCTGGAACAATATGTGCTGGTGTAACCATTGGATTAGCCTCAATATAATTGTCTGCATGACCTAAAATATTTGGTGAATAAAAAATAAAAAATGCAAAAATGATCATAAACATTAACAATGCAAAACCATCCTTAATTACAATATAGGGGTGAAATGGGACTGTATCTTTAGAAGGTTTTTTAATATCTATTCCAATCGGGTTATTATTACCAGGAACATGTAGTGCCCAGATATGTAGTACAACTAAGCCTAAAATTAAAAAAGGTAATAAGTAATGTAGAGTGAAAAATCTAGTTAAAGTTGGATTGTCTACAGAATAACCACCCCATAGCCAATTCACAATACCCTCTCCTACAAATGGGATGGCACTAAATAAGTTGGTAATAACTGTTGCTCCCCAAAAACTCATTTGTCCCCAAGGCAATACATAACCCATGAAAGCAGCAGCCATCATTAATAGATAAATAATTATTCCAATAATCCAAATAA
>ENA-UZWX01002658-UZWX01002658.1-metagenome-genome-assembly--contig:-Day-4---50m-contig-2658_pt2 | contig 11637 bp, 13 predicted proteins | sample MGYA00260347_ERZ794907 | MGnify/ENA metagenome assembly ERZ794907 | reverse complement strand
AATACATCTTTCGGGTTCTCGCGATTCCATTTGTTAAACCAATTCGGAAGCATGCTATCACTCCTTGCCTATAAAGGCTTCGTATGAGCCATAGCTGTCATAGCCATACGAGCCGTCATACATAGGCGCAAAGTTATGCTCTTGTGCCCAGATGAACCAGTTATCGACAACCGTGCCGGTGAGAAGGATCCCAATACCACCCGTGATCGGGGTGAGCACTGCAAACCACCATGCCCAGCGGTGAATACCCTCCATGGTCGCGTTAAAGCCCATCGTCCAGCGCCAGAAAAGGGCTGCACGCTCAGAGGCGGTGCCGCGATCATAAATCTGCTCAAGCTCGCGATCGCCGCCGAAACGGGTCACCGCCAGAATGGTCGCCCCATGCATGGCGAACAGCAGAACCGAGCCATAGAGGAAGACAATCGACAGACAATGGAAGGGGTTATAATAAAGGTTGCCATAACGAATTGAGAACGCAGTGGTCCAATCGAGATGCGGGAAGATGCCATAAGGCACAGCCTCAGACCAGCTGCCCATCAGGACGGGCCGGAACAAGCCAAGCACCAAGAACAACCAAATCGCACTGGCGAAGGCCCAAGCCACATGTTTGCCCATCTTTTGCTCTTGCGCCAAAAGATAGGTACGCATCCACCACGTGCAAACCGAAACCAGCAAGAAGAAGGAGGCGATGATATAAAGCCCTCCATCATTCAATGGTGGCATGCTGAGCCCGTGCTCGGGGCCCGGAGGTTCTAGCGCCAGCCAGAAACCCTGCCGCAGGAACTCTGGCAAAGACCAATCCACCTGCGCCAACATGCTAATACCAACGATGAAGAACCAGGCCAAGCCTGTTGCCAGACCGATCATACCCGTCCAGCCCAAATAAACCGGGCCAAGCTGCGCGTTTCCGATCCAACCGGCCAGATTGGAAAACCAAGGGGTTCCCATCCGCTCGGCCGCCATCGTGCCCGCTTCATTATCCAAGCCCATCTCCGCAGGACCGCGAACTTGCACTTGGGTGAATATGTTCTGATATTCAATCATGATTACATCCCCACCTGTGATGGCCAAATCGGCAATTCAAGCCACCAGTTCCACCATTCAGGCCAGCCTTTTGTCCAGACCGGGCCAGAAATAATGATACAAACGGCGGAAAAGAAAACCGCGTTAATCGCCAGTAAAAATCCAAGCCGGTGAATCCCCAACGTGCCGATCGAATACCCGATAAGATCGCGGAAGAACGTATCTTCGTGATCCGGGCCCATCGCTTCTTGGCCTTTTTCAGGATTGGCCGCGCTCAGGATCAAACCGCCATGCAATGCCAACGCCAGCGTGGTGGTAAAGAATAAGGTTACCGCCAGCATATGGGCTGGATTATAATGAAAGTGTAAATATGCATAGCCAGTATTGCTGACCCAATCGAGGTGGCTGAAAATCCCATAAGGGAACCCATGCCCCCAAGCGCCCATTAATAAAGGCCGAAATACGACCAAAGTCATATAGGCAAGAATTGCAAAGCTAAACGCAAAGGGCACATGATACCCCATGCCAAGCTTTCGACAAATCTCGACTTCACGCAGCGCCCAACTGATAAAGGCGCAGACCGCACACATCGTGATAATCTGCCACAAGCCGCCCTCAAGCAACGGGGCCAGACCCAATCCATATTTCAAATCAGGAGGTGCAATATTGATCAACCAAGGGTTAAACGTGCCTTGCTGTGAGGCCCCCCAGAAGATCAGCACGGTTCCCAACAGGGCAAAAAATGCTGTCGTGACCCCGAAGAAGCCTACATAAAAAGGCCCCACCCAAAAGTCGAACAGATCGCCCCCGATCAACGTCCCTCCTCGGACGCGATACTTTCTTTCGAAGCTGAGCAATGCCATCTAATTTCTCCGCTCTTACCGGCCTTTCGCACCTGCGATGGCCGCCTTCTGTGAATTTGACTAGCCGCGGCCGATCCCAAAAGGGATCGCCCGCCACTGTCTTTTGTGAAAACTGTCCGATGGCCCTTAATAAAGAGCCATCAGCCAATTAATTTGCAGCAGCTGCTATTTCGAACCAGTTGAAGCCATCCGTGCTGAGCAGCACCAAATGGATCATCGCGGCCAGTAGGAACAGGAAAACACCCTGCGCTACAAAGACACGACGTGGATCAAAAACGAGCCAGATTTTGTAAAACTTAGCCATTATTCAATCCTCCTCAAAACCACGGAAACACGATGAACGTAGCAATGTGGGCAACCACAGCTACGGCAACGAATAACCACATACCACTCAGATATACTGAGTGAAGCTCTTGAGCTTGCTCGTCTGTTAAACCTGTAAACGACAGGTCACTTCTATCAGCCATGAACTTTCCTCCGGAATGTTAAGCCGACGCCGCAGTGCCCCTGCGGCCGGGTCCTTTGGGGCTTTCACCCCGCCGGGTCCTGCCCCCTCAAAAGAGGGGTCAGTTTCGTCTTCCCAACCCTTTCAGGCCGAGAAAATTAGTGGTGTGATCCGATCAGCCTCAGCCCAGGCACGCGCAAGCGGCCCATGCAGCATCAATGTCTGTTTGCGGATCACATCCAGCACCCAAGCTGCCGTGGCAAAGGGGATTGCCAAAACAAAAATGAGGCTGAAGTAAATCATGAATTCCGAGCTGCGCCGCGTTGTGCTGCGCGCTTTGGGAACGTTTGAAGTAAAGTCCGTCATCTGTCGGTCCTTTCTAAGTTACAGCCGACCCAGAGGGGTCGAGTGCCAATACAGTTTCGATCACAACCCGCTCAGCGCCTTGCGCAAGCGCCGCTTTTTCGGCGGCATCCCGCAATGTTTTTGCTGCGGAAATACGGGTTAAAATCGGATGTTGTTCAACGATGCGATCCAGCGCGTTCTGCGCATCGGCATCCCAAGGGAAATCACGGCGTAAGGTGGTGGGGGTGGCCTCCGCGCTGTCCATTTCACTGCCCAGAGGCAAAATATGAAACAGCGCATCAAACAACCCGTTGCAGACTTCTTGCAGCAAATAGGTCGCGCCGGCATAGCCCATCATCGGCGTACCCGTAGCGCGCCGGATCGCCGCGCCGGGAAAAGATGCCGGAATAAAGGCTGGGCTGGGCCCATGGCCGCCTTTTAATTCTGCCAAATACATTTTTTCATTGATGCTGCCCAAAACAATCAAGGGGCGTTTTTGCGCCATCAGCGCGCGCACCTCGTTATTATTGGTCTTGCTGCCCCGCGAGCGGGCCACGGCAAAGGCGCAGGGTAATCCTAAATCACCCTCTAAATAATTGCGAATTCCGCGCGCATAGGTTTCATTAGCCACGATTGCGAACCCAGCTGTAGCAAAGAAATCCTGCGTCACCGAGCGCCATAAATCCCAAACTGGCTTGATCGTGGAATGCTTTTCCTGTTCGATAAACGGCTCGGGATCCAATTCCAAAAGCTCGCCCAATTTGCGCAGGAACAGCGTGGTGCTTTCTACCCCAATCGGCGCTTGCAAATAGGGCTTCCCAAGCACTTCGCATAAGCCGCGGCCAAATTCGCGATACATACAAATATTCACATCCGCATTCACCAAATCGCGCATTTCAGCCACATGCGCGCCAAGCGGCATCACCATATTCACTTCGGCGCCAATACCCTCTGCCAAACGGCGGATCTCGGCCAAATCACTGGGCATGTTAAACGTGCCATACATCGGGCCCAAAATATTGATCCGCGGCTTGGCGCCATCTTCGCGCTTTTTCTCACGCGGCATACGGCCTTTGGTCATGCCAAATTCGGTGAAAATCCATGTCATGGCTCGATCTGCCGCTTCCCATTGATCTTCATCAATTGTACGTGGCAAAAACCGCTGAATATTGGTGCCCATTGGGGTGACACCACCGCCGATCATTTCGGCAATTGACCCTGTCACCACCACTGCGGGCAAAGCTGGATCAAGCGTTCCCCAAGCGCGCTTCATCGCACCTTCCGTGCCATCGCGGCCCAGTTCTTCTTCGCCCAAACCCGTCACCACGATGGGCAATTCATGCGGCGGCAACGCATCTGTGTAATGCAGCACTGAGGTCACGGGCAGATTTTCACAGCCCACAGGCCCATCGATCACGCATTGCAGGCCTTTGACGGCGCAAAATGCATAGATTGCGCCCCAATATCCACCCGCTCTGTCATGATCCTGAATCAGCATCAGATCATCTCCTGCGCTTTGGCGGCGCGCGCCATTTTATCAAGCTTTTTCTGATGTGCGGCGCGAAAATCGGGGCGCAGATTTGGGGCCCCTTCCCAAACGCCCGCGGTATCCCCCTCGCCAACGCCTTCAAAAAAGTCACGCATCTTATCCATACGCTCTTTTCCGGCAATCGCCGCGTTCACCACTTCTGCCAGCGATCCAGCCCCGGCAGGGCCCATCAAGGGGCGCGCAGAAATCAAATTGGTGAAGTAAAGCCCCGGAATAGCCAGTTCTTTGGCCTTTTGAACCACCGGGGTGGTGCCGATCGCCAAATTGGGCTGGAACGCCTCCATCGCCGCGCAATCATCTTCCAGCGATGCACGGAATTTTACCTGAACCCCTTTTGCCTCAAGCCAAGCCGCATCTTCGGCCGACCACGGCGTTTTGGGGCAGGCGGTGCCGACATATGGAATTTCAGCGCCGCTTTCGATCAACAAGCGCGCGACCAGCAATTCGCTGCCCTCATAACCCGATAGGGTAATCCGTCCGGTGATTGGCTTGGCGGCAAGCGCGCCTTTGATCGCAGGCAGAAAGGCNNAATAGGGCGGCCGGCAGCTTCAAATTCGCGTATCGCCGCGGTGTAAAACGGATGGATCGCCGCAACAGCGCCACAATCCAGCGCCGAATAGAGCTCGCGCCATTCACGGGTGGGCACCACGGGCCCGGCTGCAAGCCCCATCGGAGCCAGCATCGCACCAATCATCACCGGATCAGCGGGGAACATTTCTCCGAGCAAACTCACCGTAGGGCGATCCGATTTGCCACCCAGCGGCGCCGCCACAGGCCCCGCTTCAATTTCTTTGCGCGCATAATTCAACATCGCACCGGCCAAAACATCTTTCGCCTCGGCATGCGTTGGGATCCCAAAGCCGGGCACATCGATACCCACGATCCGCACGCCATTTATTTCATCGGGCAACAAGCGCAACGGAACGCCGCTGGCGGTCGGCACGCAAAGATTTGTGACAACGATCGCATCGTAAAGATCGGGGTCGGCCAATTCATGAACCGAATCGCGGATATCCTCAAACAGCTTGCCCGTAACCAAGGTTTCCGAATTAAACGGCACATAGCCAACCGAACGTCGCGCCCCATAGAAATGGCTAACAAAGGTCAAGCCATAGACGCAGCAAGCCGAACCAGAGAGCACAGTGGCCACACGGCGCATCCGCAGGCCAACGCGCAAGGAGCCAAAAGCCGGACACATGGATTGCGGTTTATCATGCGGACCTTGCGGATAATCCTTGGCGAATTGCGCGAGCAATTCAGAATTCCCCGACAATTCAGCCGCCTTTTTCATTTCAGATCCAGAATGACATCCAAGACCATCAGCGGGCATAACAGAGGCTTCAGCCGCCTCATCGCGCGGATGACCTTTGATCACTTCAACCTGTGAAGCCGCATCATATGTGACTTCGTCACTCATCCATCACGCCTCATCATAGACAACTTCAAGCGATTCTTTAGGCTCGGCATTTTTACCGCGCATATCGATATCTGTGGCGGGCACCAGAACGTAATCGCCGCCCGTATCCTTGCTGTCGAACAAGTTCAAAAGCCCATCTTGATCCAACGGGGCAGGGCGTACCGGCGGCGCGATCGAGACGGCATCTGCCAATTCAGCAAACAAGGCGCCCCACGGGCTTTGCGCCGTTCCAACGATTTGGTAATTGGCAGATTTCTTGCGCAAATCATCATCTTGAGGAATCGCCGCAAGGACCGGAATATCGACTGATTTGGCAAAGGCAGCGGCTTCACCGGTGCCATCATCCTTGTTAATTACCAAACCGGCCACGCCAACATTACCGCCTAGCTTACGGAAATATTCCACCGCCGAGCAGACATTATTGGCCACATAAAGCGATTGTAGATCGTTGGATCCAACCAGAATAACTTTTTGCGCCATATCCCGCGCGATTGGCAGACCAAAGCCACCGCAGACCACATCGCCCAGAAAATCAAGCAGAACATAATCGAAATCCCAATCATGAAAGCCCAGCTTTTCCAGAAGCTCAAAGCCATGGATAATCCCGCGTCCGCCGCAACCGCGCCCAACTTCGGGGCCGCCCAACTCCATCGCGAACACCCCGCCACGCTTGAAACAGACATCCCCAATCTGAACTTCTTCCCCGGCCAATTTCTTTTTGGTCGATGTTTCAATAATCGTCGGGCAGGCTTTGCCCCCGAAAAGCAGGCTGGTTGTGTCTGATTTGGGATCACAGCCAATCAGCAAAACACGTTTGCCCTGCTCGGCCATCATATGGCTGAGATTGGCTAGGGTGAAAGATTTGCCGATGCCACCTTTGCCATAGATCGCGATGATCTGGGTTTTTGATGTGGGTTCGCCTTGCTCTTCAGCAGCTTGCAGATCAGCCAGATCCTCATGCGCCTCTTCACGCAAGCGGCGGTCGAAATCCTTCAGATTTGGTACGTCGTCTTTCACGCGATATCCTTCCAATCTAATATCATTTTTAAACAGCCTGGATCATTAAAGGCCGTTGGATAGGCTTTATCGGCGCGCTCGGCGCCTGCGGCATGGGTGATAAGACCACCCAAAGACAGCGCACCACCCTCCACCAAAGCCCGGGTGGCCAACATATCTTCTTTGGCCCATTCCGCCGCAATCCGAAGCCGGGCCTCTTTCATAAAGGCCGGCGGAAAGGCGAAGCTCAGCGGATCGGTGTAAAATCCAGCCAAAACAATCTCGCCGCCCCTTGCGATCCGGCTGACCAATTCATTCAACAAGCCGCCATTGCCTGATGCATCATAAATCGCCTGATAATCGCGACGCGAATCGTCTTCCGGGGCCAGCACCTGATAACCCTCGGCGCCAGATTGACGTAACGGATCTATTTCCCAAACCGTCGGGGCGGGGGCGCCAGCTGCGAGCGTGAGGCGGGCCAATAAACGACCCAAAACGCCGTGGCCAACGATCAAATCTGGAACTTTTTTATCCAAACCCGCCATCGCGTGGCGCGCTGTGGCCGCAAGGGCCAATAGGGCGCCTTCAGGCCCAAACCCGGGATCAATCTTGGTGAGTCGATCTGCCGAAGTAACGACGCGCCGCGCCGACCCTCCAAAAAGCCCAAACGCTTCTTGATAGCAATTGGCCCCTGGAACAAAGGCATAATCACCGATTTTTAACCCCGATTCGGGGGTGGCCTCAACGATTTCACCCATTGCCTCATAGCCGGGAACCAACGGATACCCCATGCCGGGAAAGGGCGGCATTTCACCCGACCAGAATAATTTCTCAGTGCCGGTGGAAATGCCAGAATGCGATATTTCTACGACCACATCGCCCGCAACAGGCGCTTTAAGCGCCAGCGAGTCGAGCCCGATTGAGCGAGGGCCATGCATGATTACCGCAGAGGTTTCCAAACCGTGTAAGTCCTTTTGTTTCGAGTCAGCATCGTGAGCAGAAATCATATCCCATAGAATATGCCTTTTTGTCATTTTAAACTTACATTGTTTTGTGTCAACTAAAATAGACAGTTAATCACAAATCACCGCGGCTTGCGTGCCGTTACTGCAGAGGTGATAAACGGGCGCGGGGCTTTTGGAGCTTTGATATCCACAAACCCTGCTTCCTTACAAAGCGCTGATATTTGCGCGACAGAGCGCGCTTTGCCGGTATTCATAGCCATGGTGTAAAAGGCAAAATACACATCACCCGGACGGGTCGGGGCCGCGCCACCGGCCATCGGCTCTGAAATGATCAACTGCCCGCCAACCGGTAAAGCCTCATACGTTTTTTTCAAAAGTGCCTGCACAGTCTCATCGGAATGATCGTACAGAACCCGAATTAAACTGATTACATCTGCCTCTAAAGGCAAAGGATCACTACGAAAAGAGCCCCCATGAAACGAAATTCGATCGCTTAACCCTTGCTCCGCCAACCGGTTTTGTGCCGCCGGTCCAACTTGTGCAAGATCAAAAATATTCAAGTTAAGCGCTGGATATTGGCGCGCCACATGGGCCAAGAACGCCCCCGTACCGCCCCCGATATCAAGCAGCGTTTCTGCGCCCTTCAACGGCACCATTTTCAACGTATCCGCCGCCACCAACGCCTGCGACTGCTCCATCAAACGCGAATATTCATCCGTTACAGATTGCGGAGCAGCGCCGGTTGCGCCGAACACATAGGGCCAGAATTGCGCCAGCTTTGTATCAACCTGATCGCGTAACAGCGCGACGGGATCCGCCATATCTTGATAAAAATGATCATGGTGCAAGATCATCTGCGCCAAGCCCGGCACCCCCAAAAGCGCCGCGCCGCGCCGCGCCAAACCATAGCGCCCGCGCCGATGGCGACGCAGCAGCTTCAGCGCAACGCCTGCTTGCAATAAAATTTCCATACGCGCGATAGGCACGCGAGCTCGATCCGCCAGCGCTTCCAGCGACAACGGGCCATCGAGCAAATGCTCTAAGGTTTTCAACTTCACCAATGCATAAAGCGCCTGCGACTGAACAAACCCCATGACCAAATCAAAAAGGGCCTCTCCTTCTTGGCGAGCAACCCGCCGAAGAATCGGTACCTTACTGATAAATCTTTGAAAATTCGGGCTTGCAAAGATTTTATTGGGCAAGCCCGCAAATACAATTCTACCGCTTGGTTTTGCCAAAATCGGATCGGCCACTGTCATCCGTTACACCGAAAAAGTTGACCGTGACGCAGGGATCAAGCGCTCAGCCTGCAGGCTGACCATCTGCGCCAATTGCGCCTCACCCGGACAAGAGGGTATCGACGAAATTGCCCCGCCCAATATATCTTTCAAGCGTTTTGAAGCGCCCTCAACACCAAACTCTGCAACCGCGTTCGGGCGGCCATGCAGATCATCTTGGCCAGCGGGCTTGCCCAATGCCTCGGTGTCGCAAAGCACATCGCGCAAATCATCCGCAACCTGGAAGGCTTCGCCAATCCGCGCGCCCAGCTCATACCAAGGTTCGGCATCTTGGCCCGCCGCCACTGCGCCCATTTGCGTGGCTGCAACAAATAATGCACCGGTTTTGCTTCGGTGATAAGCGGCCAGATCAACCCGGCTTTCGCTTTCCCAGCCTTGCCCCGCACAAATGCCATTGGGCATGCCCGTTTGCTTGGCCAAAATTTCCACCAAATTGATCGCCCTCAACGGATCGTTGTGTTTTTGCCGGGCCAAAATTTCAAAGGCCAGCACGATCAAACTATCGCCAGCTAAAACCGCTAAAGGCTCTGAAAACTCTTTATGAACCGTAGGCTTTCCACGGCGCAAATCCGCATCATCAAAACAGGGCAGATCATCGTGAATCAAACTTGCACAATGGATCAATTCAAGCCCCGCAGCCGCGGCATCGCTTATATCGGGGCGATCATCTCCGCAGGCCAGAGCCACCGAAAGTAAGATCGTTGGCCTGATTCGAGCGCCCCCTGGAAATAACGCAAAATCAAGCGCATGCGCGAGCTTATGCGGAGCAGAGCTTGCCTGACTAAGCTTCACCGCCGCCGTCAGTGCCGCCTCTATACGCGCTTTAGGGCCCATTATGGTTCCTTTTTGCCATATTGTCTGATTTAATTGACATATTGCTGTAAATGATACTGGACAGTTTGGCATTCAGAGTCAACAATTGCTTTATGAACCTGTCAGTGATTTCAAAACGGACCAAAGGCGAGGTGATCGTAATTGGTGCCGGCATTGCCGGGCTGGCGGCTTCGCTGCGTTTGGCGCATCAGGGATTTTCAGTCACTGTACTTGAACGCCATGCGGGCCCAGGTGGTAAAATGCGCGGTTTATCAAGCGTGGCAGGACCGATAGATGCTGGCCCTACCGTCTTGACCATGCGGCCAGTCTTCGAAGATCTGTTTCGTTCTGTCGGAGAGCAAATCGAAGATCATCTGACATTGGTTCGGCAAAAAATTCTGGCGCGACATTGGTGGCCAGATGGCAGTTCACTCGATTTATTTGATGATTACGAAGCCTCTCAAGAGGCCATCTATGAATTTGCGGGGCTGAAAGCTTTTGGCGAATTTCAAGAATTTTTTAAGCGTACGCAACGGCTCTTTACGGCTTTTGACGCCCCGATGATGCGCGCGGCGCAGCCCAACCAAGCCGAAATTATAAAATCGGTGGTGAAAAAACCGTCTTTGATAAGCGATATGGCCCCTTGGCACAGCCTATCAAAAATGCTTGAGAAGCAATTCAGCGATCCGCGCTTGGCGCAATTATTTGGCCGCTATGCCACCTATGTTGGCGGATCGCCTTATGCCGCCCCCGGCTTACTATCTTTGATTTGGCAGGCCGAAGCAAATGGCGTGTGGGCGGTTAAGGGCGGCATGCATAAATTGGCCAAGAAACTGGTAGAGCTAAGCGAAAACCGCGGCGCCATTTTTCATTATAACAGTCATGTCAGCCGGATTTTGACAAAGGATGAAAAAGTGATCGGCGTGACGCTGGAAAACGGCGAAAACATCAGCGCGGATGCGGTTGTGTTCAATGGAGATCCCCGCGCATTGGCCACGGGCGCGATGGGCCCAGACTGCCAGAAAATTGCCCCACAAACGCTGAAAGACAAGCGCAGCTTTTCGGCCCGCGTCTGGAGCTTTGCGGCGGAATTAACCGGCCCTGATTTGATTCATCACAACGTATTCTTTGGGCAGAGTTCAAAATCCGAATTTGACGATCTTGCCGAAGGTCAAATGCCCGTTGATCCAACGATCTACATCTGCGCCCAAGATCGCGGCCAAAACGCCCCCTATCCCAAAACAGAGCGCTTTGAGATTATCCTAAATGCGGCCCCTGTTTACGGGGCGCAAACGCTGGAGAAGGAGTTTGAAACATGTCGGACACGCACTTTCGACACGCTGGGCAGGTTCGGTCTGACCTTCTCGCCGCTTCCAAAGGAAGAGGCGCTGACGACACCAGCGGATTTCGCCAGCATGTTCCCAGCCTCGGACGGCTCGCTTTACGGGCAGAGCCCACATGGTCTGACAGCAGCCTTCCGGCGGCCAACAACGCGAACGCAGATTCAAGGACTGTATCTGGCCGGGGGCGGAGCCCATCCGGGGGCGGGGGTGCCGATGGCAACCCTCTCCGCGCGGCACGCGGCCGAGGCGATCATCAAAGACCTAACTTCAACATCATCGTCCCCCCAAATGGATATGCATGGTGGTATATCGACGGAGTCGATCGAACTGCGCAGCGCGCGGTTTCAGTCATCGGATTCATAGGCTCGGTTTTTTCGCCTTGGTATCGCTGGTCGGGTCGTAAAGACCCTGAAAACAACGTCTGCATCAATGTCGCGACCTATGGACCAGGCGGGCGCTTCACGATGACCGACCGGGGGCGCAGCGCTTTGCGGCAAAGCGAAGATCGTTTCGAAGTGGGACCTTCAAGCCTGCGCTGGGAAGATGGCAAATTGATCATCGAGATTGATGAAATCAGCGG
>ENA-UZWX01008416-UZWX01008416.1-metagenome-genome-assembly--contig:-Day-4---50m-contig-8416_pt1 | contig 11687 bp, 10 predicted proteins | sample MGYA00260347_ERZ794907 | MGnify/ENA metagenome assembly ERZ794907 | reverse complement strand
TAAAATATTTCTAATGTTAAGAAATAGTTATGTTATAATGTTAAATGATTCGTTAAATTGCACTTATGAATTGGGAACAATTACTTTCTTTAAAAAGACAAGGAGATACATTAAAAAGATTAAGACTTGAACAAGATGAAACTCGAATTGGCTTTGAAGTTGATTACGATAGAATAATTTTTTCATCCTCTTTTAGATCTTTACAAGACAAAACTCAAGTAATCCCTTTTTCTAAAACAAGTTTTGTTCACACTAGACTTACTCACAGTCTAGAGGTTTCAGTTGTCGGAAGAAGTCTTGGTAGAGTTGTTGGCAAGAAATTGATAGAGAAATATCCTTATTTACAACAAACTTATGGCTTTCTCAGCAATGATTTTGGGGCTATTGTAGCTGCAGCAAGTTTAGCTCATGATATTGGTAATCCCCCATTTGGACATAGTGGAGAAATGGCAATTGGCGATTTTTTTAAAAATGGAGAAGGAGTTGGATTTAAGGAAAGTCTCTCAGATCAACAATATGAAGATTTGTGCAATTTTGAGGGGAATGCAAATGGTTTTAAAATTATTTCTGAAAATAAAGTAGGAATTAAAGGAGGTTTGAGACTAAGTTACGCTACGTTAGGTGCATTTACAAAATACCCAAGAAAATCAATTCTTAATAAAAAATCTAATCACATTAAGGACAAGAAATTTGGTTTCTTTCATTCTCAAAACTCTTTTTTTGATGAAGTAGCGAATGAACTTGGAATGATTGATTCCAATGGGTCTTACATGCGCCATCCTTTAGCTTTTTTAGTTGAGGCAGCTGACGACATTTGTTATACACTTATTGATTTTGAGGATGGAATTAATCTTGGTTGGATTTCAGAAGAATATGCACTAGAATTTTTGATAAGACTAGTTAAAGACAGTATAGACACAAAAAAATATAATTCCTTAAAACATAAAACTGATAGAGTTGCATACTTAAGGGCACTTTCAATTAATACGCTTATCAACGATACCGTAAAAATATTTTTAAAAAATGAAGAGAAAATTTTAAACGGAGAGTTTACAAAAACTTTACTTTCAGAAAGTGTTTTTAAAGCTCAAATGGAAGATATAATTGATATCAGTGTTAAGAAAGTATACCAGTCAAAAGAGGTAATCGAAAAAGAACTTAAAGGTTACCAAGTGATTCACAAACTTTTAAGTGTTTTTATAAAAGCAGCTGTTAATAATCAGTCAGAGAATACTACTGCATTAGATGATTTAGTTCTTGCTTCACTACCCAAAACATATATTCACAAAGAGGGGAATTTATATAATCAACTTTTAGACATTAGTTGTTTTGTTGCTAGTCTTACAGATGGAAATGCTTTAGAATGGTATAATAAAATCAGTTAAAATGATAAATCTTTTTGACGATAATTATTTCATGCGAAGAGCTCTTGATGAAGCAAAAATTGCTTTACAAAAAGATGAAGTTCCCGTTGGAGCTGTTATAGTTAGTAACAATCAAATTATTGCAAGGTCACATAATTTAACGGAAACATTAAATGATGTTACTGCTCANNGCAGGAGCTTTATACTGGTCACAAATTTCTAAAATAGTAATAGGAGCAAGTGATGCTCATAGGGGCTATAGAGTAATGAAAACTCAACTTCATCCTAAGACAAAAGTTATAGATGGAATAATGGCGAAGGAATCTAAAGAACTAATAGATGACTTTTTTAAAAATAAAAGAGATGGTAAATAAAAAACCCTCAAAAAATGAGGGTTTGAATTGTTCTTAAAATAAAATACTATTAGTCAATTAGACTTACGTTTCCTGCAACTTTTCCTTTTCTACCATCCTCTTCAGAATATTCTACTTTGTCTCCTTCGTTTAGTTGTAAACCATCTAAAGAAGTTACATGAACGAAGATATCTTCGCTCGTTTCGTCGTTTGTAATAAACCCAAAACCTTTGGATCCATTAAAAAATTTTACTGTACCTGTCATTAATTATTAATTATTTATAAGTTGCAAATGTAGGAATTTATAATTAAGTGTTAAAACTTAATTTAAAAAACAAATTTTATTTATTTGATTTTGAGGATTTTGCCTTCATTTTATTAAGATTTTCGTTACTAAATGTGTAGTCACTTAGTTTTTTACCTTTCCAACGATGATAAATAAAAAGAGGCATGAATACAAAAGCCATGAACGAAACACTAGCTCCAATAATTTTATTTCCTAATAATTCGTCTCCTGATTTGAAATAAAACCCAATAGCTATTCCAATCATTGATAAAAAAAAGAAAATAGAAATAATATTTTTCATTAAAAAAGTAGAATTTATTTACTGCTTTTAAGCTTTAAAGATAATTCGTCAAGCTGAATGTCATCAAGTTTTGAAGGAGCATCTATCATAACATCTTTTCCACTATTGTTTTTTGGGAAAGCTATATAATCCTTTATACTTTCTTCACCATGAAGAATGGCGACTAACCTGTCTAGACCAAGAGCAATCCCGCCGTGAGGAGGAGCTCCATATTCAAAGGCATTCATCAGAAATCCGAATTGTTCTTTTGCTTCAGTTTCAGAAAACCCTAAGTGTTTAAACATTAACTCTTGAATTTTTTTATCGTGAATTCTAATTGATCCACCTCCAATTTCATTTCCATTTAAAACTAAATCGTAAGCATTTGCCTTAACTTTTTCAGGTGATTTTTCTAAAAGGTCTAATTGATCAAGCTTTGGAGATGTAAATGGGTGGTGCATTGCATGATATTTCTGCGATTCATCATCCCATTCAAGTAACGGAAAATCTGTAACCCAAAGAGGAGCAAATTCATCAGACTTTCTTAAATCTAGATTTTCAGCAAGCTCGAGTCTTAAGGCACTAATTTGAGCTCTAACCTGTGAAACTTCCCCTGAAAGAATAAAAATCAGATCTCCTTTTAAAGCACCGGTTATATTAGCCCATTTGCCTAAATCTTCTTGATCGTAAAACTTATCTACTGAAGATTTGAAGCTTCCATCATCATTACATCTAACATAAACTAACCCCTTAGCTCCAATCTGAGGTCTTTTAACCCAGTTAGTATAATTATCAATTTGTTTTCTTGTAAAATTATTTCCGTTAGGAACAGCAATTCCTAAAACAAGTTCAGACGAATTAAAAACATTAAATTCTTTATGCTTTGAAACTTCATTTAAATTCCCAAGCTCCATTCCAAATCTAATATCAGGTTTATCACAACCATATTTAGACATAGCTTCATCATATGTCATTCTAGGAAAATCATCAACATTAATATTTTTAATAGAACTTAAAAGATGCCTAATCAGTCCTTCAAATGTTTTTAAAATATCTTCTTGGTTAACAAAGGACATTTCACAGTCTATTTGAGTGAATTCAGGTTGCCTGTCGGCTCTTAAATCTTCGTCTCTAAAACATTTTACGATTTGAAAATATTTATCAATACCGCCAACCATTAAAAGCTGTTTAAAAGTTTGAGGCGATTGAGGAAGTGCATAAAATTCACCTTGATTCATCCTGGAGGGGACAACAAAGTCTCTAGCACCCTCAGGCGTTGATTTAATCAAGTAGGGAGTTTCAACATCAATGAAATCAAGAGCAGTCAAATAATTTCTTATTTCTGAGCTTACTTTATGTCTAAATATTAATTTTTCTTTGACGGAATTTCTTCTAATATCTAAATATCTATACTTCATCCTTAACTCCTCTCCACCATCAGTTTTATCTTCAATTGTGAAAGGCGGGGTTAGGGATTCGTTAAGTACAGTTAGTTCAGAAACTAAAATTTCGATGTCACCTGTAGCAATATTGGGATTTTTAGAAGTCCTTTCAATAATAGACCCTTTTACTTGAATTACAAATTCTCTGCCTAATGTTTTTGCTTTCTCAAAAAGGTCTTTTGAGCTTCTTTGTTCATCAAAGATAAGTTGAGAAACACCAAATCGATCTCTTAAATCAATCCAAAGCATAAACCCTTTGTTTCTAGATTTTTGAACCCATCCAGAAAGAGTTACATCTTGATTTAAATTTTTTAATCTTAGCTCGCCACAATTGTGAGTTCTGTACATTCTTTATTAATATGATGCAAATTTAAGAAGATATTATCTATATCTTAAACCAATCCACAATTTAAATTTTTCAATCATCATAAACAAAGAAGGAACAACAAATAATGTTAAGAATGTTGCCACAACTAAACCTGATATCACTGTAGTTGCTAGTGGACCCCAAAAAACAAAGTTATCACCTCCCCAATATATATTTGGATCAAAATCACTAAAAAGAGTATAAAAATTTATATTAAATCCAGCTGATAAAGGAACTAACCCTCCAATAGTTGTAATTGCTGTTAGAAGTACAGGTCTTAATCTTGATTTACACGATTCAACAATAGAATCGTATTTTAATTCAATTAATTTTTTGTTTTTATTAGACTTGTCTTGTTTTTTTCTGTTTAATAAAATTTCCGAATAGTCAAGTAATACAACCCCATTATTAACCACAATTCCAGAGAGAGCAATTATACCCATCATGGTCATTAAGATTACAAAAGAATTTCCAGAAATAGCGAGATATCCAAATACACCAATTAAACTTAATATTATAGCTATCATTATAATTGTAGGTTTACTTATAGAGTTAAATTGAAAAATTAGTAATAAGAAAATCAATAATAAACCGGTTGCAAAAGCTTTGAGTAAAAAAGCTTGATTTTTATTTTGCTCCTCAATTTGACCAGTATAATCAATATCGATCATACTTATATCTTGGTCAAAACTTTTCATTTCATTTACAATTTGATTTACAATAGCTCCTGCATCTACATATCCAGATGATAGCCCAGAATAAATTGTAACAATTCTTTTAAAATCTTTGTGTTTTATGACATTAAAAGTGGTGGTTCTAGAGTTACTAGTTACACTTGAAATAGGAATCTCTTTAATCATTCCATTATTAGGGTCTCTAAAAGTTAAATTTTGATCAAATAGTAAATCTTCAGAATACCTGTTTTCCTTGTTGAACCTTATATTAATTTCATAATCTTCTCCATTTTCTTTATAAACCCCAGCCTTAGTTCCAAATAGAGCTGCTCTTAATTGTTGACCTATTTGACCAACACTAAGACCTAGTTCACCAGCCTTCTCTCTATCAATATTCACCAGATTTGTAACTCTTGATTTATTGACATCTATTTTCAACTCTTCAATTCCAGGAATATTTCTTGTATTAATATATTCAGTAATTTTTTCAGCTTTTTCAATTAAAGTAGTATAATCTTTCCCTGTAATCTCAATATTTATAGGGTATCCAACCGGTGGACCTGATTGATTTTTTTCAACTGCTATGGACACTCCGGGATATTTGTTTTTTAATACTTGCTGTATCTCTTTTCTAACTTCTCTTGAACTTAATCCTTGTCGATATTTAAAATCTCTAAAAGAGGTAGTTATTTTAGCTCTATTAGGAAGTTCTTGCAATCCTCCTAGTTCTTTATCAGGATTTTCTGTTCCTTCGCCAATTTGTGAAATATTATTTTGGACCATGAAATTATAGCCTGTGTCATCATAATATTTATCTGAGTATATTATAGAATTTATATCTGCCTCAATCAATTTGGCTATTCTATTAGTTTTAGAGATATCTGTACCCTCGGGGTATTCAACATAAACTATTATTTGTCTTGGATCTTCATCTGGAAAAAATTCTATGCTAGTTCTTTGACTGCTAACAGATTTCCCAAAACTCATAAAAGCTAATATTAAACTTATAAACGTTGACAGTATAATTAAATAGGGTCTTTTTCCAACTAATATTATTTTAAGTAACTTTTCATAATTAGCATCAAGAATTGGGAGAAATTTTGATTGAAAACTATTAGCTAGTTTTCTAAGAAACAACCTGTAAATCCAAAAATTTATTGAAACAAATATAGTAAGAGACCCCAAAAACCTATAAACCCTACTAGACTCTAAATTATCAATAGTGAAGCCTAATATTAAAAATAAAATTCCAAAAACTCCGAGCATTGTTGTAAGTCTAATAATTCTTTTAACAGGCATGTTGGTATCTTCAATTTTCATAAATCTTGAAACTAATACCGAATTAAAAAAGATAGCTACAAGAAGTGAGGAACACAGCACGACTGAAAGAGTAATTGGGAAAAAAACCATAAACTTACCAATTCTTCCAGGCCATAATCCAAGTGGAATAAAAGCAGCAACTGTAGTTGCAGTAGAAATTATTATTGGGAAAGCAATTTCAGAGATACCTTTTTTTGTGGCCTCAATTCTGCTCATGCCTTCTTTTTCCATTAATCTATAAACGTTCTCAACAACAACTACAGCATTATCAACCAACAATCCTAGCCCAAGAATAAGACCAAATAGAATCATAGTATTTAATGTGTTGCCCATGGCACCAAGAATTGCAATTGACATAAACATTGACATTGGAATAGCTATACCAACAAAAAGTGCATTTTTAAAACCTAAGAAAAATAGTAATACTAAAACAACAATAACAACCCCAAATATTATACTATTAACTAAATCTGTGACTTGGTTTTCAGTTAATTCAGATTGGTCGTTTGCTATTGAAACAGTTAGGTTTTTTGGAAAAATATTTTTGATATTTTTCTCTACAATTGAACGTATTTTCTCAACTGCCCGCAAGGTATTTTCTCCTGATCTTTTTTTGACCACTAACATTACAACGGGTTTGCCTTTTTCACGTGCATAAGTTGTAACTTCTTTTTCTTTAAATTTTATTTCGGCTATATCTTTCAGTAAAACTGAGTTATTGTATGAGGATTTAACGACAAAATTTTCAAGGTCAGAGGGAGAGCTTATTTCTCCAATTATTCGAATTGTCTTTCTTTGATCATTGGCCTTTATATTTCCAGCAGAAACGGAAATATTTCCAGCTTGAATAGAATTCATAACGTCATAAAACGAAATTTTAGAAGCCATCATTTTATAAATGTCGACTGCAATTTCAACTTCCTTATCAAGAGCACCAGAAATATCAACTTTCTTAATTTCATTTAAATTTTCAATTTCATCTTGTAAAATTTCAGAATATTCTTTAAGCTTTTCAGTAGAATAATCTCCTGAAATATTAATATTCACAATTGGCATTTCTTCTGTAAAAGTCATGTTGAAAACATTAGGGTCAACTTTTACATTGTTAAACATAGGCCAATCTTCACCGGCTACTGCAGATTCAACTTCATCTTTTACTTTAAGTTTAGCTTCAGTATATCCAATTCCGTCATCAAACTCGATTATTATTAAGGATAAATTTTCTTTAGAGGAAGATTTTATTTCAATAATATTATTGACAGATTTAAGCTTATCTTCAAGGGGCTCAGTTATCAACTTTTCAATATCTTCAGCTGTATTGCCAGGGTAAATAGAGCTGACAAATACTATATTTTCTTTAATTTCAGGATATTCTTCTCTAGGCATATTAAAATAAAAATCAATACCTAAAAAAAGAACTAATGCCATTATAACATACATTGTAGTGCTGTTGTTTATTGCCCAAGAGGATGGTGCAAAATCTTTTTCTTTATTCTTCAATTCAGTAATTTTTTAATTGATTATTTTAACTCTAGATTTATCTACTAATTTTCTAATACCCTCAGAAACTATCATATCTCCTTGATTAATTCCAGAAAGAATTTCAATATTTACTCCATCATTTTTTCCAGTTTTTACAATTGTTTTTGAAACATAGTTTTTATTATTATTTGTAGAAATTTTATATACATATTCTTTGTTATCACTATCAATACTAATAAAGTTTTGATTTACCATCAAAGCAGATGAATTAGAATAATCGTTTATTCTTACTTTGGAGTTTAAATTAGGTTTAATATTCAAATTGTTTTTATCTATATCCATTTCAATTTTGAATGTTCTGTTTATTGGATTTATATAACTGCCCGATTGTCGAATTGTAGTTGTAATTGTTTTGTCAAGCAACGGAAAGTGAACAATAGCTTTATTACCAGATCTTATAGAAGCTATATATTTTTCAGGAACATTTGATTCAATATATAAATTATCCAGATTTAAAAGCATCATCAAATTAGATCTTCCAGGATAAACTACTTCGCCTTTTTTCACTACAACATTATCAATTGTTCCGCTAAAAGGCGCTTCAATTAGTGTTTTTTTGATCTGTTTTTTTAGTTGATTTATACCTTGTTTTTGAGCTTCATACATTGATTTAGTTTCCAAGAATTTAATTTCGCTTCCTATATTTTGATCCCATAATCTTTGTTGTCTTTCAAATGTTGTTTTCGTTAATTCAAATCCAATTTCAAGTTGAAATAATTGTTCTTTTAGCCCGCCATCATCAATTTTTATTAAGGGCTGACCTTTTTTTACTATCTCACCACTTTTTACGTAGATATTTTTAACAATTCCCGAAAATTCTGGATAAATATTGATCAACTCGTCAGAGTTAACACTTCCTTGAACTTGTATGTAATGATCAAATTTAACAGGATTAACTTTAAACGCTTCAACTATTGGTAATTGTGGATTTGTATTTAGTTCCTCCAATTTATTATCAATAATTTGAAGCTTGTTGGAAAAGTCTTGTTGGGCAGCTGCAATTTCTTTCCTTTTAAGTTTTATTTGTTCAACATCGTTTGATTCTAAGATGCTGTTTAGCGTCGAGTTGTTTTCACATGATGAAAGTGAAACGACAAGAAATAGTATAAATATATTTTTCATTTTAAATTTAATTCTGAGTTAAAATAATCTCAAGGTTTGTTTTTTTAGTTATAACTTCAAGCATAGATTGAAGTAATTGATTTTGGATAGAGTAGAGCTGAAGCTGAGCTTGCCTTAAATCTAGACCGGAAATTAATCCCTCTAAAAATTTAATTTGATTTTTCTTTTCAATTTTTTCTGCCAGCCGTAGGCTTTCAACTGAATTATTGTATGAGCTTATAGCATATTGGTATTCACTTTTTGCATTTTCTAATTCAATATAAATTTTCTTTTTTGACTCCAATAAATCAATCTTTGATTTCTCGAACTCGATTCTTGCTTGTTGAGTCTTTGCAGATTTTCTTAAAGAACTAAAAATTGGGACAGCAAGTGATACCCCAGCATAAGAGTAACCATACCATTTTTGATTAGACTTAAAAAATTTAAATGAATCATTATTGCCATCATATCCCCCCTTAATAAAAGCTCTAAGAGTTGGAAGAGCTTTTGACTGTTCTAGTCTTAATAAAGTTTTTTGAGATTCATTATTATTGAAAGCTAATTGGTAATCAATGTTTTTTTCAATTTCAAAATCTTCTAATGAATTTTTTTCAATTATATTTTTAATTGTTAAATCGTGTAGATTATTGGTTAAAACAACTTTTTTTTCAATATCATATCCGATAATTAACTTAAATAAGTTTAAAGATGTTTTATTAACTTTTGAAGCATAATCAAGCGAATTTTTAATTGAACTATATGTAATGCTTAATTGTTCTACGTTTTCTAATTCAGTCAGACCATTGTTATATATCTTTTCAATCTCATTTAAATTATTTTTAACAGCAATTAAATTTTTTTCTAAAAGTTTAATTCTTTCTTGACTAACAAGTGCATTACCATACGCAGAAATAATAGTTTTTTTAACCTCTTGATCAGTTTTTACTTTAGCTTGATTAGCTATATCCATATAAAGTTTAATTGAAGCTAAACCAACAGAATAAGATCCGTCAAATAGTAATTGGGTTAATGTAATTGAACCGTCGATTGTTTGTTTAGTACCAAAGGACAATTCCGCAAATTCACCTTGGTTTCCACCAAAAAATTCAGCAGGAACTAATGAAATGGGCTGTTTAATATTGTTTGAATACTCAATAAAAGAGTTGATTTGAGGAAGGCCAGTAGCAATTGTTTCCCATTTTTTTGCATTAGCAATTTTCAAATCATTTGTAGCATTTTTTGAGAGACTATTATTTATTAATCCAAACTCTATAGCTTCATTTAACGTAAATGAGTCTTGACTTGTAAGATCAGAGCTAAGAAAAATAACAGAAATGAATAGAATTATTTTTTTCATTTATTTTTTTTTATAAAATGATTTAATTTTTTTAATCCCTTTTCAGTGACGATTGCTCTTAAATGATATTCAATAAAATCGTTTTTAAGACTTACAGGATCATATAATTTTGATGGAAAAGTATCTAGATCTCTAATTCCAATTATTCCTTTAAAATATAATCGAGAGATGAAATCAATTTTAATATCCTTTCTAAACAAATCTAGCTTGATTCCATTTTCTAAGCTTTTAGAATTAGTTTTAGTAATAAAATCAAATTGTTTTTTATTTATGTCTTTGTGAATTACTGGATAATATTTTTCAAGTTGATATAAAGGAGAAACACTTTCATTTTTTAAATACTTTATCAAAAACAAATTAATCTCATAAATTTCGCTTATTGGATCTTCTGAAGATTTTTTAATTTCAGTAACACCCTCTGAAATACTTTTGAACATGTAATTGGCAACTGATTTTACTAGTTCAGTTTTATTTTGAAAAAAATTATAGATAGTTTTTTTAGAAATTCCCATTGCGTTTGCAATTTGATCCATAGTCACGCTTTTGAATCCGATAGTCAAGAAAAGTTCTCTTGTTTTTTCTAAAATTAATTCTTTCAAACTATTTTTTTTNNAGGAAACTATTAATACGCAAACGGTTTCCAAAGTTTCTTAAGGATATAAAATCTAAATAATGTATTTTTGACATAAAATTTATATTTTGTTATCAATCAAACTTTATGCCGATCTTATCAATAAAAGTTTAAAGGAATTAACTTTTTCTGAAACCCCTAAATCTTTATATGATCCTATCAAATATATTTTAGAAATCGGAGGTAAAAGAATAAGACCTTATTTGGTTTTAATGTCAACCAATATTTTTGGAAGAGATCCAAAATTATCATTAAACGCTGCATTGTCAGTTGAATGTTTCCATAATTTTACTTTAATGCATGATGACATTATGGATTCAGCAGCTTTAAGAAGAGGTAATGAAACTGTTCATTTAAAGTGGGATACAAATCAATCTATACTTTCCGGAGATGCTTTACTAATTTATTCTTATAAATTGTTAGAGAGCTATAGCCCTGTCATTTTTAAAAAATTAAATAATGTTTTAAACACTACAGCTCTTCAGGTTTGTGAAGGTCAACAATTTGATATTGATTTTGAAAAAGATCCAAATGTGACTTTTGATAACTACATTAATATGATTAGATTAAAAACAGCTGTTTTGGTTGGAGCTTCCTTACAAATGGGAGCTATAATTGCTGAAGCCAATGAAAATGATTTAATTGAAATCTATGATTTTGGAGTCAATCTTGGTATAGCTTTTCAGTTACAGGATGATTATTTAGATACTTTTGGAGAAGAATCTTTGGTAGGTAAATCAATTGGTGGAGATATTATTGAAAATAAAAAAACAGCACTATATCATTTATGTTTAGCAAATGCCAACGTTGATCAATCCAAAACATTAGAATCTTTGTTTAGTGAGAAAAATGCAATTGATAAAGTTGATAAAGTAACTCAAATTTTCAAGGATACAAAAGCAGATGTTGATAATTTAAAACTAGTTAAGAACTATACTAGTTTAGCTTTAAACTCTTTAAATAATTTAAG
>ENA-UZWX01003380-UZWX01003380.1-metagenome-genome-assembly--contig:-Day-4---50m-contig-3380_pt1 | contig 11697 bp, 9 predicted proteins | sample MGYA00260347_ERZ794907 | MGnify/ENA metagenome assembly ERZ794907 | reverse complement strand
CATCGATGCCATCAGTGATATTGTCACAAGTGATGTTGGAATAATTCTTGAGCGCATTGATTTAAGTAAAAGACTAAGCATGCTGTTTATTAAAATCTATGACAGTATCAAAGAAGGGGGCAATAGAGGCGTCATGACTTACCATAATCATCGCCTGTTTTTTTGAATCAAAGGTTTCCATGACTTCGTTTAGAAATTTTTTTGTTGTATCTGAGTCAAGGGCCGATGTGGGCTCATCTGCAAGAATTAAATCTGGTTTGCCCAGAAGAGCCCTGGCAACTGCAACTCTTTGTTGCTGCCCAACACTTAAGCGACTCACTGGTATGTTTAAAGCATCTTTCTCAAGTCCTAGAGAGCAAACTAGCCTGCTAATTTCTTGATTTAAGTCGGCCACTTTAGATTTTCTTGATTGAGAGAACCTAATGCCCAAAGCTATATTTTCTGAAACACTTAAAAATGGAATAAGATTTAACGTTTGAAAAATATAGCCAATATGATCTGCCCTATGTTTATCCAAGAGCAGTGAAGACATAGAGGAGTAGTTGGCACTATCAAACTTAATATAACCAGACTGAAGCCTTAAGGCTCCAGCAATCAAGCTGAGTAGAGTAGTTTTTCCACAGCCTGAAAAGCCACTAATCAATAATCGCTGCCCCCTTTTTATCTCTATTTCTGGAAATACAATTTTTTTACCATGTTGATAACGGTATTCCAGACCTAGCGCTTCTAACATCAGATCCTCGTTTAAAATATTACTTTATAGTCACCTGATTTTAGGCTTTTTGTTAATGCTTTATTGTTTATTACAGCCTCAAAGTTTAAAGTTTCTAGTTCGCTGAATCGATCAAATGCGTTAATTATTAAGCTGTTTAATTGGCTCGGATCATTGCAAGAAAACTCATACGATAATTCAACATCTTTATGGCCGCCTTCTGTTGAAACACTATGAAGGCGAGATTTAAATGAAACCAAGTCACACTTGGCGCCTTTAGGAAAAGCAAACAATTGCAAATAATTTTGAAATTCAGCTAATGAGTCATTTGATGCCATTATTTCATTATGGCCTTCATGTTCTTCGTGATCATCATGGCCTTCATGTTCTTCAAGTAATTGAACTATGGGCATTTCATAAGTAATAGCAATTTGATTATGATTGATTACCATTGCTAAATTGTTTAGTCCGTGGACATGTGCGTTAGCACTTCTTGCTTCTTCGGCATTGATAATGGAAGATACTAATAGTAAAGTAAGAAAACTAAGTTTTAACATGGGACGCCTTGGTTGATATAAAACAGAATAATATAACGTAAATGCAATAATATTGCAATAGCTTTACTATTAATTACTCGGTACTTGCAGAAATTGTTGTAAAGTTCGAGAGATATCGAGGTAAGATAAAGTCTATAAAATGCTTTACAGTGCTAGCCTTCTCTTTTAAGAACTCGGCAGAAGATGCATTGTTAGTAAATGCATTTGATGCCTTCTCAAGGCTTAATAACATCTGCCAAGACGCCAAAATGGTGCCCGCCATCATGAGTGTATCAAAAGCAATTTTTCCAATAAGCTCTTTATTATCTGAATAATGCAGAACAATTGAAATAGTGCTCTTAAGGTCATCAATAGAGCTAGAAAAGCGCTTTAGCTGAGAGACAGACACTAGCTCTAACATTACTGGATTGTTAGCACATTCTTGCATTTCTACAATTAGCTCTTTGGCGCCACGTCCATCATCACCAATAATCTTTCTACCCACAAGATCCATCGCTTGTATGCCATTTGTTCCCTCATAAATTGGCAAAATTCGCGCGTCTCTGAAGATTTGAGCAATACCAGTTTCCTCAACGTAGCCCATCCCACCATGGCATTGTAGACTAATAGAGGCAACTTCTTGTGCAGTTTCAGTACACCAGCCTTTTACAATCGGAGTCAATAGACCAAGCCTCCTTTTGTGCTTTTCTAATGCCTCAAGTGGCAGGTCACTTAAAGAGTAGTCTACCTCTGCACAAGCAGAATAGGTTAATACACGAGAGGCTTGAGTGATTGACTTCATATTAGCTAACATTCTTTGAACGTCTGGGTGTCTAACAATGGGTCCAACTTCATTAAAGCCAGGAGCAATGCCTTGAACTCGTTCTTTACAAAAACTTAGAGCTTGCTGATACGCTCTTTCGGAAACTGATACACCCTGAAGTCCAACAGTAAGTCTGGCGTTGTTCATCATCGTGAACATACATTGAATCCCTCTATTTTCCTCACCAACTAGATATCCAATAGCGCCTTTTTCTTCACCATAGCTCATGACGCAGGTGGGGCAAGCATGAATACCAACTTTATGCTCGATTGATAATGCCTTTAAGTCATTTGGTTGTCCTAAGGTTCCATCATCATTAACCAGTATCTTTGGCACTAAAAATAATGAAATGCCTTTAATTCCAGCTGGTGCATTTGGCAGACGAGCCAATACTAAGTGTATTATATTTTCTGCCATATCATGCTCACCCCAAGTGATATAGATTTTTTGACCACGAATTAAGTAGTGCTTTCCATTGGGAGTTGCGCGTGTTTTAAGTGAGCCAACATCAGTGCCGGCATCACCCTCAGTAAGATTCATTGTGCCGCTCCACTGGCCAGAGATAAGTTTTGGAAGGTAGCGCCCCTTTAGCTCTTCACTAGCATTGAGAGTTATAGCTTCGACTGCTCCTTGGGTGAGAAGTGGGCATAAGCCCCACGACATGTTGGCAGAATGCCACATCTCTTGAACGCTTGCAGCAACAACAAATGGAACGCCTTGGCCGCCATATTTTGGGGAAAACTGCAACGATCCCCACCCACCCTCAACAAAATGTTGATAGGCCTCTTTAAAGCCAGCAGCAGTTGTGACTTTTCCTGAGCTGTCTATTTCTAGACCTTCTGAGTCACCAGGTTTGTTGATTGGCTCTATTTCTTCTTTTGCAAGCTTTCCAGCAGCATCTAATACAGTATCAATTATTTCAACAGTTGAGCTATCAATCCCAGTTTCGTTGCAAAGCTTTTCAATCTCTACAACTTCTTTTAATACAAAGCCCATATCTTCAACAGGAGCAGTATAGTTTGACATTATTCTTTTCCTAGTTTTTTAACAGTTGCCCTCAATTCGTGCTTCTGAATTTTTCCAGTTGCAGTTTTTGGAAGCGAACCAAAAACAACTTTTTTTGGCCTTTTAAATTTAGCCATATTATCTTTGCAAAAAGCAATAAGTTCAGCTTCTGATGCTTTTTCATTAGGCTTAAGCTCAACAAAAGCACATGGCACTTCTCCCCATTTTTCATCTGACATTGCAACAACTGCAGCCTCCCCAACAGATGGGTGCCGATAAAGGATGTTTTCAATTTCTACAGACGAAATATTTTCACCACCCGATATGATAATATCTTTTGATCGGTCCTTAATCTGAATATATCCATCATCATGAATTACTGCTAGGTCGCCACTATGAAACCAGCCATTAGAAAAGGCTTCTTCTGAAGCTTTAGGATTGTTCCAGTAGCCCATCATGCAGGTATTGCAGCGAACAACAATTTCTCCAATAGCTTTGCCATCATGAGGAACGCGTTCCCCAGTCTCTTGATCGATCACGCTAACATCCTCAGTCATTGGAAACCTAACTCCCTGTCTGGAACTGAGCTTAGCAAGCTCTGCTGGACTTTCATTTAGCCATGATGCCTGAGGTGTGGCTTGAAGAATATGCCCATATGTTTCTGTCAGCCCATAGACATGCATGACGTTAAATCCTAACGACATCATGCTTTCTAAAACTTTTGCGGGGGGCGGAGCACCAGCTGTCATCACCTTGATTTCTCTTTCAAATGATTTTTTTATTTCTTTAGGCGCGTTGGCAAGCATATTAAGCATTATCGGAGCACCGCCAAAATGAGTAACTCGATATTCATCGAGTAAACTGAATACTTTTTCAGGGTCAAAAGATCTGAGACATATTATCGTTCCAGCAAGAACAGCCATTGTCCAGGCATGCCCCCAGCCATTACAGTGAAATAATGGAACAGAATATAAGTAAACAGGATGATTAGGAAGGTTCCAACCAACCACAGTGCCCATGCTCATTAAATATGAGCCACGGTGATGATAAACCACGCCTTTGGGCTTTCCTGTTGTTCCAGAGGTGTAGCTTAGGGAAAGTGGGCTCCACTCATCACCGGGCATTATCCAGTTATAGTGAGGGTCTCCACTTTCAACAAGAGACTCGTAACCTATTGCTTCACTTGAGACGTCAGGCTGTGAGTTAGCAAATGAGTCGTTTATTACAACTATCTTTGGACTAACTGAGGCAATAGCAAGTGCCTCTGATGCAACACTAAAAAGCTCTCTATCGACAAAGAGCATTTTTGCATTACTATCATCAAAAATATAGGCAATAGTCGGAGCATCAAGCCTGATATTAATCGTGTTTAGAATTGCACCTGCCATAGGGATTGAAAAATGAGACTCAAACATTTCTGGCGTATTGAACGCTAACACTGAAACCGTGTCCCCTGGCATTACACCGTGATCATTAAGACTTGAGGCAATTCGAACACACCTTTCTCTAGATTCTTTCCAAGTATAAGATCTGTTTTCATAGATAACTGACTGATGGTCTCCATAGACATCTGCAGTTCTATGTAAAAACGAGATAGGAGTTAGTGGGACAAAATTAGCAGAATTCTTATTCATAGCCTTAACTGTTAATTTCTAAGAGTAATGCCATTATCTAGCATGGATACAATTCTTGCTTGAGTTTCTTGAGTTTGGGCAAGCTTAATAAAAGAAGAACGTTCAGCATTTAATATTTCTTGTTCAGAAAAAACAGTGCCTGCAGGACAGTCACCACCAGACATGATGCGCCCAATCTCTGTTCCAACAGTAACATCATGCGATGTTAGTATGCCTTTTTTGTTGTTAACTTCAAGCCATTCTAGCATTTCTTGGAAGTGCTGAGAGCCTGACAATGCAAGTGGACTCCTTTTGCCAGCTTTCTTTGTATCATCAAGCGACGAAAGAGCATTGTTTAAAATTCGATCACGATTCATCTGAAATACATCATCAGTCCTTCGCATAGAAAATGCACCAGCCTCTTGAGGCGAGTTCGCTTTTACACCTAAGCCTATATTCATAAATGATTTCCAGGCCCCTTTCTGCGTATCATTAAGTTTTTCTATCCACCGATATAGCATTTCTTTACACCCGCCACCGGCAGGCACAACTCCAACAAAAGACTCAACAAGACCCATTACTGAGTTGGCATGGCTAACCACGTGGTCTGCGTGTAATACAACTTCAAAACCACCTCCAATAGACATACCAACGGGGGCAGCAATAACAGGAAGCCTAGAGTCTCTCATTTGAAGCATTGTATTTTGAAAATAGGCAAGAAAAGCATCTAGTGCAGCGAAATCATTTTTTTCAAAGCAGTTTCTAACGCTCCAAAGACTAACACCACAGGAAAAGTGTTGAAAGTCATTGTGCACTATTAAGCCCCTAAGTCCTTTTTTTTCTGAAGAAGTAATGGCATCAGAAATAATATCTAAGCTTTGACTGTCAAGTGCATTTGCTTTCGAATGAAACTCCACAATAGCCGCACCTTCATATTCAAACCAGCTAGCAGACTCATTTTCATTGATGGGCACAAGTGTTTGTCTTACCTCAGAGAACCTAAGAACCCCTTTTGGTCTAACAATTGGGCTTAGTTTTCCAGATGGAGACAGAAAACTTAATACTGAATTAGCATTATTGTAAAACTTATTATTTGAACTATTAGAAAGAAACTCAGGTACATCTTTGCCACTTGTTTTAAGCCTGTTGACTAAATAATTAACACCTATTTCATCAATTAGCTCAAATGGCCCTTTAACCCAGTTATAGCCAAGTTTCATGGCATCATCAATTTGAGTTAGATCTTTTGTTACTTCTGGGATCAATGAGGCTGCATAGCACAATGTCTCAGAGAGAACCTCCCAAACAAAGAGACCATACTTGCTTTCATCGGCGATAATTGCAGTTACGCCATCTTTCTCCGCCTCTTCCAATAAAGGTGTTTTGAGTCGCTCATGATCAACATAGTTGCCGCCTAATAGATCGATAACCTTTTTTTCATCTCCGTCCTGCTTATAAAAGCCCTGCTCATTCTTGTTTCCAGTTTGACCTTTGGCAATCATATTAGAGACAAACTCGATTGGTGATGCATATTTGTGAAAAGCATCATTGTCAGGCAAGATATTTTCGAGACTTTTTGCAACATCCGCCATAAGATCGATACCAATTAGGTCATAAAGTCCAAATACTCCAGTTTTAGGGAGGCCGAGAGGCCGTCCAAAAAAAGCATCTGCTTCTATTGGAGAAAGATTGTATTTGAATGCCTTATGAAGTGCACACTGAATTGCAAAAACACCTACTCGATTTGCTAGAAAGCCAGGCGTATCTGAACAAGGAACAACTCCTTTTCCAAGCATCGATTCACAAAACACATCAAGGGTGTGCATCACATCTTGTCTGGTTTGCTCACCCTTAACTAATTCTAACAGCCTCATAAAGCGAACTGGGTTAAAAAAATGAGTGATTGCAAAACGCTCACAAAAGTTTTTTGGCATGCCTTCAGTTAAAAGGCTAATCGGAATTGTAGAGGTATTAGAGGTAATTATTGTAGAGTCTTTACAGTTTTCATTAAGCTTTTTGTAGAGCGCCTGTTTTATATCAAGCCTTTCTACAACAGCTTCAGCAATCCAGTCACAATCTATTAGTTCATTAAAATGATCTCTGGTGTTTCCAAGATTTATAAGTTGCTCAGCTTCTCTGCTCATAATCCCTGGCATATCAGGATCTTTGAGTCTTTCAAGTCCTCTTTCAGCTAAGCTATTAACATTTTTGCTATCAGAGGGAAGATCAAGAAGCCAAACTTCTATGCCCGCGTTTGCAACTTGGCCAGCAATACCAGCGCCCATTGTTCCGGCGCCAATGACGCCAACTTTATTAATCTTATTCATGAGTTTATTTTTATAATGAATGTCTTAATAGCATCTAAAGTGCTTTTTGGAGACTCTATCGGGAGCATATGTCCGGCACCAGAAATGGTTGAAGTTTCTGCACCAAGCTGTTCTGCAAGTTCTAGCCCGAATTTGTAAGGAGTGTTTTTGTCTTCAGTTGCCAGAATTACATTTGAGGGCGCTGTTATAACTTTGGCACAGTTCACTCCATTCTTGTAGTTGTTGCAAGCTAAAAGGTCTTCAGCTAATGGATTTTTTGACATGATTTGTCGTCCAATCCCTATGGGCTGCATTCCAGGAACGGCACTACTGCCTGAATGAGACAGAGATCCAAAGCCCCATTTCAAAAGCATCTCAGCAGCTTCTTCAGTATTTTTTTTGGCGGTTTCAATCAGAGACTCGTTTACAGGAATTGCAGAGGCGCTAGCAACTGCTGTTAGGGATTTTAACTTTTCACCTAGTAATGTTGCAGCTTCTAACGCAACAAGAAAGCCCTGAGAGTGCCCTACAAGATGAACAGATTCTGCACCAGAATGTTTTATAGCTTTCACGAGCCATTTGCCCATATTTTCGATTGACTTTAGAGGCTCTCCCTCTGACAAGCTGTGGCCTGGAAAGTCAGGTGCAAATACTGAATAGCCATGAAATGCGAACCATCTTGACTGAAGCGCCCAAGACCTATGGTCTAATCCACTTCCATGTACAAAAACCACAGTCGGTTTTTTCGGATCAAAAGCACATCCCCCAGTAGCCGCAAATATATTTACTCCATCAACAGCAATGTTCATTGTGGGGTTGCCTTGTCTACTGCCTTAAGGCCGATTTTAAAATCATTAATAATGTCTGTAATAGACTCGATTCCAACAGAAACTCGAATTAAATCAGGGCTAGTGCCTGAGGCCTTCATTGACTCATCATCAAGGCGGGAGTGAGTTGTGCTTGCTGGGTGTAAAACTAAGGTTCTTGAGTCACCGACATTTGCCAAATTTGAGGATAATTTAAGGGCATCAATGAAAGCTGCTCCACCCTCTCTTCCTCCCTTAACCCCAAAGCATAGCATTGAACCAGCGCCATTAGGAAATAGCTCTTTTGCAATTTCATAGGTAGGATTTTCGGGCAGATCTGGATGATTAACCCACATGACAGCGGACTGCTCAAGAAGCCATTTTGCAAGTTTCAGCGCATTTTTGACATGTTGATTCATTCTTAGACTAAGGGTTTCAATACCTTGGAGAAGCAAGAATGCACTATGAGGACTCATCGCTGGCCCAAAGTCACGCATTGACTCAGCTCTAATTTTCATTGATAGCGCTGACGGACCAAACTCCTCCCAGAAGTTTATTCCATGAAATGGCTCGTATGGAGTAGTTAGTGCTGGATGCTTCTTAGAAGAGCCCCAGTCAAAAGCTCCACCATCAACTATGACTCCTCCAACAGCGACACCATGGCCACCCATCCACTTGGTCACAGAGTGCACTACAACATCAACACCGTGATCAAAGGGTTTGCAAAGGGCAGGGGTTGCAAAAGTTGCATCAACAACCAGCGGCAAGCCATGTTGATGAGATATTTTTGAGATTTTGGGAAGGTTTGACACCTCAAGTCCAGGGTTACCAATGGATTCGCAAAAGACAAGTTTTGTATTTTCTTGAATGGCAGCTTTAAGAGCTTTTTGATCATTAATAGAGACAAAAGTGCAATCAATGTTGAACCGTTTAAGTGTATGTTTAAGAAGGGTTGCAGTTGATCCATAAATTTGAGAGGCGCTTACAATATGATCGCCAGCTGAACACAGACTTATAAATGTTACAAATAGGGCGCTCATTCCAGAAGCTGTACAAATTGCTCCAACGCCTCCTTCAAGTGCAGCAATTCTTTGCTCTAAAACGGCAACTGTTGGATTAGTTATGCGGCTATATATGTGGCCACCTTTTTCGATATTAAAAAGAGCAGCTGCATCATCAACAGTTTCGAAGACATAAGATGTTGTTTGATAAACAGGGACTGCTCGACTACCATACGAAGGATCTGGTTGATACCCAGTATGAAGCGAGATTGTTTCAGGTCCAAAAAAGGATGACTTGCCCATAAGCTATAATTATAGAAAACAAATCAATATTTTCTCACAACTAATTGAATAGTTGTTTTGAAATTACGCTATTGCTCTTTTGAAAATTGAGACCCCTAGGCCTATAAAAAAACTATTTCGCTAAAGCTAGCTCTGAACGCATTTTATCAATTGTCGCTTTATAGTCTTCAGTATTAAATATAGCAGAGCCTGCAACAAATGTATCGGCCCCAGCAGAAGCTATTTCTTTAATGTTATCAATCTTTACGCCGCCATCAATTTCAAGTCTTGTCTTAAGGTTTTTTGAGTCAATTAGCTTTCTTACAGTCTTTAATTTTTCAAGAGTATGAGGGATAAAAGACTGTCCTCCAAAGCCTGGGTTAACGGACATTAGTAGCACCATATCGAGCTGGTCAATCACATGCTCTAAATATTGGAGAGGGGTTGCTGGATTAAAAACTAGTCCAGCCTTACAACCGCATTCTTTAATAAGGCTAATTGTACGATCAATATGCTCTGAAGCTTCAGGATGAAAAGTGATATAGGAAGCACCTGCACTGGCAAAGTCAGGAATAATTCTATCGACAGGTTTGACCATAAGGTGAACGTCAATTGGAGCAGTAACGCCATGATTTCTTAGTGCTTCACAAACTAACGGGCCAATTGTTAGGTTTGGTACATAATGATTGTCCATTACGTCAAAATGCACTATATCAGCCCCTGCAATCAAAACGCTGTCTACCTCCTCGCCGAGTTTTGCAAAATCAGCAGAGAGAATTGAGGGCGCAATATAATTTTCTTGTTTCATGTCTATCTCCGTTTCTCTGTTAAAAGGTTTTGACCAGACATCTCAGCCGGCTGTTCGATATCCATGAGCGCTAAAAGTGTTGGTGCAAGGTCTGCAAGTGTACCAAGATGTGGGTCCAGTAGTGAGACTTTCTTTTTGCCTATATAAATTAATGGAACTGGATTTGTGGTGTGCGCAGTATGGCTTTTTTGAGTATTAGAATCTATCATCTGTTCTGCGTTACCATGGTCAGCAGTAATCAAAATTTCAGCCTTATTTTGTAAGGCGACTTGGTGAACCCTGCCAAGACAACTGTCTACCGCTTCTACGGCTTTAATAGCGGCTGCTAGATTGCCAGTATGACCCACCATATCAGTATTAGCAAAGTTACAAACAATTAGCTTGTATTTGTTCGAGTTGAGTGCAGAAATTAGATTATCAGTAAGCTCATACGCGCTCATTTCTGGCTGAAGGTCATATGTCTTGACATTGGGCGATTGAATGAGCCTTCTGTCCTCTCCAGGCAGGGTTTCTTCTTCGCCACCATTAAAGAAAAAAGTTACATGAGCGTATTTTTCAGTTTCAGCAATCCTTAGTTGATTGAAGCCTCTATCTGAGACACAATCACCAAGTGTATTTTTAACTGAAACTGGTGGATAAGCACACTCAAGTTTAAGATCTTTTTTATACTCTGTTAGACATATAAAATTACACTCCACAAAACGATTTCGACTAAACTGATCAAATTTATTAGAGGTAAGAGCAAGAGTTATTTCTCTGGCCCTGTCGGCTCGGTAATTCATAAAAATTACAAGATCATCTTGGTTAATTTTAACGAGCTCACCAATTGAAGTTGGAGCAATAAACTCATCATTTTCACCTAAGCTGTATGCCTCTTTAACAGCCTCAATAGCACTCTGTGAAGAGCGCTCGGCCCTCTCCCCAGTAATTAAATCATAAGCCTGAGAAACCCTATCCCACCGGTTATCTCTGTCCATTGCATAAAACCTCCCAACAACGGAGACGATTCTTCCAACATTTGTTTCTGAAATCTTAGATTCCAGTTGTTCGATATATTTTGATGCACTATTTGGCGGAGTATCACGACCATCAGTAAAGACATGAAAATAAACATGATTACAATTTTTTTGTTTGGCCAGTTCAAGTGCTGCAAATATATGATCTTGATGCGAGTGCACGCCGCCATCTGATAATAGGCCAAGAATATGGACAGCTTTATTGTTTTGAGATGCTAATTCTAGAGCGTTACAAAGAGCTTTATTCTTAAAAAATTCACCAGAGTCGATGGCATTGTCAATTCTAGTAAAGTCTTGTTCAATAATTCTTCCTGATCCAATTGTTAGATGCCCCACTTCAGAGTTTCCCATTTGGCCACTAGGGAGGCCAACACTTTCTCCAGAGGTTCCAATAAGCGTATTAGGATATTTTTTTAAAAAGAGATCCCAGTTTGGCGTCTTGGCAAGCGCAATTGCATTATTTTCAGAATTACTTGAATAGCCCCACCCATCAAGAATTAAAAGTAATTTTGTATTTTTCATTGGTGAGGACAGCTAAACATTAAATAAGAAGTGAACAACATCTCCATCTTTAACAACATAATCTTTTCCTTCAGAGCGTAACTTTCCAGCATCTTTAGCTCCTTTTTCGCCTTGGTTTTCTATGAAATCATTGTAAGAGATTGTTTCAGCACGAATAAATCCTTTTTCAAAGTCCCCATGTATTTTACCTGCGGCTACTGGCGCAGAATCTCCAATATTTATTGTCCATGCCCTTACTTCTTTAGGTCCAGCAGTAAAGTATGTATG
>ENA-UZWX01016165-UZWX01016165.1-metagenome-genome-assembly--contig:-Day-4---50m-contig-16165_pt1 | contig 11707 bp, 10 predicted proteins | sample MGYA00260347_ERZ794907 | MGnify/ENA metagenome assembly ERZ794907 | reverse complement strand
AGTCTTTTTCAACATGGATATTTCCCCCAACTAAATGGTAATTTCGATTGATAGAAAAACTGCAAGACGCAGTGATCTTTCAGTGAATAATTCACTGGTAACTATGAGACGAACAAGCGGCAGCCTACCCCAACGAAAATGGAAAAAAAATTAAAAAAAAATGAATTTTATTGAAAGAGGTGTATTTTATGGATCAAATGTGGCCAAAACCATCGCTTTTGCTGTTCATTAAGGTGTTTGGCTTGTGTGCCAGAGGGAGCTGATGAGGAATTGTCTGATTTTGGCGTGAAAAAGACCTCTTACCCTGCCTAACTATATTTCGCTTCTAAGTAGTTTCAAGGCTTCGCTAATGTATTTTTCCACCATACTTGTGGAGACATTCATTTCCGCCGCTATTTCGGCATAGCTCATATCTTTGCCGCGATGTAGTAAAAACGCTCTTTTAACCTTCGTGGGCATCTTTTCGACAATTTGATAGATTTTGTCGAGTTCCTGCTCCGCAGAGACGGTACGCTCAGCTGAAGGTGCGAATTTATCTTCATCTTCGTCGGATTGCTCAGGCAACAATTCTGAGCTCAGATACCTGTCGTGTACCTTGTCCCGTCTTATTTGGTCTATAACTAAGTTGTTAGCTGTGCGAAAAAGAAACGCGCGAGCATTGTCTAATTGGCTGGATTGCTGAAAGCGATGCATGCGTAAGAATGCTTCTTGCGCGAGATCATTAGCATCTTCGTTGTTTCTGACTTTTTTAGTCAGGTACCGCACGAGCGGCGTGCCTAACTCGTCAATAAGCAATGTTGTATTAGATTCTTTCACAGTCATACGTCTTGTCTCGTTAGGATATAACGATTGCTTCTACTTATACGACGCAGCGCGGATATAGCGCTTTTGTGAGACAAGAGAAGATGAACTAACAGCATCGTCTGCAGGGTGGGCGAATAATACCACAATTTCACTATGGGTAGTATACGACTCTACGCCGGGTAGTGCCCGTCTGTGTAGACCATTGCGCGCAAGTTCGCGCCGAAAAACAGGCGTAAACCCGACCTTCGTGTGAGCCATTCTAGCATGATGGGTATGTGGCTAAGTCGCGGTCTTGAGTAGATTTGATACGACGCGCTCAAGGTGCGTGAGCGAATTACAAACTTCTGCCTGGTGGCAGGCCGGCCCATATTTGCCCATTTCAGCATCACCGACGGTCCAGCTCGATTTGGGTTCAGGGTTTAGCCAGATAACACGTTTACTTTTGTCGTACATTTCCCGAAGAATCTCCGCCTTGGAGTCGCCAAAGTTGTTGCGAGCATCTCCTAGAATGATAATCGTCGTTTTGTTGTCGACATCGTCCATACAGTGATTTTTAAAATCCATGAACATTCGGCCATAATCGGTTGAGCCGTTGCCATAGTCACGCATCGTGCGAGCCATGGCTTCTTCAACCTGGCTGTTCTGAAAAAGGGAAGTGACTTCTCCCAAATCTGATGAGAACGCAAAAGAGCGAACTTTCGGAATCACATCGGCCAGGCTGTAGAGAAACATGAGCAAAAAACGTGAGTAATTACTTACCGACCCACTCACGTCACAGATGCACATGACTTTAGGTCTATCTACTTTGTGCGCTTTCCAGTGAATATCGAAAAGCATGCCGTCATATTGCATGTTGTTGCGCAGGGTTTTGCGCACATCGAGTTGCCCGCGTTTGTAAGTTTTTCTTCGTTTTGAATGAATGGCGACCAGCTTCTTGGCCATTTTGAAAACGATTTCTTGAACATCTTTGAAATTGCGCTTTTCCAGGTTGCTTAGCTTAACCTTTTTCAGAAGTTCCTCTCGCAATTGTTTCCCTGACTCATCGGCATGAAGGAAAAACTGCTTTTCAACGTAGTCTCTTACCTGCTCGCGCAGATGATCACGTGCTTTGGTGAGTCGTTTTGCTAGATGATTCTGGGGAATCTGTCCGGCGCCATCGCGCTCATTAGCCTGAAGCATGCCAATTTCGTCTTGCAGTCCTTTTAACCCCATCGCATCCATGATTTTTCGGGTGTAGAGCCCTTTTTGTGTAAACACCACAATCTGGTTTACTTCGGCAGCGCGTCCGGCTTCCGCCATGGAAACGACAAGCTCAGTTCTGGAACCCGAGAGCAATAGCTGACCCAGTGTAGATTCTGGATCCAGTGACGTGTCGAGCAGTTCGTTACTGTCTGATTCAGAGGCTTCCTCTCCGCCAGCACCGCCGCCCTGACCCTCACCTGAACCTGCCTGCGAGCCCTCGCCGTCAGCCTGTTCTCCATCAGTTTCAAATTCTCCATCGTCGACGTCATGCGTATATTCGCCGTCTGGTCCAATTTGTCGAAAGCTCTCGAAGGCAAAAAAGCGGTCAAAACAAGCATCGAATGCTTCTTTTTCCTCTGGGGTCTTCGACAACACAAGAGAAAGAGAGTCTTTGAGAAAACTGCGATCAGTGAATCCAACGAGGTCAAGACACTCCATAGCATCAAGTGTTTCCGCGGGTGAAACCTTGATTTCGGCGGTTCGCAGCGCCTTAACAAAATCTACGAGTGTTGAGTCCATTGGGCGATCAGGCTTGCTTAAGTGCTTTGTTGGTTAGGTTCTGAACGTCAGCTTCTGCAGTCTCAATGTCTTCCTGAAACTTTAGAATGACATTGAGTGTTTGCTTGACAAGTTCTGCATCGAGTGACTCGGTGTGTAATAGAATAAGCGTTCTTGCCCAGTCGATTGTCTCACTAATGGCAGGCACTTTTTTCAAGTCCATGTCTCGCAACTCTTGAATAAATGTTACCAACTGATCTCTCAGGTTCTCAGCTATTTCCGGCACTCTTGCCTGCACAATCTGTCGCTCAAGCGATGCATCAGGAAAAGGAATGTAAAGATGCAGGCAGCGTCGCTTCAGAGCATCACTGATCTCGCGTGTGTTGTTGCTGGTGAGGAAAACAAGCGGCTTTTTATCTGGTCTTGCTTTGACAGTACCAATCTCAGGAATCGAAAGTTGAAAGTCGGATAACATTTCTAACAGCAGCGACTCAAATTCGTGGTCAGACTTATCAACCTCGTCAATGAGGAGCACGCAACCTTCATCGTGGTGCAGGGCTTTGAGCAGAGGCCGTGGTTCAAGGAAGTCCTCTGAGAAAAACACATCGCCGAACTCATGAAGCTTAACCACAGAATCATGCAGACCTGTGGCTCCGTCCAGAATTTCACCAAGCGTTTCCTTGAGGACTTGGGTATATAGCAACTGTTTGCCGTATTTCCACTCGTAAATCGCTTTTGATTCGTCCAGACCTTCGTAGCACTGCAGCCTCACGCAATCGAGCTCCAGTAGCTCCGCGCAGGTTTTCGCGAGTTCGGTCTTTCCCACGCCGGGAGGACCTTCAATCAAAATGGGCTTTTCAAGATGATATGCAAGAAAAACCGCTGTAGCGATTTGTGTGTTGCAGATATAGTTTCGTGATTCAAAATTTTCTTTGATGGCTTCCACACTGGAAAGTCGATCCGCATTCTTAAGCGTCACTTTTAATCCTTTTTTTCGAGTCTTATGAATTGAGTGTATTGCCAATTGGCACTGGATAGCCGGACAGGCACACTCACCGATACTTGGTATTCGGCGACTGCCAGGCTAGGGTCAATCAGGTCATTATGTAAACAGGCATTTAAATTGTACAGTGGCCCTGCGTTTATCATGCTTGGGTATTGGGCGAGATAAGGTGAGCTTATCTGTCTTGGCGGATTGAATTGTTCAGGATGGCGACAGAGTCTGGTCCACATTGAGTCTCTGCTGCAGATGTTTTTGACCGCACAAGTAAACAGTTAACTGCGACAGTGATGGCTCGCCAGAGCCCGAAGATGTTCATTGTAGCAGCGGACGATTTGCTACTGGTGCAGCCGCATCAGACCTTCTTGTGCGACCGATGCAATCAGTTCCCCTGATCTTGTGTAGAAAGCACCCCGCGCAAGCCCGCGTGCGCCGCCGGAGAATGGACTATCTTGGGTATATAAAAGCCATTCGTCAGTTTTAAATGGCCGATGAAACCACATCGCGTGGTCGAGACTTGCCATTTGAAAGTTCCCCTCTGTCCAGCCGATGCCGTGCGGACGTGCGGCAGTGTCGATCAATGTCATATCAGAGGCATAAGCGAGCAGGCATTGATTCACTCGAATGTCTGATGGCATCGTGTCTGCTGTTTTAATCCAGACGCTCTGTGTCGGTGCCATCTTGCCAGGCTTAAATTCGTTGAAGGGCTCAGTGAACCTCATTTCTATGGGTTGCGGTTGAGTCATTCTGTTTTTAAATTCCTCGGGAATATCATCAAGATACTGTGCCCGCATATCCTGACTGTTGATGCAGGACTCAGGGGGTGGCACATCAGGCATTTCCACCTGATGTTCAAGACCTTTTTCTGTGACCTGAAAGGACACAGACATGCTGAAGATGGGTCGCCCTTTTTGCACCGCTACGACTCTGCGAGTGGTAAAGCTTTTGCCGTCTCTTATCCGATCGACGGTGTATAAGATGGGTATCGTTGTGTCACCGGGTCTGAGGAAATAACCATGTAGTGAGTGTGCGGCTCTGGCGATATCCTCTACAGTTCGCGATGCCGCGACCAACGCCTGCCCGATAACTTGGCCACCAAAGACCCGTTGCCAGCCTTCAGAAGGACTGGTGCCCCTGAACATGTTGACTTCAATTTGTTCGAGGTCGAGCAGATCTAGCAGGTCAGATAATTCTGGCTTCATGTTATTTTTGACTGGTAGCGAGGGGGCGCCATTGTCCCTCATTGCTGTAAATTGGTCGAGGGGAATTAGAGGCTGGTGTTGCGGTAATTTTTGCAGGTAAGCTTGGTTGTCTGCATCGCCCGGACAAGATCCAGACGATGCAGGGCATGCGAGGAGGTTAGTATTTGTAAGCTTCAGGCTTGAAAGGGCCCTCAACCGGCACGTTAATGTAATCTGCCTGGTTATTTGTAAGCTGCGTCAACAAACCGCCAAATCCTGCCACCATGTAACCGGCCACTTCCTCGTCGAGTGCTTTGGGTAAAACCTCGACGGTGACTTCCTGTCGCTGCTGCTGATCATGATCTGCCCAGGCGCGCTCGTAAAGATACATTTGTGCAAGCACCTGATTGGCAAAAGAACCATCCATAATGCGTGAGGGATGCCCAGTGGCGTTACCGAGATTCACAAGGCGTCCTTCAGACAAAAGAATGACGTAGTCTTTTGGATCGTCGCTTCGATAAACCTTGTCGACCTGTGGTTTGACTTCTTCCCACCGCCAGTTGTCCCGCATGAATTGAGTGTCAATTTCGGTGTCGAAGTGTCCTATGTTGCAAACAATCGCATTCCGTTTCACTGTGCTCAGAATATTGCTGTCACACACGTGTACGTTACCGGTACAAGTGACGACAAGATCAATGTTATTCATTAGCCGCTTATCGATATCGGATATCTCGCCGGTGTTAATACCACCGTTGTAGGGTGACACTACCTCATAACCATCCATGCAGGCTTGCATTGCACAGATAGGGTCAACCTCTACAACCTTCACGATCATGCCTTCCTGCCGCAAGCTCTGTGCAGAACCCTTGCCGACGTCGCCATAACCAATAACGAGCGCCTGTTTTCCCGCCATAAGCATGTCAGTCGCGCGCTTAACGGCGTCGTTTAGACTGTGCCTGCAGCCGTATTTATTATCGTTTTTTGATTTGGTGACCGAATCATTAACGTTAATGGCGGGAACACGAAGCTCTCCCTTTTCCAACATTTCGACTAGACGGTGTACACCAGTGGTTGTCTCTTCCGTGATGCCGTGAATCTTTTCTAGCATTTGTGGGTACTTCTCGTGAACCATCAGCGTCAGGTCGCCGCCGTCGTCAAGGATCATATTGGCGTCCCAGGGTTGACCATTCTCTAGAATCGTCTGCTCAATACACCAGTTGAATTCTTCTTCGGTTTCGCCTTTCCAAGCGAAGGTCGGAATACCTTTTGCCGCCATTGCGGCGGCGGCGTGATCTTGGGTTGAGAAAATGTTGCACGATGACCAGCGCAGTTCGGCGCCCAACTCCGTCAGCGTGTCCATCAATACAGCGGTCTGAATTGTCATGTGAATGCAGCCCATGATGCGCGCGCCAGCAAGCGGTTGCTCGTTTTTGTATTTTGTGCGTAACGCCATCAACGCCGGCATTTCTGCCTCGGCAAGATCGATTTCCGCTTGTCCGAATGCTGCAAGACTGATGTCTGCAACCTTGTAATCTTGGTTGGTCATAATTTTTCTCTTTTGTTGTTCCAGTTAAAAATGGCTAGGTTATTGTGGGTTTGTGGTAGAGCCGGGCCTGTACTTGGAAACCATTTTTGAGTCCCAAGTAAAGACTTTGGCCGGATAAAAGCTTGTGTTCGAGCGCCCATTTGTCGAGGTCTTCGGGCTCAAAACCTAACCAAAGATCGCCGCATGCGTCTCGGGTCCAGTCTTGATCGTGAGGGCAAAGATCGACAATCAACAGGCGTCCGCCTGGACGCAGCAGCTGCCTCGCGCTACTAAAGGCGACTGCTGGCGATGCCAAATGGTGAGTCACCATGTTCAGCACGACGAGGTGGTAATCTTCACCATGTTGAGTGCCATGCTCTAAATCGTCGTGCTTAAACTCGATGTTCTCTGGGCGGTTTTCACCCAGTTGGCTTTGCACCCATGCAAGCATCGGTGCTGAATTGTCCATCGCTACAACGCGACGGAAGCGCGAAGATAGCTCTTTGAGCAATTCGCCATTGCCAGGACCAACCTCGAGCACATCGCTGTCACGAGATAAATCTTCATTCGATATCAAGTCTAGGACAGGGTCCGCATATTGGTCGAAATCGGCGATAAGCTCCTGGTTTTCGCTGAATTTTTCAGTTGTTTTGTCAAAAAACGCTCGAGACCGTTGAGCGCGCTCGGCGTGCACTTTTTGCATGTGCTTGGCGGCTTCTTCCTCCATGGCGAGGTCATCGATCGTTGCATACAGCTCTGTAGTAAGTCGGGCGAGCGGGCAGCTTTTGTTGATGATTGCCCGCCTGTAAAAAATTGTATTGCCTTCGCGTCGGGTTGCGACCAGTCCCGCCGCGAGCAGCGCTTTCAGGTGGTGGGACATGCCTGGTTGCGCCACACTGAAGATTTGACAAAGTTCTGTAACACCAAAAGATTCGTTTTTCAGTGCCCTCAGGACGTTTAGTCTAAGATTATCGGCTGTCGCTTTGCAGAATGCTGTCAAGCTGAGTGCCGTCAGAGGCTGGTTTTCGTGTTTTGTGAGGGACATGGGAAGCTATATAAAAATATGTTGATATAGTAGCAATGCGAGGCAAAAAATCAACCTATATCAATATTTATTTATATAGAAGGTTTGAAGCCGGTATTCGGACTGGCACATAATATAAGGATAGGGTCGGGCGAGAATTATCAAACTCAAAGGTTGACCGAGGTTTTTTAGAGACAAGTTTTGGAAATAGGGAACAGTGATGAGTAATGCGCTCAGCCAAATGCAAGTACTTTACCTTCCGGAAGAGGACAGAATATTATTTCGTATCAATTCAACTTCCGGTGAAGAGTTTCGTTTTTGGTTGACAAGGCGCTACACATTACTGCTCATCAACGTTTTGAAGGATTACGCTGATAAAGATCCTGACGTCTCGGCACAATTGTCCCCAGCAGAAAAAAGAGCCGTCGAGGAGTTCAAGCAAGAACAACGCTTGAGCGACGCAAACTTTACCCAACAGTTTGCAGAGGAATCTAACAGTTATCCTTTAGGAGAGTTAACCCAATTGGCGTTCAAGCTGTCGTTCAGTTTTAAAGACACGAGTCTCCAATTGTCGATCCAACCAAAGGAGGGTAGGGGTATCAATTTTGTGATTAATCAGGAAATCAATGCGAGCTTAATTCAGCTGTTGAAGACAGCAGCCGAAAAAGGTGACTGGGGTCTTCAAGATGCTTTTGCACCTCGCAGTGGAGCAGATTCGTCGCGCGAGAACCGGGTCATAAACTAAGATGGCAGAAGTTGGTGGGCCTGAGGAAGCCATTGAGGTTTTTGCGTTATTGTTTCCATAGTACTTCCATAGTGTTTCCATATTGAAGGAATAGACTTATAAACGGATGTTCCCCAACTTGGCCCCTTCAATGGAGCTGTCAGCCCTAACAATCCCCTCCCCCAAAGGCGTTAGGGCTTTTTTTTGGATGGCACTATCGCTGACACTGAATTTCGTACGCTTTACAGTTTGATCGATCGGTAGCAATTCGTAGCTCGATGAGCATGGTTGTCGAACAAGCGTCTACTCGTTAGTGGCGGATAAGCATGAATAGCGGGCGCTAGTATTCTGGACAGGTGACGAAAGACACTTGTTTTAGATTTAACCTAGCTAGCGGCGACCGCAGGGTTGTTGATTTCTTTGTAAAGTGGCAGGTTGATTCGGATCGTAACGCCATTGCCGCTGAGCAGGTTCGCTGCGCTAACGCTACCGCCGTGATGCTCTGCAATAACCCTAACAACGTAGAGACCCATGCCGAAATGTAATCGGTTGTCGGGATTAGACTTGCGTACAGAAACCATTGAGTCGAAGATGCTTTCAACTGCTTCGGCCGGTATTGTAGGTCCTTGATTAGTCACAAACAATGTGAGGTTGTTGGCATCGACGGTGAGTCCGACGGTGATGGTGCTGCCGATTTCGGAAAAATCTAACGCATTGTCGATCAGTTTGTCGAGTAACTGTTCAATGCGATAGTCCGAAACGTTGCTGAGCACTTGTCTTTGGGTGCCTCGATATTCAAAAGTGCGATTGCTATGGGTCGTGCGGCAATTCGCGAGATAATTCTCAACGAGCTTATGGAGGTCGATGACCTCGAATTCCTCAGCTTCCAGTGCATCCTCAAGGCTGGCAGCGTCTGCCAGATTTTGAACGATCATGCCAATTCGGTTGACGCCGCGTTTGGCGCTTTCCAGATATTTCTCTCGCCCGGATTCTGACTCCTCATTTTCCAAATTCTGCAACGACGTACTAAGTGTGTTAAGCGGGTTGTTAATCTCGTGTCTCAGCGTTCTGGGCATATTTTCTAGAAACTGGTTGTGCTGGTGCAGTCGAGCTAGCATGCCAGAAATGCTGCGAGCAAGGTCCCCTATCTCGTCCCCGGATTCTGTCTCGCTACGAATCTGATTGGTTTGCAGTCGACCATAGATATCGATGGCTTCAGTAGTTTCAACGCCTAACTTCCGGATACGACTTGCCAAACGAACAGAAAACGCCAAGATAAGTGACACAAAGATAAACACTGAAAGCACTGAGAAATTAATAATCCGCTCTAGCGCTTCGCGTCGTAGCTGCAGGATGCGTTTTGTATTCTGTTTTAGCTGAACCGTGCCTATGATCCTGTCTTCAGAAATAATCGGGTGAGCGGCAATAATGACCTCGCCATCCTCTTCCGAGTATCGTCTTTGATAGCTAGGTTTACCTGAAAGAGAATCCAGAATGACTTGGCCTTCTGGTACAGCAAGCTCTTCCCTCAGAGCTTGGTCGATAAACCCATAAGCGTTGTCGACTAAGTCGCTGAAGAATGAAAACCAATTTGCGATCATAGATCGCTCTGTTTGCTCGAGCGGTTTTTCCTGAGAAGTGGTGTAGGAGCCGACCTCAGCCCGGACCCGTCTTTGCGCATCAATAACCTGAATGTTCGCACCTGAATAACCCAGACCCTCGACGATCCTTAGGACCTCCGGCGATTTTAAGAGCACTAAACCGAAGGCCTCTTGGCCGGCAGAAGGCAGTGTGCCGGTAATAGATTGAATTGCTCGGCTTTCAGCGCTATCGACATCGGCGACAGCCAAGCCAAAATGTTTGGTTGATCCGACCAGTGAAAGCGGTATGCGAAACTCGATGGCGTAGCCTGTATCTGTCTCGGACATGAAACCCTGTATTCTATTCTCAGCTTCACCCTGGGTTGCGTAACGCCACTCACTATCCATTTCGTAGGCGGTGGTGACACCAGGTTCAGTCATTGTGAGCACCAATTGAACCGTATTTCCTGACTTCCCCGTAAATGTAATTCTGACGTGATCCGATAGATCGAGTCGAAGAATATTACGATCGCGAAAAACCAGTTTGTCGTCTTGTACTTGTATAAAGGCGTATACCTGATCTTTATGTTCGCCGAGTACGAGATAGAATTGGTTCGGTGAGATGTCGGGAGAGGCGGAAGGGTCTGACTGGCCGAAACTAACGTTGTAGTTCAGTACGTCCTCCCAGTCGTTACTCTTGCCGTCAATTCGAACCGGCGTCGTTAGCGGGTGCGCGTAGAGTTGCTCGTACCCATCCGGTGACAAGGGTAATTCGTTGAATAAATCAGACCTGCCGTTTAACAGTGTCGATATGCCTTCAGCGGTCAGAAGCTGAGCATTTGCCTGACTGTCGACGAGAAAATCCTCCATCTCTTGCAGATAGAGGTAGCTAAACCAGGGTAATATAACGAGGGCAAAGCTCATCAGAATGAATAATTTAGTCGCGAGCCTTGGCCCGCGAATTCTGTTCTTCTTCATCTGACGGCTGCCTTCACAGGAATGGGCTTATTTTGTCGACCACCGATAACCAAACCCGTATTCACTTTTAATGCAATCGAAGCTCTTGTCGATACTTTCGAACTTCTTTCGAATATTCCGCATGTGAGTATTGATCGTGTTATTGGTGACAAGGCTCTGCATCGTCGCGTTCATCAGGGTGTCGTATGAAACCGCGTGTCCCGGTGCGCGCACCAACTTTGCTAGCATACGAAATTCGGTACCTGAGAGATTGATGGGTTCATTCTTCCAAGAAACCAACAGCGCCTCCTGATCGATCGACATATCGCCAACGAGTTTCGCAGAAGCTGATCCGGCGCTTGATTGACCGCGGGCCTCATGAATTCGTAATAACGAACTGATGCGCTCTGCAAGATAATCAAGCGAAATTGGCTTGGGTAGATAATCCCAGGCACCCAGTCTGAGGCCGCTGATTTTATCTATTTCAGCGATGCGCTCGGTTAAAAAAATGACCGGCAACGATGCTGATTTGGATAGAAGATCTCGGCATATCTCAAACCCGGCATCAACTTCGTCTCCAAGAATAATATCGAGAATGGCGAGTTCAGGTAGTTCTCGTTCAAATCCCGCGAGCGCTTCAGCGCGACTGCTATAGGCGGTGACGTCGTAGCCTTTTTTCGTAATGGCATCAACGTAATTGCTCCGCTGGTCTGGATCATCCTCTACGATGGCAATTTTCTTAGCCATGCGTTTTCCTCTAGTGGGTTTAACGGTATTTTATGATAATGCAGGGAAGAAGTATTTCCCTGTTGCGAACTTTACGCTAAAAATATTTTTACGCACGCGGGAAATCGTCACGTGACCGCCAGATTGGGTATCTGTGTTGCTAATATTGTTGTTTTCATTGTTTCTCCACTCTAATTCAGTGAATTTTCATTTTCCCTCAAGGCGGTATTGCTGGTTATGCGGTTTACTGTGTTCCTAGTAGATATTTTAGCAGCGGAAGTAAGAATGAAAGTTTTTGTACCCATGTCAGACAATATGCAAGACATTAATGGCCGACTCTCGGAAAAAATGGTCCCTTTTAACCCCGAGTTTTTAGCGAGAGCGGAGATGCCACCAAAGGATCGTAAGCCGTCAAACTGGATTGGGCAAACAGGTTATCGCTCTGC
>ENA-UZWX01015610-UZWX01015610.1-metagenome-genome-assembly--contig:-Day-4---50m-contig-15610_pt1 | contig 11711 bp, 10 predicted proteins | sample MGYA00260347_ERZ794907 | MGnify/ENA metagenome assembly ERZ794907 | reverse complement strand
GCAAAACTATCATTCACCCAGATAAGAATGATTAATGTTAAAATGACAGACTGCTCATACACTCCACTCACAAAAGGTAGAAGAATTAAGAAAGTAAATGAAAAAAGTAAATAACGAACACATATATCAAATTTCTGAATAGAATTTGAGGGATATTTCTTTCTTTTAAAAAGAAGGTTGAATAATAATTGAACAGATCCTGAAAGAGATAAAGCTAATAATAGTTTTATGAAAAAAGTGTCAATAGGTAAGTAAGGCAAAAAAATTAAGCCAATAAACAGCAAATAAATAACATAATTATTAAACTTTAATAATTTAAAGAACTCTCGTAAAGAAATTAAACCAAAAAAAGAGATAAGAATTATGTAAGATTCTTTTGAGTACATTATGGCAGTAATAAAAAGTACTGCATAAATAAATCCTGAAGTTGCTCTCCTAAGAAGGTTAGTCATATTATAGGTCTTCTAAAAGCAGCAAATATAAGTTTTTGGAGTTATTATTACCATAATTTAAAAAATTATCGTCATCAGTATTTAAACTGTATTTTTTTACAGCACTTATATTGGTTGGTATACTTCCATCTTTACAATTGGTTTTGATACCTGTTAAACCTTCACCAGTATCTTTTACAAATTGGCTGGTTCTTGCAAACACAATAAAATCATTTGTTAAAGTTGCGAGTTTATGAGTACTCAATTGGTTAGATGAGAATAAAATATCTCCATTATCAGAGATTAAATGCTCACAAGATGTGAAAAATGGTTTTGTAGTATCTACATCTTCTTGATGATTAACATTTGATTTTTTGAGGAAGTTTTTTAAACTTTTTTCATAGCAAGTAATGACCTCCCAGTTGTTTTCAGAAATGATTTGATTTAAATTATTTATTACCTCTTTTTCTGAGACACAATAAAGAAACTTACCTCCTTTGGAAATGAAATGATGAACAAATGCATCATCCAAAGATAATTTAATCTTTGGTTTCTTATCAGCATTTTCAGCAGTAGACTCTTTACTTTTAAATAATTTTTTTAAAAAACTCATTTAAAAAATAATTTTTATTTTTCTTCTTTAAGATCTTTTACTTCTTCCTCTACAACCGCTGTTTTTGAATTTTTCTCTTTTACTTCAGAAGCATCATTAGCTTCATCTTCGAAAGGTCTCACTCCAAAAATCTTAATTAAGTCATCTTTAAAGATAACTTCCTTTTCTAGTAAAAGCTCAGCTAAAATAGTTAGCTTTTCTTTATTCTTGTCAAGAATATCAATGGCTCTTTGATACTGCAACTCTATCATTTTTGAAATTTCTTCATCAATGGTTTTTGCTGTATTTTCACTGTAAGGTTTCACAAAAGCATCATTCCCTGAGGAATCATAATAGGTCAAATTTCCAACTTTTTCATTCAAACCATAAACAGTTACCATGGCTCTCGCTTGTTTCGTAACTTTCTCAAGGTCACTTAATGCTCCTGTTGAAATTTTATTAAAAATAATTTTTTCTGCAGCTCTCCCTCCCAGAGTAGCACACATTTCATCGAGCATTTGTTCTGTCTGTACAATCATCCTTTCAGCAGGAAGATACCAAGCTGCACCTAGACTTTGCCCTCTTGGTACTATTGTTACTTTAACTAAAGGCGCGGCATGCTCTAACATCCAACTTACAGTAGCATGTCCAGCCTCATGAAAAGCTATTGTTTTTTTCTCCTTTGGAGTAATTACTTTATTTTTCTTTTCTAAACCACCAACTATTCTATCTACTGCATCTAAAAAGTCTTGATGGTGAATTGATTTTTTATCTCCTCTTGCTGCAATTAGTGCAGCTTCATTACACATGTTTGCAATATCAGCACCAGAAAAACCGGGTGTTTGTTGAGCTAAAAACTCAATATTAACGTCATCTGATAATTTTAAAGGTTTAATATGTACTTCGAAAATCTCTTTTCGTTCTTTAATGTCTGGTAAATCTACATAGATTTGTCTATCAAAACGTCCAGCTCTCATAAGAGCAGAGTCTAAAACATCCGCTCTATTTGTTGCAGCTAATACAATAACATTAACGTCTGTGCCAAAACCGTCCATTTCAGTTAATAACTGGTTTAATGTATTTTCACGTTCATCATTACCACCAGTCATACTATTTTTCCCACGAGCTCTACCAATTGCATCAATTTCATCAATAAAAATTATTGAGGGTGATTTTTGTGCTGCCTGTTTAAATAGGTCTCGAACCCTAGAAGCTCCAACACCTACGAACATCTCAACAAAATCTGATCCAGATAATGAGAAAAAAGGTACCTCAGCTTCACCTGCTACAGCCTTAGCCAATAATGTTTTACCTGTACCGGGAGGTCCTACTAACAAGGCTCCTTTTGGTATTTTTCCACCCAGAGCAGTGTATTTATCGGGATTTTTCAAGAAATCTACAATTTCTTGTACTTCCTCTTTAGCGCCTTCTAAACCAGCAACATTTTCAAAAGTTGTTTTAACTTTAGTGTCTTTATCAAATAGTTTTGCTTTGGATTTTCCAATATTAAAAATTTGACCGCCACCACCGCCAGCACCGCCACCACCAGACATTCTTCTCATGAAGAAAATCCAAATGGCAATTAGTAATATAAAAGGTAAAAAACCAATGATAGATTCAAAAAAACTACCTCTAGAATCTGAGTCTATGTCAAAATCAAGGTTTTTGGTTGATTTGTATTGATTTAATTTGTTTTCAAAATTTTGCAAATCACCAAAATCATATTGAAATAGAGGCGACCCTTTTCTGAACAAAGGAGAATTAGCTTGTTGCTTGTACTTATCCTTTTTTTCAGCTTCTTTTTTTATGTATACCTCAGCTATATTTTTGTTTATAATTAGTATTTTATTTACATCATTAGATTCTAAAATTTTGAAAAATCTATTCGTTGAAATTTTTTTCGTAGAAAAAGAAGATTCATTTATAAAACTAACTCCTATTAGAACAACAAAAATTGCACCGTAAATCCAATACATATTGAATTTAAACTTGGGTACATTAGGTGTTGAATTTTTATTTTTATCACTCATCTATTTTCTTTTAAACAGGATTGATTTCAGTTATTTTTGCATCTCCCCAGAGACTTTCTATATCGTAAAATTCTCTTATATGCTTTTGAAAAACATGCACTACTACGTTTACGTAATCCATCAAAATCCATTCTGAATTATTTTGTCCTTCAACATGCCAGGGTTTGTCTTTTAGTTCTTTACTAACAAGTTTCTGAATAGAACCAGTGATTGCGTTTACTTGAGTATTTGAGGTCCCTGAACAAATAATAAAATAATCACATACAGTGTTTTCTATTTCTCTTAAATCCAGTAATTGAATATCATCTCCCTTAACATCATCAATACCCTTTATGATAACAGATATTAGCTCATCTGTGTTAACTGGTTTTTTTCCCATTAATTTTTTTATTTAATACAAAGTTATTATTTTTTTGCGAGTATATTGCGAAGTAATTAATTAGTTTACACTTTCTTTAACACTTGAGAATAATCAAAATTAATGCCACCAACTCTACCAATTCTTTTTTGAAAGAATTGGCTCAAAATTCTTCACTAGATGAAGTTACTGTTGCTGTGACTAACAATCAAACTTCTGGTCGTGGACAAATGAATAATTCTTGGATTTCAGAACCTTATAAAAACCTAACATTCAGCCTATTCACCCCCTTAAAAAAAATTAAAATTGAACATCAAGCATATCTAAACTTTGCTGTTTCATTAGCAATTTATGATACACTTTTAGAATATAATGTACCTAATTTATACATTAAGTGGCCAAACGACATTATGTCAGATAAGAAGAAGATTTGTGGAATTCTTATAGAAACTACATTTTCTCATTCACGAATTAAGAATACCATTGTTGGAATTGGATTAAATGTTAATCAAGAAAACTTTCATAAAAGTCTAATTAACGCCAGCTCTTTAAAAATCATTTTAAAAAAAAATATAGTGCTTGAAGTGTTAATGAATAAAATTATAGATCATATTAATTTAAAAATTTCTTGTGTTGAATTAGGAAATTTTAATCATATCTACAATAGGTATCATCAAGCTTTATATAATAAAGGAATTCCAACTGCATTTTTGAATCAGAAAACCAACCAGTTGTTTATGGGTATAATTAATGGAGTATCATCTAAAGGAAATTTACAAATACAACTTGAAGATAATAGTATATGTGAATTTGGACTGAAGGAAATTTCTTTTGCTAAAGTTTAGCAATATTTTCAGTAAGCGTATCTATAAAGTTAGTCAATGGTTTTTTTACCATCATTGCCATCATTGGATTAAAGTCTCCATCAAATTGCAATTGAACCTCACTAGAACTATCAGAAACCGAAAGTATATTAGCTTCCAATGTAAAGGATAATTTACTACTAGCTGCTCCTAAACTTACCTTAGAATATTCGACACTATTTCCAAGAACGAGTCTTATTTCTGGCATTCCTTTTAATCCAAATAAAAATGAGTCACCCTCTACTTCAAATTTTTCAGTACTTGTAGGCATGAGCAATTCAAAATTCTCTAGAGTCATAAAGAAATTATAAGCTTCTTTTGAAGATTTTGCTATCAATACTTTTTTTCCTTCTATGTTCATTTTTTTATGATTTCCAATTTTCGGGATCTTGTCTCCATTCAGACAATGTCTCTAACTCATTTTCAGTGATGTACTTACTATCCATTGCTTGTTCCAACAGATACTTATAATTACTCAGGGTAGTAAGGGAAACATTACTATTTTTAAAATTATCTGAGGCAATATCAAATCCATAAGAGAAGATAGCTACCATACCTTTCACAACAGCTCCTGCTTCTTTTAATGCTGATACAGCATTTAAACTACTTTTACCAGTACTGATTAAATCTTCAATAACAACAACATTTTGACCACTTTCTAAATGACCTTCTATTTGGTTTTTACGACCATGACTTTTAGGCTCAGGTCTCACATAAATGAAGGGAACACCCAATTCTTGAGCCACCAATACACCTATAGCAATAGCGCCAGTAGCAACACCTGCTATAACATCAGGCTTACCATATTGAATCTCTACTATTTTAGAAATTTCTTCTTTGATAAACACACGAACAGAGGGATAAGATAACGTCACTCTATTATCACAATAAATTGGAGAATTCCAACCAGATGCCCATCTAAATGGATCTGATGGACTCAACTTAATAGCTTTAACTTTAAGTAAAACTTCTGCTGTTTTTTTTGCTGTATCTTTGTTTAAAATCATGTAGGCAAATGTATAAAGTTTTTATTTATGAAAGACCTATTATCTTAATAGATTCTTCTTTTGAAGAAAGTGATTTAAATATTCTATATTATAAAAATATTACCATTTCAGAAATTATCCATAAACTTAAAGATGGAAGAGTCAAAGGCTTTATATTACTATGTGAAGACCTTGAAGAATCTTGGACAGATTTTAAGAGTAATTTTAATTTAATTACTGCTGCTGGTGGCTTAGTACTTAATTCAAGAAAAGAATTTTTATTCATTTTTAGGGGTGGTAAATGGGATTTACCAAAAGGAAGAATTGAAAAAGGAGAACAAATTAAAGAAACAGCTCTTAGAGAAGTTGAAGAAGAGTGTGGGGTTTCTAAACTAACTTTAGATAAGTTTTTAATTACTACTTACCATATTTTCTACCACAACAATCAAAACAATTTGAAGGAAACCCATTGGTATGAAATGGAAACAAAAAGTGATGGAGTGTTAATTCCTCAACTTGAAGAGGGAATAACTATTGCTATGTTTAAAAATAGAAAAGATGCATCAAAAGCATTAGAGAATAGTTATCAAAATATTCATTTGGTTTTCAAAAAGTATTACCAAGAGCAATAAAATAGTTCTTTTTTTACACCATAGTTTCGTAAAATGACACTATGTACGTTCCATTTATTCTTCTATCTTTGCCGACTTCTAAAAAACTGAACTAAAAATATGAATGCTTTCGTTAGAAAAAGAGTAAAAAACATACAAAATGATATTCTTTCAGGAATTACAGTTGCCTTGGCACTTGTTCCAGAAGCAGTAGCTTTTGCTTTTGTTGCTGGTGTAGACCCTTTAGTGGGTTTATATGCAGCTTTTATGGTGGGTTTAATTACCGCTATTTTTGGAGGAAGACCAGGTATGATATCTGGAGCTACAGGTGCATTGGCAGTTGTGATGGTAAGTTTGGTAAGTGAAGGGAATGCCATGGGAACACCAAATGAAAATCTGGGCCTTTATTACCTTTTTCTAACCGTAATTTTAATGGGACTCATTCAAATACTAGCAGGAGTTTTTAAACTTGGGAAATTTGTTCGTTTAATTCCTCATCCAGTAATGATGGGATTTGTAAACGGATTGGCTATTGTAATTTTCTTATCTCAACTAGGTATGTTCAAAACAACTCTTGGCGGCGAGAAGGTTTGGTTAGAAGGTGAAAGCCTATATATGATGATTGGCCTAGTCGGACTAACCATGTTAATTATGTGGGGCTTACCAAAGTTAAAGGCTACAAAAAAATTACCTGAAGCATTAATTGCAATTTTAGTTGTGGCTGGAATTGTTATATTTTCAAATTTAGACGTTGCAACTGTTGGATCTTTTATAAGAGATGGCGGTGGAGAAGGTTTAAAAGGAGGGTTTCCGGTTCCAGTATTAGATACCTTCTCTAAAATTCCAATGAATTTAGATACGTTTTGGTTTATTCTTCCTTATGCGGGAATACTCGCAGCCATTGGATTAATAGAGTCTCTAATGACTCTTAATTTAGTAGATGACTTAACAGAAACACGAGGGAATTCTAATCGTGAATGTATCGCTCAAGGTAGTGCTAATGTTGTCACAGGATTTTTTGGTGGTATGGGAGGTTGTGCTATGATTGGACAATCTATTATTAATATCAAAGGAGGTGGTAGAGGCCGTTTGTCTGGAATAACTGCTGCAGTAATGCTGTTGATTTTCATACTTTTTGCATCTTCCTACATAGAACAAGTGCCTATTGCGGCCTTAGTTGGAGTAATGTTTATGGTAGTTATTGGAACTTTTGCTTGGTCTAGTTTTAGAATTATGAATAAGATCCCTGTTGCAGACCTTATTGTATTAATTTTAGTTTCTGGACTAACTGTTATTTTTGATCTAGCCATAGCTGTTATTGCAGGAGTAATTGTTAGTGCCTTAGTTTTCTCTTGGGAAAATGCTAGGCGAATTAGAGCTAGAAAACGAATCAGAGAAGATGGCACTAAAGTATATGAAATATGGGGACCATTATTCTTTGGAAGTATTTCAGCTTTTAATGAAAAATTTGATGTCAAAAATGATCCAAACTCAGTAGAGATTGATTTTGTTGAATCTAGAGTTTCTGACCATTCAGCTTTGGAAGCTATTTTTGTATTGGTTGAAAAATATCAAAATGCTGGAAAAAAAATCAAACTAAAACATCTCAGTGCAGATTGTAAAATATTATTATACAAGGCGAATCCAATTTTTCATCAAATAATTGAGGAAGATATTGATGACCCTAGATATCATTTAGTTGCAAATCCAGAAAAATTTCCAAAATCACTGTCTGAATATAAATTTTAAGAAGTAAACTTATAACATCTACTTTTCAAAATAGCGCACTAAACCATCCCATGATCAGATAATGGCAAAGACCTTACTCGTTTTCCTGATGCATTAAAAATAGCATTTGTAATTGCAGCTGAAACTGGAGGAACTCCAGGCTCTCCTACTCCTGTTGGATCTTCCTCATTGTCTACTAAATGAACATGAATATTTGGTGCATCTATCATTCTTGTCATTTGATAATCATGAAAATTACTTTGCTCTACAACCCCATCTTTTGTCGATATTTTTCCAAACATGGTAATAGACATCCCAAAAATTGCCGCACCTTCCATTTGATTGATTACAGCATCTCTATTCACATACATTCCACAATCTAATACAGAATAGATATTTTCAACTTTCACTTTTTTACTTTTTACAGATACCTCAACTACCGTTGCTACGTAACTATAAAAACTATAATGAATGGCAACTCCTAAACCGTGACCTTCAGGTAATTCTCTACCCCATTTTGATAGTTTTTTTGCTTCTAATAATACATTTTTTAGTCGTGCTACATTAAATGGGTGAGGCGATTTTTCAGTTGGGAGTTTATCTTTACCTAATAAATCTAATCGAAAATCTATGGCATCTTTTCCTGATACCATTGCCAATTCATCAACAAAAGAATTGATTCCAAACCCACTAATAATATTAGAAACCGAACGCAACCATCCTATTCGAAGATGAGACTCTGCTTTGGCATTTTCTATTTGAATATTTTCAATGTCATAAGGATTATTAGTGAAACCCATTCCCAACTCAAAACCAGCGATATAATTTGACATAGGCTTAAAGCTAGAGGTAATTGATGGAAATGCCACACGGTGAAGCCAACCTGTCACTTTCCCCTCTTTATCTAATGAGCCTTTTAAATATTGTGCATTTTGAGCATGATAAAAACTATGCTGTATATCATCTTCTCGAGTCCACACAACTTGAACAGGTGCTTTAATTTTTTGAGATAATGCAACAGCCTCTACAACAAAATCTGATTTTGATTTTCGACCAAAGGCTCCTCCTAACATCATTACATTAATAGTAATATCTTCAATTGCAAATCCAAAGAAATGAGCAATTTCTGCCCTCACTGTTTGCGGATCCTGAACTGGCGCCCAAACATCGCACTTACCGTCACGAACCCATGCTAAAGCATTTGGAACTTCCATTGGTGCATGAACTAAATGAGGCATTGTATACGTGGCTTCAATTACTTTATCTGCATTTTCAAAAGCCTTATCCACATTACCCTTAAACGGCGGAACTACTTTTGCTTTGTTGTGAATTCTACCAATTAATTTTTCTTTAAACTTTTCAGAATCATAGGTTTCATTTAAACCTGATTCCCACTCAATATTTAAATTATTTTTTCCTTGAAAAGCAGACCAAGTATTATTCGCAATAACAGCTACTCCACCTAACATTCCGAAAAACTGACCAGCAGGAGGAATTAATCTATCCAGTTGAACTACCTGCTCTACACCGTTTATTTCAATAGTTTCTGAAGTGTCATAACTTTTTACAGCTCCAAAAGTTACTGGGCTTCGAGCTATTGAAGCAAATTTCATATTTGGCAATCGAGCATCTAATCCGTAGTTGGCTTTTCCATGAAGGAAATCTTCCATGTCTATCCCACGAATAACTTTCTTACCAATATATTTGAACTCTTTTTTATCTTTTAATATAATATTTTCATCTGACGGAATTGCAATAGTTTTTGCTTCCTCTACCAAATCACCGAAAAAGATTTCCTCCCCTGTTGCACTATTTTTTACAAAATGATTTTCTGCTTTGCAATTTGAAACAGGAATGTTCCATTTTTTTGCAGCTGCCTGCTCAAGAATTGTGCGTGCCATTGCCCCCATTTTTCGCATGGGTTTCAAAAGTGTTCTTATACTTCTGGATCCATCTGTATTTTGATTTCCAAATTTTGAATCACCTGTTGCTTGTTGCACCGTTACATATTTCCAATCTGCCTCTAAATCTTCAGCTATAGCTGATGCCATAGAAGTTCTAATCCCTTGACCCATCTCTGAACGGGCGACAACAATTGTTAATTTCCCATCTTTCTGAAGTTGAATAAAAAGATTTGGCACAAAAGAGATTCCATTCTCTAAGGTGTTCACTACAACTTTATCTGCAGAAACATTACATCCAAATAATAAACCTCCGGAGGCCAAACCCAGTATTTTTACAAAATCTCTTCGTTTCATTTCTATCTTTTCCATTTAGACTTGTTTTTTAAGTTCAACTGCTTCTTTTATTGCCTTTTTGATTCTGACATAGGTTCCACATCTACAAATATTTCCACTCATAGCATTGTCTATATCTTTATCTGTTGGGTTATTATTGGTGTCTAATAATTCAGCCGCAGAAATCAACTGACCTGATTGACAATAACCACATTGAGGCACACTGTTATTTCGCCATGCTTGTCGTAAAGCTTCTAAACTTTCTGAAGTACCTTCAACAGTAGTAATATTCTTACCAATAGCTTGGCTAACCATAGTACTACATGAACGAACAACTGTTCCGTCTATCATTATGGAACAAGCACCACATTGAGCAACTCCACACCCAAACTTAGTTCCTGTAAGTCCTATTAAATCTCTTATAGCCCATAGTAAAGGCATGCTTTCCGGTGCATCAACTTTATAGTCCTGACCGTTAATCGTAAGTGTTTGCATGGTGAATTTTATTAGACCAACAAGTTAGTGAAAATATTGCTTTCTGAAAACTTGTTTTATCTATTCATAGGTTTTATAAATAGGCAATAATAAATGTGCTTTTTCATAATGTAAACTTCTTTTGTAGATAAAGTTTAACTGAGCTCTTGGATTCTTAGCAAAATCTTTATCGGTTGCTTTCTTCGCTTCAAAAGCATCCTTAATGAGCGTATTTTCTTTTAAAATTTGCTCAGCAACATCCTCGAAAACATAACTTGAATACCCTTCTTTTTGCTGTAAAACTGTATCAAAGAAATTCCAATTAAAAAAAGAATCAGTAGCCTCTGGCTCAAGAGTTTCCATTAGATACCTTGCTCCTTTCTGATTAACAGGTATGAAAAGATCTCCTTTAGAAAAATGAACAGCAATTGAATCAATTTTTATTGAAGTGTTGTAATGAAGGTAATGACCTTCATAAGCACTTGATCTTGTTTTATAATCATCTATATGCATTGTTTCTACAACTAAAGTGGTGTCTTTTTCAAACTGAGTATAAGAGATTTGATTGTTTTCTAAACGCTCTATTACACGATGCCACCCTTGTCTCAAAATGTAAGCTTTTGGAATGGTAGTTTCTTTTGCTGCCCTGTATTCATTGTAGTAATTTACAGGGGCTAAATAGGGCTTTGAAGTATCATATACTAGTCGTTTGCCAATGGTTACTTTACTATCTATAATACTTCCTTCATAACCTCTAAATTGAATTATAGAAGGTTCTTTTTGAGAGTCAATTTCAAATGCGATCGGGTACGTCTTCTTTTTTAAAATTTCATCTATTGCATTTCTACGAATAGCTTTTATCTCTTCGGAGTGGTCTTGTGTATAATCTAACATAGATAATAATAACCCATAGGTTTGCTCTACACGTATCTTATAAGGTTTTAGCATATGAGTCTCTACCATCATTCCGAAAGTATTAAACAATGTAGTATACCCTGTAGAATACCTTGGAGAATCATAAAACTGAGACCACCCCTCTTTAGGTGTTCCTCCCCAGACATTTACATAGGGTGTAATAGGCATATTTTTAGTAGCCATAGATCTTTCTATAGCAGGCCTCATCTGAGTTTCTATAAATTCACCTAGTGAAGCTCCTAGTTTATTATGTTGAGTGAATAGATGTGAAATGGCATATTGATAATCTGCTCCATTGCTCACGTGATTGTCTATAAAAATATCTGGATCTAGCGTATGAAAAATTTTTGCAAAGGCTGCTGAATTTTTAGTGTCTTGCTTTATAAAATCTCTGTTTAAATCAAAGTTCCTAGTATTTCCTCGAAATCCATATTCTATTGGACCGTTTTGATTTGCTCTGGTGTGGGAGTTTCTATTTAAAGATCC
>ENA-UZWX01001546-UZWX01001546.1-metagenome-genome-assembly--contig:-Day-4---50m-contig-1546_pt1 | contig 11815 bp, 14 predicted proteins | sample MGYA00260347_ERZ794907 | MGnify/ENA metagenome assembly ERZ794907 | reverse complement strand
GACTAGCCGTGAAGCTGTCGGTAGTGCTATCGCTAGACCGTCGCACCTCCACCACGTCACCAGCGAGCCAGCCACGGGACAAAGCGCGGAGGCTGTATGCTGCCGATGCGCCGCCGTAAAGGTCGAGTAGGCCAGTGAATCGAGGACTCTTACCATCCCCGTATCTAGCACCACGGAATCTACGCCCATTCACATTGCCAAAGGCTCGTCTGTCTCTAAAGTGTCCCATTATTTTACGCTCACGTCATATCCGTAGTTCGTACGGAAATATAATGCTATTGTTTCGTTGATCCCTTGTCGGCTAACCTTCATTAAGGCTCGCTCTAGGGCTAATTCTACGTCCCTGATGGCTATTGGGTTGTAGCCACCCTGACTACCCTGAGATGCTAGATAAGCTCTCGCAGCATCGTAGGACATAAACTCCAGCCATTCAGCAGGAACGTCGCTGATAGTGCCAGCCTCACCGTCCCCAAAGGTGTCAGTGAAAGACTTCTTATACGCAACCCACACCGTGTTTCCGTGGTTGCAGTTCGCAATCTTGATGCCATTGTGATCTGGATAAGCCTGACCTCGGCTGCTGTCTGCGCATGTCCAAAGCTCTCCGTCCCAATGTCCGATGTATTCACCGATGGTTGGCTTATCTGAAAGGGCTTGGACGATGGGTGCTGGTTCTTCGCCACCATTAGCAATCCATCCATCTAGTGGAGGAGTGTCAGAACTTGAAGTATTCTCATAATACACGGAATCGCCTCCGATACTCCACACTGAGTTGAAAAGGCTATAAATATCAATTCCGATTGAATTTGTATATTTAGGTTTTCCATCTGGACCATTCCCATTACGAAGGTATTCACCATTCGCCTCGCTAGTTCCTGCACCGCTAACGATACAGGAATCTTTCTGCTCGTATGGGACATATCCATCGACCACTGCTCGCTCCTCAACAACTAAGAAGCGTTCCCACCATCGGGATTCGTCGTAAATTGTTCGGGCTGCTGAGTTTAATAGAAACCCAATGCGGTTGAGCTCTGAACCAGGTGCAAATTCTGTTCCAACTCTAGCCCCTGTGAGGCCAACTGCCTCTGCCCATGTTCTTGTATTATTTGACATTTATAGCCAGTCTCCTGTTAGTCCACGTTCTTTAAAGTCCTTCTGCTTCCATGCTAGGTAGTCTGGGTTCACAAAGTCTGTCCCGTCTGCCACCTTGCACTCATGCTCCATTTCCTTCTGTTCAAAAACGTCATAGCACCCTCCAAAGCTCAGAACGCCGTTCCGACTCTGCTTGTTGCCACCGTAGGTTTTCTTCATGTATTGTCGCATCACCTCGTCGCGCCGTTCACGTCCAGCGGGTGACATCAACCATTGACGGCGTAGTTCCATCTTGGCTGCTAATGCTGTCAACTCTTCGTCTGATAGTATCTTGCGCATACCTAGATTATAAAACACGTGTCAAGTTATAAAGAAAGGGACTGGGAGGCAGCGTACTGTAAATCTTCCATGTCATTAGATCTTAGACGTGGCGGTGGCGAACCATTACGTAAGTGAGAGCAAAAAAGCCGCCAAGTAAAGCATAGGTGCGGGGCTCAGGAACAGCAGTTACTTCAAAGTACCGTAACTTAGCGCCAGTCCAGTTGCCCTCCTCTAAGGTACTAGTAAAGTAAGCACCTACGGATACTGGGTTAGATGTATCTGCTGGGATTACTCCACCTCCAGTTAGACCAAACAAACCAAAGGAACTCCAAGTTAAATCATCAATAGATTTTGTGTTAGTTGTAACGTTACAACCAGCCAGTGTCTCATTGCTGATATACCAACCATCACCAGTTTCTAGAAGGTAACTACCTGTAGTGATTCCACCACGGGTATCAAACTCCATATTAAAGGACTCTAATTGAGTGTCACTGGTGAGGAAGTCAGGGGATTCCCATGCAATCATACTTGTAACAGTACCACCAGCACCTGAGAAGCTCTTCACCATCTGAATAACATCACCACTATTAAGGTTGTTAATCCCGAAGATACCTCCTGAGTGATCCATAGCACCATAATAGTTACGGGATTGTCCCGACACAGATGTTAGGTAACCATTGGTGTCATTAGCGGGGCTCACGTAGTTATTAGAGTAGAGATCTGTATAGATACCGTTGGCATTACTAGTAACAATATCCGTATCACCATCACCAGAGACGCCCCATTGGACTATCGTGGCTGCTCGTGCAACCATTGTAAATGATAGCAGAGCGGCTATTGAAATTGAGATAACGTTATGCATTGTAGTAGATATATTAGGAAAGGTAGTATTAATAAGGATAGTTAATAGGAGTTCTGATGAACCCTTAATGGGTAAATCGTAAAAAGTTATATAGAAAGGGACTGGGAGCATGTAAGCCCCCAGTCCCAATGTTAAGCTTAGGCTTCGTCGGAGAACGCTACCTTACCGAGACCATTAGGGCCTGTGGTCATAAGAGCGTAGCGAGTATCAACCGCGCCCTTATACGAACCACCAAGGAAAGGATAGTTTTCAGACTCAATGCCTTGGTATTCTGCAACGTACAGAAGCGAAGGATTGATGAAGTAGCCGCGATCAGTCGAAGGCATGCAATTCGGATTTGCACTCTTCATCTTGATCTGACCGAACTGAGAGTCAATGATCTCAACCATCCAAGGGATAGTAGTCGTACCATTGACATTGTAGTCAACCTGTGAGGCTGCACCAGCAGTGCGTGTGAACTCTTGAACAATATGCTCGCGGAGTCCAGGGCCAGCTACCAACCACAAGTCCTGCATGGTTGTGTCCTCGCCCCACATGGAAGCAATCTGTGCGCCCATTGCAGCATCATCGTAGCTAGCTTTCAAGCCGCTGTAGATGGAAGCAGTAGGAGTGACGTAGAGAGCATCCACACCAGTTGCGGCAGTGTTATTGATAAGTGCGCCCAGACCGTGTGTTGCGCCACCAGTTGTACCCGGTACGTCAGCAGTCTTGTCTTGGTCGCCGCAGATCACGAACTCTTTGTCAATCGCACACTCAACAGCAGACTTGTCGGCTGCTTTAATCATGTTCGAGATGACTGCAGAATCTTCCTGCTCTTGTTCCTTGGAAACGGCGTATTCCACAACTGTGCGTTGAGCTTGACCTTCAAACTCTTTGACATTTGCGAATGCGTCGCGTCCTGTGTTAGTGTCAGCTCCTTCGATGTGTGGCGTATTAGCCACCGCTTTGAGCTTGTCCATGAGGGTACGTGGACGCTTGTTATCACACTTCTTGTGCATCAACAGCCCAGTAACTGGGGTGATGTCTGCTGCGAGAAGTTCCGCTGTCTGCTTGAGAGACTCGCGATTACCTACTGTACTTGAATATGTTTCTGCCATAATTATTTAGTCTTTAGAATTCTGATTTTCTGATCGGCTTCGCGCCGTTCAGCGATTGATTTGGTTGGATCGGTTACGATCTTTTGAAGTTTCTTGATTTCAACACTAGTACCACTCGACCTTTTAGCGGGACGACCAGCCTTTGTATCAATAGAAACGTTCTCTGTCTTAGGTTTTGGGGATTTGCGCTTGAGCTTTCGAGAGAACTTCTTGGCTTCTGGAATCTTGGTCAAAGAAGCACGACCGAATAGTTCGATCAGTTCCTTGGCGTATTCAGGGAAGACATTCTTAACCAACTCAAACTTCGGGCTATCCAGCAGGGAGTCATACTCCTTGGCGGCATCCTCGTTCTCGTCGATGTTCAGCTTGCTCCGTACGTCAGTCACCAGCTCGCTAGTGCTTCCAAGCGTCTCTGAAGCTTTCTTTAGCTCAGATTTGCGATTACGTAGTGGATCAAGCTTCTCTTCTTCCTTGTCGATTGCATCCAGAAGTTGCGCAGTTGGAATGAACGTATCTCCAAACATGACCCCTCGGACATCTTCGCCCTTGCTGTCGTCATACTTTTCGATCTGCTCAGTAATCAGCTTCCGATTCCAGCCCTTGATATTCACCTCGGCTTGTTTAATTCCTTTCTCAGCATCTTCGACTGTGCGAATTCCTGCGAATGGATTGTCTGTGGTGACTACGTTCGTGGCTAGCTCGTCAATCTGAGCCTGCAACTTTTCTCGCTCTGCTTTCCACTCCTTCTCTTTTAGTCGGCTTTTGGTCAGGGCTTTACCTGCCTTAGCGTTGACCTGCTGAGTTAGTGCTTCCAGCTCGTCTTCATTGAGTTCTTCAATGTCAAATCCTTCATCCTGTGAAAGAACGTCTGACTCGTCTTCGCCTTCCTCTTCCTCTTCGTCTTCATCGACCTCTGGGACTTCTGCTTCTTCAGCTTCTTCCTCTTCAGCCTCCTCGTCGGTTTCGGGAGCTTCTGGCTCTGCTTCGTCTTCGACACCTGTTGCTTTGCGGATACGCTCCTCTACGAGTGCTTCTCTGCGTTGCTCTGGCGTCCTTGTCTCCTGAGTGGTTTCTTCGGCATCAGGGGTAGCCGCTTCTAGTGTATCTGTCATATCTACCTATTGGTTAATCAGCCAAGGCGGGGGCTGTTGGTTAAATTTTATCACGCAATGTTTTTATGCTATCCTTTGCGCGACTCTTTCTTGAAGTTAAACTCTTCCATAAGGTCTGCTGTGAGGAACTCTGCTACCACTTGGCAGCGCCGCCCGAGATACTTGTCGGGGCTATACCAAGGCTGTGAGAGCATCTGGTCACGCCGATCCTCTAGGTATTCGTAAAGGGCAACCCCATATTCGGGGTTTTCCTTAAGGAAGGTCTTGAACTCTTTAATCGTTGTCTTAGGCACTTTCTAATCCTTGGGTTGATACGTTACCGACACTTGCTGCTTCTGTTCCGTAGATGCCGAACTCAGTACCATTCTTCTTTTGGTCGAGTTGCATTTGCAGCTGCTTCTTGTATTGATCCAGCAAGAATACGAATTGCGGATTCGAGTAGAGGACGGACTGAACTTGACCGTCTGCTTGAATCTGCTGCTGCTCTGCCTCGTAGTTAGACACAACCTCCATGCGAAGTTCGGGGGCATTAGGCGCTGGGCTGCGAGCAATGCCAGAGGACATCTGAGAAATGTCACTTAGCGTCTCGTTTGTCACCTTAGCCGAACCTTGCTCTGCTGGCATCAGCATTGTCTCTGCCGCCATTGGGTCGATTGCAGCAAGCCCGAAGTCAACGAGTGCTTCTGTGTTCACACGCCCAGCGGTGTCTAGGCTAGAGACGCGAATCAACCCCTCGATCATCTTCTCAACCTTATCTGGTTCGTCGTAGATCGTATTGAAGCTAATGGTCACATCCATCTCTGTCTCACCAGACTTCTTGACGAACTGAACTGGCTCTGGGCGACCTGTAACACGGAAGAACAACTCCTCTGGGCCCTTGAGCTTATACATCTCATAGATCATCTTCAGCACATCCTGAGCAAAGCTTAGATGGCGGTTGACCGACGCACGTTGCATCTCAATTGATGTTGGGTCTTCTGGCGAGTGGCCTACTAGTCGGTCTGCCTCTGCTACGATTTCCTTCTCAAGATTGAATACAGCACCGAAGTTGGTGTTACGGTTTAGGTAGGATGGGGCTTGCCCTGCGCGATAGGCATAGACACCACCTGGGCCTGGACGACCATGATCCCACGTAGGAGGGGCAAGCAGCGAAGGGCTGACCTCGTATGCCGAGTTGTCCATGTTTGCATCACGCAGCACCTTCTGATTCTTCTGACTTGCTTTAAGCAACTCTGGAATGGTTGGTGCGCTGTATAGTGTGCGAGCGTCATAGCTACGAGACTGCACGACAAACGGAAACTGGCGTAATCCACTGAGTAGAACACGCTTAGCATATGGTGGAACTTCACCATCACTGTCACCGAACTCTGGACTCCACACGGTCAGGTAGATGCCCTCTGCCAAGTCGTCGCGGTCAATGAGCTTTTCAAAGGTGAACACAACGTCAATCAGATCACGCTCCTCGTCGATACGTGAAGGCTGTCGTGGGTTGTTTGCGGATCGGCTAGTGCGGAAGGCATTCAGTGTGCCTCGCTCATTCTCCACTGCCCAATCTGCCCACTCTTGATCCCAGCCCTCTGCGCTTACACGGCTTAGAATCTCCTGCGCTGTCATCGGCTTACGGACGTGGCAACGCGGGGCATCGCAGAAGTTAGTCGTATATGATGGAGCGAAGAACTCCTCATCTGGTGCTAGGACTTGGAGGATCGGGCTTCCAGCATCCTCGACGGTTACGGGGATGGTAGCAACGCCCTTTTCTCGCAGCTCCTTGAGCGCACGTCTGACGCGCTTCTCGTTGAGATCCCACCCGTCGATGGAGTTGAGAGCCTCTAGTGCCTCCTCCACGCGGTCTTCGTCTGCGAGTATTTCAATAAAATCTGGGGCTACATCGCCAAATGACGCTTGAATCTCTTCTAGGTCAAAAATCTCTTCGTATGACCGCTTGGTGGGAGACTTGTAATCGCAGTAGGCTACACGCAACGACTTCTCCTGCGCGTAGTTATCTGCCTTCTCCATCTGCTGCCAGAACTCTGGAATGCCAGCGTCCCGAAACCACTTGAGCAATACCGTCACCTCTGTCGCTCGCTGAATGTCTTGCGCTGTTCGCGGATATGCCTTGATGGTGGACTTGCGGAGCGCATTCTCGTTGATCGCTACTTGAGAGGCAATATGGTATTCCGCTAGGTGAACCTCTGTGTCAGACGCATCCTTAAACGGGAATGCCGTCTCCGAGGACTTCTTTAGGTCTGCGGTCTTGCCCTCCCAGTCGCATCGTCGGATGTCAGACGAATCAGAGCATCGCTTAATAAAGTCAGAGAGATTATCAACGTCCTCGTCGAAAGTCTCCTTGAATTGGGTATAGTCAAAGTCTTCGTCGTAGTAAATCTCCGACTCGTCGCGGTCTTGATTTCGATTTATAGGCATTGTCCTCAGTCTATCACTTATTGTTTTTATGACGTGCGCCAACCTCACTATAGATCACGTCGATCCTTCGATCACTCAGACCTAAGCGGTCGTGCAAATCCTCGTCTGTAAGGACTGCGCCCAGTTCCCCATGAAGCATGGAGGAGTAGTCGATGTCTCCCCACAGCTCTGAGTGGTAGCGCACGAACCCATTATCGTGCGGGGTATCTGTAGTATGCTTGCCCATCTTTAAATGCTCGGTTGACTTTGAGGCGTTTGCCTTTTTGGTTGATGATGTCCTTGTGGCGTTGTGGGACTCCGACACGCACCTTGCGCTTGGTGTCTGGGTCTTCTGCGAAAATGAAGCGAGGGTTGCCCGTTTGCTGATGAAGCACACGAACCTTGACGACCTCTGGTGCAGCCTCCTCAATTACGTCAATCTCTCCCTTGATTTGGGCCATGATCTTCAATACCCCAGATGGCAGGATTTTCTTGCCGTCTAGGTCTTCTTCTGAGCAAACTGCTGCTCGGAGCTTGCCGATGCGCATTGCTGTATATGGTTTGCCGAGTTGTTCGGCTAGTGATTTGCAAGTTTCGTTGGTTTCGTTACTCATAGTTAATATCCTCCTGATTGGACTAAGACTCCAAGTGTGTCCTTGCCAAAGTGTCCAATGCCCGTTCCTTCGTCGTGGGTTGCTGCGTATCGGGGAAGGTCAATGAAGTCCTTTAGTGGCTCGTCCTTCTTCCCGTTCTGGCAGTAGTTCATAAAGCTGAAGATTGAGTTTCCGCAATCCGTTGACATTCTGAAACTTGGAGAATTGGTAAACTTATCGAAGGGCTGCTTGTTATCAAAGGACAACCACTCTTGAATCTTGGCTAGTCCTACATCTTCCTGCGCCCCGAATGATGGAACTGTCTCGATGCCGATGTCATACAGCTCATCTTGCAATGTTCGCTCACCGTCATCTGCAGTCTGCTTAGGGCTATGGGCAAAGCGTATGTCAATGATGCGCTCAAAGATAGGGATGCTGCCCTCAATCTTCGTCCATTCCATCTGTAGGGAGCGGATAGACAAGCCTCCACAATCCTCTGCTGCTGGCCCACGCTTCCACGTCACCGCATCATCAGACCGAACCTGAGACTTGCCTTCCACCGCCCATTCACCATACGTTGCGCGATCAGGCCATTCAGCCCATTGTCTTACGTCACCCTTGGCGTTCACCGCATACCAAGCGCACGCCCACGACTTCGCACCAGCAGGGTCGATCACTTGATAGTTTGTCCATGAGCCATCAGAGAAATCATACTTCTCTTCTTCTGGGTCGTAAATATGTGCCACTTGGTCAAAGGTGTTGAACATGGCAGTCATGCTCTTGGTCGGGTATCCGTACAGCACCTTCTTGATTTCCTCCACAGAGGCATTGGCATGATTTCGGGCAAGACGCTTCCAGTTTGAGAACGGGTTACGCTCTGAGTGGTAATACACAATCGCCATATTGTTACGATCATGTGGTTCCTGTACATAAGGCATCAATTCGCCGTCTAATAGAGAAGCTGGCAAGCTCTCCACGGTCTTAGCACCATCCAGCATAGAACCTACGCAGGGTGTATATCCACGGAGCGGAGTGAATGTCACTAGAATCTTAGCATCAAAGTCACCGCAGCGAGAGCGCAATCGTTTCAAAAGCGTTTCATCTCCGAGATATTCATCACACCACGTGCCGATGTTGATGAACTTGCACTCCTTCTTTGGCGCACCTAACTTCGCACCCTCAATCACGGAGTCATCATTTTGGAACTGAGTATAGAATTTGAAGTAGCATACTGAGCCGTTCGGCAGAATGAACTTGTTTCCAGTAAAGCCCGTAGCCTTGGAGTAGTTAATCTTGGCTACCTCGTCCTTCTGCTTTTTCTTGAACTCTTGGGGCATCATCTCCCATAGGTAGGGCTGCTGGCGCTCTACAGACGCATCCTCATTCTGTGACCAGCAGATGACCTCAGTATTGGGATTCTCCATGAGAGTCTGCATAATCATCCATGCAGCACTACGCGATTTTCCACTATTGTGATGAACTGTGTCACCGATGAAGTAATTGTGGTATGTTGGAACAGTAAAATCCCACACAGTATCGTTTCGGAGGAAATCAGACTTGACAAGGTGTGTATAATATAGTTTATTACCACCTAATGCCGAAATACAATAAAATTGACTACCCTGTGTCCCAGATAAGAAGCTGGATTGAAGACGATGGGAAAACGCAGCAATGGATAGCCGACAATCTGAAAAGAACGCTTGATCCCCGTGTGACTGCAAAGCTGATATACAAGGTTTGCAAGAAGCACGGGATTCAGTGTCAGCGTACTGGCCCACGTTCTGGGGCTGGGCATCCCGATTGGAAAGGAGGTCGAATTGTAAATAAAGACGGATACGTTGAGATTTATTCACCCAACCATCCAAATCAGAGAAAGCACACGAAGTATATTCTTGAGCATCGTCTCGTGATGGAGGAGTCGATTGGTAGACATCTGACACGTCAAGAAGTTGTCCATCATCGAGACGGAGATAAGCAGAACAATTCCATTGAGAATCTCGAATTGTTTCCTTCAAACGCAGAACATCTTCGCGTGACACTGGCAGGTCAATGTCCAAAATGGACAGAAGATGGTATCCGTCGAATAAAGGAAGGGAATCAAAAGAAGAATCTCCGAAGGTTGGAACATCTAGAAATGCTGCGCCAGCTATCGGAGAGTATGACCCAAATGACAGAACTTTATGAGTCTTGGAGCAGTGAAGAACTTCGCCAGTTCCTAGACGAACTCGAAATAAGTCCAGAGCAGGCTTACGAAATGGGGCCTGAGCGACTGCTTGAACTCTACGGGAGGTAGTCTCATCCCACGCCCACACATGAAAGTCTCCCTCGATCTCATCGACGCGGAGGCTTTTTTGTTGGACGGGATCGTAAATCTCCTGCTCCCCAGCTAGACACCTGTTGCCACCTAGTACCCATACTTCGTCAATGTGATCTTCCCATAGCAGATCACGCACCTTCTCCTGCTGTGGAAGCACAAAGCTGTTGTAAACGGGGTCTACTATAGAAGCCTCAATGCGGTCATTGTGATTCTTAACGCTGCGGACGTAAAGCTCTTTGTCCGTCTTTAGCATCTTCAACCGTTCCTCTGGAGGAGGTGGCTTTAGTATCGGGTGCTCTAAATATTTTAAGGAACTCATTTAATCTATGTCAACAACTGGCTCGACCTTCTTGGCTTTCTCTGCCATTTCCGCACGAATCTGCGCCTCAACGTCGTCAAAATCCTCTTGAGTGTGAATGTGCTCAACGACGTGCTTCTGAATGTTGTTGCCCGTCAGCTTTCCGTGAATGTCGTTGAACGCTTGCAATGCCTTCGCTTGCTTGAACAGTTCATTGCCATCAATATCAATGTCACCTTCCTCCACAGCCTCCGAGTACTTTTCTTGCGACGTGCGGAATGTGTCAATGCCCTGGAACTGGATTGCCGCGACCTCCGAAGCCCAAGCATTGCGAATTAGCTGCGCCTCTGGATCTGCGAAAAGCTCCGTCTGAACATCATAGTAGAAGTTCTTGGTACAGTTCTTGGCCTTGATGAAGCTGTATGCCGATGTTGGCTTTTGGATGATGTGCTGAGCCACCTTGCACCACTTCTTAGGGTCTCGGTAGCACCATGCTTGTGCTCCTCTAGCGTTATCCTGAGCGTTTTTAAGCGCCTTGGTAACGTAGTCTTTGGTCTCTAGTGCTAGATCCTCACTCATAATCGCTTAGATCCTTGTATCCGTGTGGAATGTCTTGGCACTCTAAGAATCTTAGACTATGCCCTTCGTGGTTGTACAGAAACTTGGTAAATTCCTTCATGTCCTCGCCTCCGTAGATGCTCTGGCCTTGACCAACCCACAAGTGCTCATAGCAGTCGTCGCAAACTACACTATATGTTCTACTCATAGTCTTCACCTTCCTCTTCGTCATCGGCCCACACCACCTCAATGCCAGTTTCGTCGTGCATGTCTTCGAGGCTGTCGTTGAACAGCATTCGACCTACGTGATAGTTTGTGTAGTCGTAGTGCAGGTTCCCCTCGTCGTCCATGACAGCAAAGGCAAAGTTGTGAAAATGCTCGCCCATTATGGCACGCACTGCATCAACATACTGTTCTTCGTTTTCCGAAATCATGGTCGTTTGCCGTAGATAATGCGGCACTTGAGGCCATCTGGTAGGTCTTTCTTGGCTACCTCCCGACCTGTGTATGTTGAACTCTCGCGCGTATCCTCGGTAACATCGTCCATGTTGTCGCGGAACTTATTGTGGTCGCGCCCTAATTGTCTAATCTCCGATCCCTTCGTGCTCATGTAAAAAGTATAACATGCTTGTAAATAGCTGCTAAACCCGCTTAGGTATCACGATTAGCAAAAAGCTTGACGAGAACTTGACACACAGTGTAGTATGTAGTCAGTTCTTTTATTGCCCTACTATCCTATCTTGCAACTGCGTAGCGGAAGCAATGATGGTTATCCCCTGAGCACAGGAGGCGGTGAGTTGATCGCACCGTGGGCATTCTTTTTAACAGGGGTCGGCACATAGGCCGAATCGTACGACTATAGTACAATGTCACAAGTTCAGCGTGTAACATGTGACAAAAGATTGACAAGCACCTCCCGCAGCTCTCTTAACAACCATCCTCACTTAGCAATATGTGGGGACATTTAGTAAAAACTTATGATAAACCTACTACACGGAGATTGCATCGAAGAAATGGCAAAGATGGACGCTAACAGCGTTGATCTTACTGTCACATCACCACCATACGACAATCTACGAACCTACGAGGGAACGCTGCAATGGAACGAAGACATTTGGAAGCAAGTGCTTGAAGGATTGTATCGAGTCACTAAGGATGGTGGTGT
>ENA-UZWX01001558-UZWX01001558.1-metagenome-genome-assembly--contig:-Day-4---50m-contig-1558_pt1 | contig 11850 bp, 8 predicted proteins | sample MGYA00260347_ERZ794907 | MGnify/ENA metagenome assembly ERZ794907 | reverse complement strand
AAGACGCAGGAAGGAGAAGAGATTTTCATCAAGGCGACGTTTTCCGTGCGCCCGAATGGTCGCGTTTCCGACATCAACTTAATCGAAGGTAATGCACCCGTCGAACAGAAAAAACTGATTCGCCTATGGCTCAGAACTTCAAAGTTCCGCCCTAGAATTGAAGAAAGAGAGTTCGTACTCACAGAGGGATTGACGACTTACCAGACGTTCCAAGTACTCGAAAAAGAACCCGTTGATAACCCAGAGGAACCTTCCCCCTCGCCCGCTACTTTGCCTGAAAACGTCGACGACACTGAAACTACTTAAATCTCGTCTTCCGTCACTGGGCTTCCCTGAAGAAACTCACGCAACTGATTTGCCAGCGCTTTGCACGCAGCGTTGCCGGGTCGGGCAATAATAGGAATCGGTAAAATAACCCCCGCGAGGTAGGACGTACCGTTTGCATCTGCACTTATTTGACCCGAAGTTGTCATGTTCTCCACGTCCCAAATCGACGCCTCGTAGGATGCNNCCTCCTCCAAAACTAGACAATGTGCAACTGAAACTGCCTCCACTGTCGGTCGTAATTGTATCTCCCGAGATCCAGGCCAAATATCGAACCTCTGTTTCGATAATCCGTTTCTGCACACCAGGTCGGGCAAACAGCTTTGCGAGATCTTTTGATGATGTCGGCGCGGTTCTTGGCTCGAACCAGGGATATAGCTGATCTTTGAATTCTTTTTGCGTGACTAATCTGAGCGGGCGATCGCCCTTGGCCAAAGCTGACGCCACGCAATCTGTAAAACTCGTTTCAGTTTCCCGATCACTGTAGCTGGCGCGGCCTAGCAGCACGATGGCTTCTTGGTCGCTCATCCCGGTAGAAGCTTCTCGCCGCTCCTCAACCCGGGTAGACGCACACCCGGTTAAGATAAGACCTATTGATACTGCTGCGACTAGTTTGATCATTCTTTGCTTACGTCCTCGAGCCAACTCTGGACCACTGGCTGCGACGTCATCTCAATTGCTATTCTCGCGCCACCGTCCCGAATTGCCAACACCGTTGCTTCACCCAAGGACTCAGTTGTCCCAAATAAAGTCCGTTCGCTCTTACCGTACCCGACGATGGTCCACTCGCCCAGTTTTTCGTTCTGATTGTTGTAAAGACTCATTCGATAGTGAATCGAAGCCGAATAAAACTTGAGACCAGATACATTAGGTGTCAAGAAACCATACTTTACAATTTCCGGCACTAGCACGCCGTCTAATCCTGCTAGATTCTCTCCTGCTAATGGCGGTTCATTGAGCTCCGTTACATCAACAAACACCGCGGTCATCAAATTTCGGAAAAAAAGTAGATTCTGGGCTCCCATATCTACTTTCCAATTGCCTTCCTGCCTTATGTTCTCTTCGTGCCGAAACTGCTTAAAGTCATCTGAGTAGTAAATGCCAACATTCACCGGAATTTTTGCTACGAGGGGTGTTGGTATCGTCCCTTCGACAGTCACACTGGTAGTACAGCCACCCATAGCTAAGACGCATACAACTATCAAAATAAAGCTGCGATATCTGGTCAAATCCCTTTACCTCCGATAAACATTCGTTCTAGCCCGTTCGGTTTTGTTTTTTATCCTCGAGCATTGATTCAATCCTACCCTAAAAAACACCGGAACGGCGACCAAGAACAATTTAACCACCCAAAATACACACGACTAATGATACTAACGATTGAACATTCAAATTCCCACTACAAAAGCAGACCCCAGAGATTAAAGAATTAAACTTTCTCAATGTGCGCTTTTGCAGTACAAATTTGCTCATCGATTGAACGATCCACGTTGAATTCAGGTCGTATATAGATACCATGCAGGTTGAGGTCATCATATTCAGTTACAATTCAGGCTGATAGGCGCACAGTATCCGGTACCTGGACTTTGTGAGATTTGCACCCACGCACCCGGCTAGTACTCTACATGAGGGCAAAGCGAGTTATGAAAAAACGACAGTTGATTTATCGAACGACGCTGGCTGTTACAGTTGGTATCGTACTGGCTAGCTGCCGGGCTACCGTTCCCTACTTACCGCCCCCATCGGGGAGCTCTATTCCGGGATTACCAAGCGGAACACCCGGCGGATCCCAAGGCGGCTCTCCGAGCAGCAGTCCCAGTGGGTCACCCAGCAGTTCGCCAAGCGGAAATCCGGGCGGTAGCCCCAGTGGCGGAATGCCCGGAGGAGGCATGCCCAGCGGCGGTCAGAGNNAATCAAGGTGGAGACTCAAATTCAGACGGCATGCCTGATTTTCCAACTTTGCCGGATTTCGCCAAAAAAAGAGGTGACGGCGAGGGAGGAGACGGCACGAGTGGGGAGAGTGGCGCCGATGACGGGGCCGCCCAAAGAGAGCAATCCGGCGGCGACCTGAAAGAGGCCGGTGATTCAATCGCTAAAACCGGAGACATGCTCGGCGACGCTGCCGGTGGTGGTGTTAGCGGCGCTGCCGGTGCCGGGGGCTCGGAAATGGAGGGCGCTTCTGGGGAAGGATCCGGAGAGGGCGTTGATCTTCTGGGAGACGAGATTAGGGCAGCTCAAGATGCCTTAAAAGAGGCTGGCATCGCGCTTCAAGAAGCTGGGCAAGCAATACAAACCGCCACAACGGAGGAAGAGCTTGAACGCGCCGAAGACTTACTTTCAGACGCTCGAGTTGCCGTCATCATCGCAGAGGGTGACTTAATAGGGGCGAAAGAGGCAGTGCTAGAAAACAGCGGAGAAATGACACCGGAACTCGAAGCGGTGTTCGAAAGCGCAGAAAATTCGCTAGGTAAAGCAACCGGCGTGCTCGCGGAAGCATCGACAGTTGTCCTCACGACCAGGCAAGCTGGGTTGCCCGGGCTCGCTACTGACCAGGCATCGTCCGGACGCCTTGGCGATCTCGAAGATGATCTTGACGATTCACTTGGTGTATTTGACGGTAAAATCGGTGATGCCCGTAGCACGGTCTTAAACGGTGCACCCCCAACAACTTCTGGTCTGCCGGCCCAAAGCACCCGTCCTGGTGCATCAAATGGGCAGCAAGGCGGAGAAGGCGGTCGAAATCAAAGCGACGCACAAAGTGAAGGTCAACGCGGGTCAGCCAGTGCAGGCGCTCAGGTGGCCAGCGCCAAGAACGGCGGCGGCGGCAATATGCCCGAAAATATCCCGGATGGACAAGACGACGACATTGTCGCGCAGCAACTCAGAGAGGCCGCGATGTCAGAATCCGACCCCGAACTGCAAGCGAAACTCTGGGAAGAGTACGCAAGGTACAAATCAGGAGGCTAAATGCCTGTTAAAGGCAGTGGCTGCTAAGTAATATTGACCCGTCACACCATCTGAAGCGCTGGTGGAAGAAGATCATCATTCAACAGGAGCATGTGATGAAGTATTTGGCAAAAACCTCTCATAACGTTGTGAAGCTGTGCTTCACTTCGTTGACTGTTTTGATGGCTGTCATTGCAATTCCTGCCTGCTCCTCTACGGAGATTGTTCGGGCGAATTCAACACCACCAATGATTGCTAAAACTCAGCCGCCGATCGATCTCTACATGGATATTGGCATTATGCCCCTCGAGCCCGGTATTCCCGAAGGTGAAGAAGCACTCGAGAATTCACTGATCATTCCTGATGTCCGCCGTGCGGAAGCTCGCTATATCGCCTATCAATTAAAAGATACACTGGAATTGACTGGCAACTGGGGAGCCGTCCGAGTCATACCTCAATTCACCGAGGCTGTGGACATTCTGATTACCGGAAAAATTCTAGATTCGAACGGCGAGGAATTGAAGCTTCAAGTAACCGTCGCAGACTCTACAGGTCAAGTCTGGCTTTCCAGAACATTTACCGACACCGCTAGTAAATATTCCTATGAAGCGCCCAAAGAAGACCCATTCCAAGACATATACAATGACGTGGCCAATGCCATATTAATATACCGACAGAAGCTGGACGAACCAGAGCTCGCGAAAATCAAGCAGGTTTCTAATCTTCGATACGCGATCAGGCTATCGCCAGAGGCCTTTGGCGGATACCTGACAGAATCCAAAGGTAGTGTACAAATAGAACAATTACCTGCGAGCAACGACCAGATGCTCGTTCGGGTAAACCGAATCAAGGAACGTGAATATCTGTTTGTAGACACGCTCGATGACTACTACGGAAATTTCTTTCGCGACATGAAAGCCTCTTACCATGAGTGGCGGTATGCAACTTACGATGAAGCGGTCGCTGCTAAGCGACTAAAAAAGGAATCAATGAAGCGTTTGATAGGTGGTGCAGCTGTGGTTGCTGCCGGCGTGGCAGCAAGCGCAAGCAAACAAAGTAACACCTACGCAAGCCAAGCCGCGGGTCTAGGGGTTGTCGGAGGTGGTATCGGACTCATAAAATCAGGTCTGAGTCGCCGGCAACGAGCTGAGGTTCACGAAAATGCGCTGAAAGAAATTAGTGAGTCGCTGGGTGCTGAAATAACACCCTATGTGCTCGACATTGAAGGCCGCACAATCGAGCTCACCGGCACGGCCGACGTCCAGTACGAGGAATGGCGCGAAATACTCAAACAAATTTATATTGAAGAAACCGGTCTTCCAGCCCGGAAAGACCGTTAATCCTGGCACATCTGATATCTATGACTCTGAAATTTAGCGAAGGTCAGGACTTCACCGACCACTACTCTCTTCTTCATAACATTGGCACAACCGCGCTTGATGGGTCAGCTGCAAGCGAACTCTGCGAAACTTGGCTCGCGGTCAACACCCTGTCAAACGAGCGCGTAGCAGTGAATATTTATGTGGCAGTTGATCAAGCTGCCGCTCTCGCAAGAAAGACCGAAGCCCTAACGAGCAGACTAAGCTTAATAAGAGGATTGGTTCACCCAAATATCGTTAGAACCTTGGAGGTGGGCGAAGAAAAAGGACACCTTTTTGTTACCACACCATTCAACAAAGGGGCATCGCCAGTTGACGTTTCCCTTTCGCTTCCCGAACTGCAGCCTCAAATTGACCAGCTACTTGAGGCGCTTTCTTTTGTGCACGGGTTTGGTATTGCGCACGGGGAGTTAAATCCCGCGAGTATTCTTGTTAGCCCTGACAACCAAATCCTTATTACCAATTTTACGCGAGCCCCACATAACCATGACCTTAGCAACACGGTCTATCTCAGCCCACAACTCCGCGATGGGCAAGCGCCAGATATCCCAGCTGACATCTACGCACTTGGTGCACTGCTTTACAAAATTATCGCCAATCAGGATTGGCGCGCTGACGGCACGTTTGCTGTCGATAAGCCGATAACAACAGACCTTAAACATTATCTTGAAGCAATGTTATCACCCGCGGCACAAGACCGCCCAACAGACCTGGCCACGCTGCGAAGGTTGATCAACGAAAATAATGGTCAAGGCACATCCGAAAGCCTCGAGAACATTACGCCCTCACTTTTCTCCAAGGCAACCAGCGACGACAGCTTCCAACAAAGTAGGCCTGACGCAATGGCCGCAGATTCAGCGGAACAAGGCGGTGCGACAGGGACACAGTTTATCCCCGTCGCCGAGCACGCGACACCACGGGAACGCAGTGTCATGTCAGCGTCTTCAGCGTTCATGATATTCGCACTCATTGCCGTCCTCGGCGGGCTAGTGTTTTTTTATCTGCCAACTCTGGTGCCAACGCCGGCAACTGCAGACACACGCGCGCAAACCCTTCCGCCGACTGACGCTGTGACAACGGCAGCGCCAGAAAATTCTGTCGACGGAGGCGCGCTTGACGCTGAAACCTCTAACGACATTCCGCTGGCACCCATGGAAGCCGCGTTACTTGAGCGGCTAATTGTCGACGGAAAGACAATTGCAACCGAACTTTTGCGCAAACAGCTTCAATTGGAAGACCTCGCTGTGGGTTCATGGGCAAGACAAGCGTATTCAGCCACTGTTGAACTGGGCCTAGCGGGGGATGAGTTTTACCGGCTTGAGAATTACCAAGCTGCGATGGACAACTACCAGCAAGCGATGAGGCAGCTCGACCAACTATTGGCTCAGGTAGACGAAATTCAAGCACTTAACCTCGAGAGAGGGGAAACGGCATTGCTCACCGGCGACGAAGCAGCAGCAAGGGAAGCGTACAAGATACTCAATGCCATTGATCCGGGCAATCCTGATGTTGAATTCGCGCTTATGCGCGCAGAGAATCTTGGCACAGTGCTGGTGATGATGAAAAGTGGTGAAGAATTCGAACAAAATCGGTCATTGGAAAAAGCATTAACAAAGTACCAAGCAGCCTTCGACCTTGACCCCGATTGGGCACCCGCTGCATCTGCCGTCGATAGAATAGATGCCAGCATTGTTCAAAACCAGTTTAACGAGGCGATGTCCCGCGCCTTCACAGCACTAAGTGATGGTGACTATGAAGCCGCGCGAAAAGCCTTCGGTGAGGCAGGTGAAATTATTCCTGAGTCTTCAGAACCCGCCGATGGGCTACTGCAGATCGAAATTGCAAAAAAACAGACACAATTCGCCGAAATGAGACAAACGGCTGACGCTTTGGTCGCGCAGGAAAAATGGGGGCAGGCGTTACAATCCTATAAGGACGCCCTTGACCAAGACTCGACACTGGTGTTCGCCAAAAAGGGTTACCAGCTATCACTCAAACGGAACAATCTCGACCTTGCTCTAGAACGTTACATCAACTCTCCCGCGGTGATGGTGAAGGATTCCGAACTGACAAAAGCGAAAAAACTACTGGTACAGGCCGCACGCGAAAAAGACCGAGGTGCCAAGCTAAAACAACAAATCAAGGATTTGTCTCTCTACGTGTCGCTTGCAAGAATACCTGTCGAATTACAAATTCGCTCAGACAGCAAAACTGACATCACGGTATACCGAGTAGCAACCCTCGGTAAAATTTACCAAACGAGCATGGAACTTATTCCTGGCGCCTACACGATCGTCGGCACCAGAAAGGGGTATCGTGACGTTCATGAAAACCTTACGCTGCTCGGCGGTCGAGGAGCAGTGTCTGTTGATGTCAGCTGCACTGAAAAAATCTGATGGCAGACACTTCAGACAACAACACCGTTATTGAGGCAACGTCCTTTCAAAGAGCGGACGCTTCGACAAGCAAGCGTACTTTTGTACTCAGACCAATACCCATTCTGATCACATTGATATTCCTGACGCTGGGCTCTGCTGCTACGTTTCTTTTTAGCGCCAGAGCTGTCAGCTTTCAATTTATACCAGAGGCTAATAACTTCTCATTCACCAGCGGCCTATATTCCTACAAATTGGGAGAGCGATACCTAATGCTTTCCGGTGACTATACATTCCATGCAGAATCCTCCGGGTACCACGACCTTGATAAATCGTTTAGCGTCGATGATCGGGCAGACCAAGTGGTCAGTTTCGAATTCAGAAAGTTGCCAGGCATTTTGACGGTAAAAACGCTGAAAAACTCAAACTCCGAGCTATTTGTTGACCAACAGTCAATGGGTTATCTGCCTCTCACCATAGAATCGATAGAACCGGGGGTACACGATATACACATCGAGTCAGAGAGATTTCAACCCTTTGATACTGAAGTAATCATTGAAGGACGTAGAATCGAACAATCAGAGATCTTTGAATTGACTCCCGCATGGGCAAACGTTTCTTTTACAACGGAACCCGCGGGCGCTGCAATCATGGCTGACGGTATTGAACTTGGCAAAACGCCAAGTACCGTTGAGCTGCTGCAGGGGACACGTGAACTAATCCTAAAGAAAAAAGGTTACAAATCTTGGGAAACCATGCTCGAGATAGTCGCCAATAAACATCAGGAAATTCCAGTGAGAACGTTGATTCCGGCAGACGGGAAGATTTCTGTTACTTCGGAACCTCCTGGTGCAAACGTGACAATAGGAGGGAAATATTCCGGACAAACACCGCTTGATGTCACCTTACCCCCTGGTATTTCGTATCGTATTCTTCTTTCTCGAGCCGGTTTCGAGCAAACTTCACAAACTATCCTCGTCGAGCCTGATGAGGATATTTCGATCAATCGTCAACTGAAACCTATATTGGGCATTGTTTCAATCCAAGTTGAGCCAGAGGACGCAGAGCTGTTCATCAACGGAGAGTTACAGAGCAAAGCAACCCAAAGGCTGAGTCTGCCCGCTCGAACCCATCGCTTCGAGATTACCAAACCTGGCTACGCGACCCACACAGCCACCGTCACACCCAGACCGGGCTTCTCACAGCAACTGCTCATCAAGCTGCAAACCGACGACGAAGCGCAGATTGCAGCAATATCTCCTGAACTTACCAGTCCGGTCGGTCAAGCGTTGAAGCTGATCATACCCAGTAATTTGCTTATGGGCGCAAGTCGAAGAGAACCCGGACGGCGGTCGAATGAGATCGAAAAACAGGTCGAGTTAACAAAACCTTATTATATGAGCGTCAATGAAGTCACGAACAATCAATACCTACAATTCGATAGTCAACACGACTCAGGTGTACTCGGGCGTGCCTTACTGTCCCAAGATGACAGACCCGTTGTAAACCTGACTTGGGAGAAAGCGATAAGATTCTGCAATTGGATGAGCGAGCGACAGGGGTTACCGCCAGCCTATGAATATCGCGACGGCGCCTGGCGCGGCGTTGTGCCAATGACCACCGGTTATCGTTTGCCGACAGAAGCGGAATGGGTCTGGGCAGCGAGGTATGCCGCCGGCCCAAACCCTACCCGGTTCCCTTGGGGTGACAATATGCCGCCGGTAGAAGTTCACGCGAATTACGCCGACGAAGCAGCGGCAAATATGGTGCCGTACCATATCACTGGTTATAGTGACAATTTTCGAGGTCCCGCGCCTGTCGCTACTTACAAGGAAAACGAGCTGGGTATTTTTGATCTTGCAGGTAATGTTTCTGAGTGGATTCATGACTTCTACTCGCTCAGAAAACCAACCGAAACCCTCACTGATCCGCTCGGTCCAAATGAGGGTGACTATCATGTTATTCGTGGTTCAAATTACACACATGGCCGTTTTAGCGAGTTGCGCTGGACTTTCCGTGACTACGGTGAAGAGGCCAGAACCGATGTTGGGTTTCGTATCGCGAGGTACGTCGAGTGAATTCATCAAGCAAAATTTCGGGCACACGACTGCTGGCTGGCCTGATCTGTTTCCTTTGGGTCGCAATCGCCAGCGCTAGCGAAGCCGAAGTGTCGGAGAACTCGACAACAACGTCGACAACGACAGGAACNNACAGAAACAGAAACAGCGACACAACAACCTGATTCTGTGACTGCAGCAGCGGAACCTACAGAGGCGGAAGTCGTATCATCGAATCCAAAAATAGATTCCGCGCCCGAAGACGAGCGCCCGAGAACAAACACGACGGATGAGAAACCAACCTTAAGTGAACGAGTTCAGATTTTTATACCAAGCGAGGAAATCGACACTGAAAAAGCTGTCGCCTTCCCAACTAACATCTAGGAGAACCTGTGCGAAAACAACTTCCCGTTGAATTCATCTTCCAGCTTTTTTCGCTGATCATCGCTGTCATCATCGTTCATGCAGCCTACGTTTCCATTATCAGGCCTAATGCGACGGCGATCCTTGAACAGCAGGCGATAGAGCTTAACGCCAATCCTGATTTCGTACCTGAACGATCAACCTATGTGGTCATCAGAGATTTTGAGCAAGAAGCTTGCTTTATTCTGATGTTCTGGGCGATATCACTGATGGGATACAAAGCGGTGCTCACCAACAGAGAAAGGAACTTGCTACAGCTGGACCTGCTGCCGATCAATCTCGGAACGAGTATCCTACCGGAGGACGCCCGCGAGTATTCTCGTCCTATTCAGGCCCTACCTGAATCACAGCATGGTTACCTGCTACCCCGCGCACTTCTCACCGCACTGCATCGTTTCAGATCAACCCGAAACATTCAGGACGTATCGAGCACAATCAAGGGGATATGTGAATCAGAATCAGAGCGGCTCGACTCCGAGCTATCGATGATTCGCTATATTGCCTGGGCAATACCTTCTATCGGTTTCCTTGGTACCGTCAGAGGTATTGGTCAAGCGCTGGGGCAGGCACACAAAGCAGTTCAAGGCGATATTGCAGGTGTCACCCAGAGTTTGGGCATTGCCTTCAACTCAACATTCGTGGCCCTGTTGATCAGCATTCTTATCATGTTTCTCATGCACCAGTTGCAGCTTACTCAGGAAAGGCTGGTGTTGGACGCGGAAGACTACTGCGACAATCGACTGATCAGGAACCTTCAAAACCAGGTGCAATAAGCATCGCTTATCAAGCAGGGATTTTTCATTGGCCACATTGATTGAACTAAACGATTCGGGCATTCAAGTTTTCCAAGAGGAAAAGCTCGTGACCGTGAGCCCCGGTTATGCGGTACTCGACGGCAGCAATTTGCTCATCGGTAATAGCGGCGCAGAGAACGCACGACGACTACCGAGGTGGACAAACAACAAATACTGGAACCAGCTAGGCACAGACGCTATGGCGAACGGTACTGCTAATATTCGCCATCATGCAGATCTCGCTTTTGCACATCTAGAACACATCGCATCACAACTCGATCAGGATATTGGAGAACTGGTTTTCGCGGTACCAGGATATTATACAAAAAACCAATTAGCACTATTGCTTGGCATGGCTAACGAATGCCAGTTGAGCGTGAAAAGCCTCGTCGATACAGGTCTGATCTCGGTTGCGATACCAAGTCCTCACTCACTTGTACTTCACCTCGACATACATCTTCACAGAATCGTTTTGTCTGTTTTTAGAAATGATGGATTACTAAGAAGAGCAGAAAGTTCTACCGTTACGGAATCTGGTCTATTTACACTCTGGGACCGCTGGGCAAATATCATCGCAGATCAATTCATCCAGTCTTCGCGGTTTGATCCGATGTACCAAGCCGAGAGTGAACAAGCGCTTTACGACCAACTACCAGACTGGATAAAAAATCTCGGCACCACGCACAAACTGTTCGAGCTCCGGCACAAAAATGTCAACTACTCAGTGAATGTGTCTCCGGATCAACTACTCTCCGCCTGCACCAACGTATACCCCCAGATTATTCAGGCAATACGCAACCAGGCACCCACAAACGAACAGGCAAAACTTTACGTTTCACACAGATTCAAGGGCTTTCCCGGTTTCAGTGACTCCTTGGCGTTGCTCAACAATGTCGAGGTAGAGGAGCTTCGAAGTGACGCCGTTGCGCAGGGCACCGCGCTGCATCTAGATAAAATTATGCAGGACAACCAGGTTGCCCATATCACCAGCTTGCCTTTACCAAAGCCACGGAGTGAACCCGCAGAATCACCGGTCGCAACAAAGGCGCATTCTGAGGGCGTGTCAACCGATTCAGCTGAGCAAGTACCCACCCATTTGCTCTTAAACAACCATGCCAGTGCGATTGGCGAGAGATTGCCGATAAGCAACATTAGCGAAACCCAGATTGAGGTTAATGAAACAAACCCGATCTGCGTGTTATACCGCGACAACAATGCGCTAATCATCGAGATACCCGGAGATACTGATCTCGTTCTTTTGAATGACAAGTCGATAGAACACGGGACCAAACTCTCAATCGGGAATAGACTGACGATAGGCGAAGCAACCATTACACTTATATCCGTTAAACCCTAAATTATGGCCCGAAAAAGAGAATTCAATGCCTTCAGCCTGTCGTTCCTCGACATAATGTCCTGTGGCTTTGGCGCGGTAATTCTTATCTATTTGATCATTAACCACGCAAGTGAAACGGTCGATAAGGAAGTGGATCTCCAACTGCTAGCACAGGTCACAAAGCTTGAGAAAGAGGTGCTTGAGGGTGAAAAAGAT
>ENA-UZWX01008053-UZWX01008053.1-metagenome-genome-assembly--contig:-Day-4---50m-contig-8053_pt1 | contig 11929 bp, 5 predicted proteins | sample MGYA00260347_ERZ794907 | MGnify/ENA metagenome assembly ERZ794907 | reverse complement strand
GATGGGTCTATTTCAATTAATTTTTCCAAATATGGAAGACATTCCTTGTAAAGACTAATTCTATCCTTTTCTAACTCATCATATTTATTCATGTCACTAGCTTTCCTAGATGTAACAAGTTTATTCATTTCTTCAACTATTGGTCCTTCACCCTCTAATATTAATCCTACTAAGTTTAAATAGGTTGCAGTATAAGTATTATCTAATTTTAGAGCTTTTAAATAATAATCCTTCGCTACTTTAAATTCACCTTGTTCTCCATTGATAACACCTAAATTATAATATAAAATTGCATTATTTGGATCTTTTTCAACTGCTTGTTGCATTAGTTCCTTAAATTTATTCTTATCACCAATCTTGATATATAAATCAGCTTCTGATAGAATTAAATTAACATCATTTGGATTAATAGCTCTAGCTTCTTTTATAGCTGAAATAGCGGAATCATTTTCTCCTTTTTGCACATAAATAAGAGCTATATTTTTAACAATTTCTGGTAATCTAGATTCTGTTTTACCAATTCTTTGATTTGTATATTCATCAGAGTTTTTAAATAAATTATATTCTGTTTCGCTAACCTTTTCTTCAACACCAGTTTCAATTGACGTTACATAATATTCAGAAACAACTCCTGTATAACCCATGTTTTTTAACTTCAAATAATATTCTAACGCTTTGTCATATTCCTTTGAATTAACAGCACTTGAAGCAGAGTAATATAAATATGTTATATTCTCTTCTTTGTCGGGATTCATCAAATATGCATCGTATAATTTTTTTGAAGCTTCTAAAAATTTATCATTTTTATTGTCTTCTACTGCTGAATTAACTAATTCTGCTTCAGCATTTTGAATTAAAATATTAGCATCTTCAATATATCTTTTTTGTCTAATAGACCTTTCCAGTTCAATTGATTTTCTTAATGACACAACAGCTTTCAAAGATTGAGAATCTTCTTTAAGTGCCCATCCTTTTAAATAATAAAAGTGAGCTTGATATTTAATATCTGAAGATAATATCAATTCTTTATTGTTTTCTAAAACATCTAAAGCCTCATTGTAAAATTCCTGATCTATTAATTTTTGAGCTTGTTTTAATTCTTTTTTTTGTCCATACGTAAAAAAAGAAATTGTGAGTAATAATGTGAATAATATATTTTTCATTTTAAATTAATTTAAATCGTTATCGTTATTTTCTTCAACAACATCTATCTCGTCTACATCAGAAATATCATCATCATCATGAACAACTTTTGCAACTGCAGCTATTGAATCAGAATCTTTAAGGTTAATAAGTTTAACTCCTTGAGTAGCTCTACCCATTACTCTTAGGGAAGAAACCTCCATTCTTATGGCTATGCCAGATTTGTTAATAATCATCAAATCATCATTATCCGTAACATTTTTAATTGTAACTAATTCTCCTGTTTTTTCAGTAATAGATATGGTTTTAACGCCTTTTCCTCCTCTGTTGGTCATTCGGTAATCATCTAAGCTAGATCTTTTACCATAACCATTTTCAGAAACTACCAAAATATCACTATCTAAGTCATTAACAGAAATCATGCCCACTACTTCATCTTTTAAATCTTTTAATCTAATTCCTCTTACACCAGATGCATTTCTACCCATCGGACGAGTTTTACTTTCTTCAAAACGAATACATTTTCCAGATTTGACTGCTATTAAAACTTGTGAATTACCGGTAGTTAATTTAGCTTCTAAAAGCTCATCGTCATCTTTTATAGTAATTGCATTAATTCCGTTTGATCTAGGTCTAGAATATTGTTCCAAAGATGTTTTCTTTACCTGACCTTTTTTAGTTGCCATTATTACATAATGACTATTTATATAATCTTCATCTTTTAGGTCTTGAGTACAAATAAAAGCTTTGACCTCGTCGTCTTGTTCAATATTTATGAGATTTTGCATAGCTCTTCCTTTAGATGTTTTACTTCCTTCTGGAATTTCAAAAACTCTCATCCAAAAACATTTTCCTTTTTGAGTAAAAAACAACATATACTGATGATTAGTACCAACAAACAAATGCTCTAAAAAATCTTCGTTTCTAGTAGTAGAACCTCTTTGACCAACACCACCTCTATTTTGTGTTTTATATTCAACCAAAGGTGTTCGTTTAATGTAGCCTGCATTTGAAATAGTGATTACTACTTTTTCATTAGGAATCATATCTTCCATACTAAGATCACCACCAGCATATTCAATTTGAGATCTTCTTTCATCTCCGTACTTTTCTCTAATCTCTACAAGTTCATCTTTTATTATAGTCATTCTTCTTTCCTCACTACCAAGAATATCTTTCAAATCTTTAATAGTATTCATCAAATCATCAAATTCACCCCTTAACTTGTCTTGTTCAAGACCAGTTAATTGTCTCAAGCGCATTTCAACAATAGCTTTTGATTGAATTTCTGATAATTTAAATTCTTTAATTAATTTAGATTTTGCTTCATCAGCATTTGAAGAAGATCTAATTAAGGAAATAACTTTATCAATATTATCAGAAGCTATAATTAAGCCTTCTAAAATATGAGCTCTTTCTTCTGCTTTTTTTAATTCATACTTTGTTCTTCTAACTACAACATCATGTCTATGCTCTACAAAATAACCTATCATCTGCTTAAGGTTCAACATTTGAGGACGACCTTTGACTAAAGCAATATTATTTACACTAAATGATGATTGAAGTTGGGTGTGTTTAAAAAGAGTATTTAAAACAACATTAGGTACCGCATCTCTTTTTAATACATAAACAATACGCATTCCTTGCCTGTCAGACTCGTCTCTTATTGTTGAAATACCTTCAATTTTTTTATCATTAACCATTTCAGCAGTTTTTCTAATCATTTCTGCTTTATTAACTTGATAAGGAATTTCAGTAACAATAATACATTCTCTTCCGTTAACCTCCTCAATCTCAGCCTTAGCTCGCATAACTATACGACCTCTTCCAGTTTCAAATGCTTGTTTAACTCCTTCATATCCATATATTATTCCTCCTGTCGGAAAATCAGGTGCTTTCACAAATTGAATAAGTTCATCAGTAGAAATATCATTATTTTCGATGTAAGCAATTGTTCCATCAATAACTTCTGATATATTGTGGGGTGGCATATTTGTAGCCATACCTACAGCTATTCCACTAGCACCATTTATTAATAATCCAGGAATTTTGGTAGGTAGAACTGTAGGCTCCATTATAGAATCATCATAATTTAATTGATGATCTACAGTATCTTTATCTAAATCTGCAACCATTTCCTCAGAAATTTTTTGCATTCTAGCTTCTGTGTATCTCATAGCTGCCGGACTGTCTCCATCAACAGAGCCATAATTTCCTTGTCCATCGACAAGCAAATATCTTAAACTCCACTCTTGAGCCATTCTAACCATTGTATCGTAAACAGAAGAATCTCCGTGCGGGTGATATTTACCAAGTACTTCTCCGACAATAAAAGCTGATTTTTTAAATTTACTAGAACCTCTCAAGCCCAATTGGTGCATTCCATATAAAACACGTCTGTGTACTGGTTTTAAACCATCTCTAACGTCCGGGAGTGCTCTGGAAACAATAACAGACATTGAATAATCAATGTAAGCAGATTTCATTGCCTCTTCAATGTTAATAGGTATCAATTTTTCACCTTCACTCATAAAAATATTTTTTACGTTAATTATAACCTAACAAATATAACAATACCTCATATTTTAAATTGAATTTAAATACAGTTTTTTATATATTTTATTAACAAATTTTTAATGAAATTTAGTTAAATAGTAGATCAAAAAACTTGGAATTAAAAAATTTTTTTTGTCTATTTACTTATAAGATAATAGAATAGGCATGGATGATAATTTTTCTTCGAGAGTAAAAGATGTAATAACTTATAGTAAAGAAGAAGCCTTAAGATTAGGGCATGACTTTATTGGAACTGAGCATCTTCTTTTAGGAATGCTAAGAGATGGAGGTGGAAAAGCAATTAATATTTTAAACTCACTTGAAATTGACTTAGATTATTTAAGAAAGAAAGTTGAGATCTTAAGCCCACCAAATCCAATCAATGATTTCAATCAAAATCATAAAAAAAACTTGCACCTAACTAGGCAAGCTGAAAGAGCTTTAAAAACCACCTTTTTGGAAGCTAAACTATTTCAAGGCAAATCAATAAATACAGCTCACCTTCTTTTGTGTATTCTAAGAAATGAAAATGATCCAACAACAAAATTATTGATCAAACTTCAACTCGATTATGAATCTGTTAAGGAACAATTTAAATATATGCTAACTGAACTTAATGATGATTTTTCTAGTTCACCCACGTCTGAAACGTTTCCTGACGAATCTAAGGATAATGAGGATCCAATTGAAGAAAATCCTTTTACAATTAAATCAGATGCTAAATCTAAAGTTAAATCTAAAACACCTGTTTTAGATAATTTTGGAAGAGATTTAACCTCATTAGCTAATTCTGGTAAACTTGATCCAGTAATTGGAAGAGAAAAAGAAATTGAAAGAGTTTCTCAAATATTGAGTAGAAGAAAGAAAAATAATCCTTTGTTAATTGGAGAGCCAGGAGTTGGTAAATCTGCAATTGCTGAGGGATTAGCTTTAAGAATTATACAAAAAAAAGTTTCTAGGATTCTATACAATAAAAGAGTTGTAACTCTAGATTTGGCCAGCATAGTTGCAGGAACTAAATACAGAGGACAATTTGAGGAAAGAATGAAAGCTGTGATGAATGAAATTGAAAAAAATGATGATATAATACTCTTTATTGATGAAATTCACACTATTGTTGGTGCAGGAGGAGCAACTGGAAGTCTAGACGCATCAAATATGTTTAAGCCAGCATTAGCTCGAGGTGAAATTCAATGTATTGGAGCTACAACGCTTGATGAATACAGACAATATATTGAAAAAGATGGAGCCTTAGAAAGAAGATTTCAAAAAATTATAGTAGAACCAACCACAGTTGAAGAAACACTTGAAATATTAAGAAACATTAAAGATCAATACGAATCTCATCATAATGTTAATTTTACCGATAAAGCTTTAGAAGCTTGCGTAAAATTAACGGATAGATATATTTCTGATAGATTTTTCCCAGATAAAGCAATAGATGCTATGGATGAAGCTGGTTCAAGAGTTCATATAACAAATATGGATGTTCCAAAAAACATAGTGAGTTTAGAAGAAAATTTAGAAGAAGTAAGAGATAAAAAAAATGCGGTAGTTAAAAAACAAAAATACGAAGAAGCTGCAAAATTGAGAGATGATGAAAAAAGAATTGAAAAAGAATTAATTCAAGCCCAAGAAAAATGGCAAGAAGAATTAAAAATGCATCGTGAAACTGTTGATGAAAATGATATATCTGAAGTTGTTTCAATGATTACCGGAATACCTGTAAATAAAATTGCTAAAGCTGAACTAAAAGAACTTAATAATTTAAATAATATTATTTCAAGTAAGGTTATTGGACAAAAAGACGCTGTAAGTAAAGTTGTTAAGGCTATTCAAAGAAACAGAGCTGGAATTAAAGATCCTAATAAACCAATTGGATCATTTATATTTTTAGGTCAAACCGGTGTTGGAAAAACACAACTTGCAAAAATTTTATCCTCTGAACTGTTTAGTGGTTCAGATTCTTTAATAAGAATCGACATGAGTGAATATATGGAGAAATTCGCTGTTTCAAGATTAATTGGAGCACCTCCTGGCTACGTTGGATACGAAGAAGGTGGTCAACTTACAGAAAAAGTGCGAAGAAAACCATACAGTGTAATTTTACTTGACGAAGTTGAAAAAGCTCATCCTGATATTTTTAATATGCTTTTACAAGTACTTGACGAGGGATCTTTAACAGATAGCTTGGGCAGGAAAGTAGATTTTAAAAATACTGTAATTATAATGACCTCAAATCTTGGTGCGAGACAAGTAAAAGATTTTGGAAATGGAGTTGGGTTTGGCACGGAATCTATGAAATCTCAAGAGTCAAAAAATATAAAAAATACTATAGAGAAATCACTTAAAAAAGCATTTTCACCAGAGTTCCTAAATAGAGTTGACGAGATTGTGATTTTTAATAGTTTGGAAAAAAATGACTTAAAAAAGATTATAAATATTGAACTAGAAAAATTAAAAAACAGATTAAAAGAGCTTGGATATGAAATTAAAATATCGACAAAAGCAATTAATTTTTTATGTGATAAAGGATTTGACAAAAAATATGGTGCTAGACCATTAAAGAGAGCGATTCAAAACTATGTTGAGGACTTAATAGCTGAAGAAATTGTAAAGTCTAATATTGAAGAAGGCAGCAAATTTAAAATTGAATGCAATAAAGACAATTCTAAATTGAGTGTTATTAAGTTATAATATAGTTTATTAGGTTTATTTTATTAAATCAACATTAAATTCATAATAAACTATTGATTTCATAAAACAGTATAAAAAAAATTATTTTTCTTCAAATAAAACATAAGGTTAACATACTTTTATATGTTAATTCATCTTTTTTCTAATGAAAGTTTTAAAATTTGGCGGTTCTTCAATCTCTAACGCAGAGAACATTGAAATCGTTTTAAAAATACTGAAGAGTAATTATGACTCTAAAACTATTGTTATATTTTCCGCTATTGGCAAAACAACTGATGATTTAATAAAATGCGGTAAACTTGCAAGTTTAAGAGATAATGATTTTAAAAATATTTATAAATCCATTTTAAAAAACCATATTGAAATTTGTACGACTTTATTTGAATTTAAGAACCAAAGTAAAATTTTAAGTTACATTCAAAAACAATTTAATGACCTTGAAAGTGTACTCGAGGGAATTTATAACTTAAAAGAATTTAGTTCCAAAACATATGATAATATTTCAGGCTTTGGAGAATTAATATCTTATTATATAATTGGTAAACTTGGAGAGGTAAGGGGGCTTGACATAACTTTAAAAGATTCAAGAGAAATAATAACTACAAAACTTTTAAAACTTGGTTCAAATCAAGTTGATTACAATTTAACTGAAAGGAAATGGAAAGATTTTTTCAAAACAGTTGATAGCAAAATCATAGTAATGCCTGGGTTTATTGCTCGAGATAATTACGGAAATAATGTTACGTTAGGTAGAGGAGGATCTGATTTTACTGCCTCTATATTAGCTTCAATAACTAATGCGGAAAAATTGGAAATATGGACAGATGTTAGCGGTATTTTTACTGCAAATCCAAAAATAGTTAACCAATCCTACCCTGTTGATTATTTATCATATAAAGAAGCTATGGAACTATCTCATTTTGGAGCTAAAGTTTTATACCCTCCTACTATTAAGCCGGTAATGAACAAAAACATTCCTGTTTATATTAAAAATACTTTTAAAAGTAAAAATCCTGGAACTTTAATATCTAAGGACTCAAAAAATGATTCAATAATCAAAGGAATTACTCACATTAAAAACATTACATTACTTACAATTGAAGGAAGCGGTATGGTTGGAATTCCCGGATTTTCAAAAAAATTATTTGAAGAAATTTCTAATAATAATATAAATATTATTATGATTACTCAGGCGTCCTCAGAACACTCGATTTGTATTGGAATTAAAGATTCCGAGGCCAATAAAGCAAAAAAAATTGTTGATGAAGCTTTTAAATACGAAATTGAAAATTTAATTCTAAATCCATGTATTATTGAAAACAAGCTTTCAATAATAGCGTTAGTTGGAGATAAAATGAAAAATCACCAAGGAATTAGCGGTAAAATGTTCAGTGCATTAGGAAAAAACAATATTAATGTCAAGGCAATTTCCCAAGGTTCTTCAGAAAGGAACATTACAGCAGTTATTGATCAAAAAGACGTAAAAAAAGCTTTAAATACCTTACATGAAAGATTTTTTGAAAAAAATGTTAAGCAGATAAATTTGTTCATTATTGGTATTGGAAATGTAGGTTCTAAATTATTACATCAAATAGATCAACAATCTGAATATCTCAAAGAAAAACTCAAACTTAAATTAAGAGTAATAGCGATATCAAATTCTAAAAAAATGATTTTTAATGATACTGGTATTGATTTATCAAATTATAAGAAAGCAATCGAAAAGGGTGACATAGTCAATCTTAATGATTTTATTTCAAAGTCAATAGAGCTTAACCTTAGAAATAGTGTATTTGTTGATAATACTGCAAGCCCAAAAATTGCAGAGACTTACAAATATTTTTTGAAAAACAATATTAATGTAGTTACATGTAATAAAATAGCATGTGCAGACACTTTTAAAAATTATACGGAACTTAAAAATATTTCAAAAAAATATGATACATCTTTTTTGTTTGAAACAAACGTTGGTGCAGGACTGCCAATTATCGATACTTTAAACAACCTTATTAATTCTGGTGATAAAATTATCTCTATTGAAGCTATATTGTCAGGGAGTTTAAATTTTATTTTTAATAATTATAATAAATCTAATACTTTTAAGGAAGTTGTTCAAAAAGCAATGGATGAGGGTTTTACAGAGCCTGATCCAAAAATTGACTTAAGTGGAATTGACGTAGCTAGAAAAATTTTGATATTAGCCAGGGAAAGTGGAAAGGAAATTGAAATTAATGAAATTGAAAATAATTCTTTCATACCTAAAGAATGTTTAGAAACTATTTCCAATAAAGATTTTTTAAACTCACTACAGTCCAATGAAACTCATTTTAAAAATATATTAAATACGGCTATTGAAAGCGAATCTAAAATAAAATATGTAGCAGAGTATAAAAATGGGGAAGCCTCTGTCGGAATTAAATATATTCCCAAGAATCACGATTTTTATAATTTAGAAGGTAGTGACAACATAGTCTTGTTTTATACAGACCGGTATAAATCACAGCCTTTAATAGTTAAAGGCGCTGGAGCAGGCTCTGAGGTTACTGCATCTGGAATATTTGCTGATATAATTAGAATAAGTAGAAATTAAATGAATGAAATCAAAGTTTTCGCTCCAGCAAGTATTGCTAATCTTTCATGCGGATATGATATTTTAGGAGTTTGTCTTGATAACATAGGTGATGAAATTACTGTGCGAAAAACAAAACAAAAGGGAGTTACAATTAAACAAGTTTCTGGACAAAAACTAAGTACTGATATATCTATTAATGTTGCTGGAGTTTCAGCAACAGCTCTATTAAATGAAACTAAAGTGAATTGTGGATTTGAAATTGAAATCCATAAAGGAATTAAACCTGGAAGTGGAATTGGAAGCAGTGCTGCAAGTTCTGCGGGAAGTGTTTTTGCAATAAATAAATTAATAGGAGAGCCATATACGACTAAAGAATTAATAAAATTTGCAATGTGTGGTGAAATGGCTGCAAGTGGTTCCAAACATGCAGATAATGTTGCAGCTGTTCTTTTAGGTGGTTTTACTTTTGTTAGAGATAGTATTGAAAATGATTATTTTAAATTAAATACTCCAATTGAAATTGCATTTACTGTAATTCATCCAAAAATTGAATTAAAAACAAAAGATTCAAGAGCTGTTGTTAAAGATAAAGTTTCAATGAAAAATATGATTGAACAATCTGCTAATCTTGGAGCTTTTATTAGCGGTCTATATACAGAAGACTATGAATTAATTGGGAGGTCTATTAAAGATGTAATAATTGAACCCTTGAGATCTGTTTTAATTCCAAAATTTGAAGAAATTAAATTAGTAAGTATTAATTCTGGTGCTCTTGGTTGCGGCATTTCGGGTTCTGGACCTTCTGTATTTGCTATGAGTAAGGGAGTTACTACGGCTAAAAATGTCGGAAATGCAATGAAAAAGATCTACGACAAATTAGATTTAGATTACGATGTTCATATTTCGTGTGTAAACGATGTCGGTATAAGAATATTAAACACTAATTAAAATGTTATATAGAAGTCTAAATGGGCATCATAAAAAAGTCAATTTTGAAACAGCAGTAAAAAATGGTTTAGCTGAAGATGGCGGATTATTTTTTCCTGAAAAAATAAGTCCAATTAATAATGAATTTATCAATAATCTTGATAAATACTCTAATATTGATATTGCGTATGAGGTTATTAAACAATTTATTGGAGAATCTATAAATGAAAAAGATTTAAAAGAAATTTTATCAAATACAATTGATTTCGATTTTCCTTTGATTGATCTTGGAAATGATATTTATTCTTTAGAGTTATTTCATGGTCCTACCCTAGCCTTTAAAGATGTTGGTGCCAGATTTATGGCGAATTGCTTGGGTTATTTTAATAAAAATAAAAATATAACTAACACTGTTTTAGTAGCGACCTCCGGAGATACTGGAGCTGCCGTAGCTAATGGGTTTTTTAAGGTAAAAGGAACAAACGTTATCATTTTGTATCCTGAAAATAAAGTAAGTGAAATACAAGAAAGGCAATTAACAACAAACGGAAATAATATTACAGCTCTTAGAATTAAAGGAAGTTTTGATGATTGTCAGAATATGGTTAAAAAAGCATTTGTAGACAATGAACTTAAAAATAAATTTAACTTAACATCAGCAAATTCAATAAATGTAGCAAGATGGCTTCCACAAGCATTTTATTATTTTTATGCTGTTAAAAAACTTAAAAAAAATAATTTAGTTTTTAGTGTTCCTAGCGGAAATTTTGGTAATATTTGTGCTGGGATAATTGCCAAGAAACTGGGTTTACCAATAGATCATTTTATAGCTAGCACTAATGTAAATGATACGATCCCAAGATATTTTAAATCCAAAGTCTTGAGTCCAAAACCAACTATTCAAACAATTTCAAATGCAATGGACGTATCAAACCCAAGTAATTTTATTAGAATACAAGAAATGTTTGAAAATTTTGATAATCTATCATCCGTCCTTTCTTCATACTCTTTTGATGACGATCAAACACTGGAGATTGTTAAAAAGATTTACAATAATAAAAAATATGTCCTGGATCCACATGGAGCAGTGGGATATTTAGGATTAAAAAAGTATCTAAAAAATAATCCCAATAAAACTAGTGTGTTTTTAGAAACGGCTCACCCAATTAAATTTTCAAATAGTATTGAAAAAAAGTTAAACATAAGGTTAAAATGCCCTGAGTCAATAAATAAAATACTTAATAAAGAAAAAAAATTTACTAATATTTCAAGTTATGATGAATTTAAAAATTTAATGTTAAATTTTAGGTAAAATAAAATCAGCTAATGGACTTGACTTTTTCATTATTTTTTCAATTTCATCTGATTTACGCGGGGCATCAATAGATAAGTTCAAAGGACCATTTTCAGTTATTAAAATAGTATCTTCAATCCTGACAGCAATACCCCACCATTTAGGATCACAATCACTTTTATCTTGAACATAAATTCCAGGTTCAACAGTGATTATAGAGTTAGCTCTATACGGGCCAGTTGTTCCAGGATCATGAACATCTAAACCTACATAATGAGAAGTTCCATGAGGGAAAAATTTTCTATAATCTTTTGGATCACTAATTATCCCTAAATCTATTAATCCTTGTTTAATAACTTCAACTGCAGCATTGTGTGGAGCTCTAAAATCTGCACCTATAACAGCTGCCTTTATTCCAGCTTCTTGAGCCTCGTAAACTATATCATATATAGCTTTTTGTTCCTTTGAAAAATAACCATTAGCAGGTATTGTTCTTGTCACATCAGCAGTATATCCGTGATATTCAGCTCCTAAATCCATTAGAACTAAATCATTTCCAACATTAAGTTTAGTGTTTTCAATGTAGTGTAAGATACATCCATTATGACCTCCACCAACAATTGACGGATACCCTTCGTATTCTACATTATATTTTTTATATACGAACTCATGAATACCCTGGATTTCCATTTCTGAAAGACTCGGATTCATTGCTTTCATAACTTCAACTTGACCTATTG
>ENA-UZWX01000794-UZWX01000794.1-metagenome-genome-assembly--contig:-Day-4---50m-contig-794_pt2 | contig 11951 bp, 9 predicted proteins | sample MGYA00260347_ERZ794907 | MGnify/ENA metagenome assembly ERZ794907 | reverse complement strand
TCGGCCTCGAAGGCCATGCCGGCTTCTATTTTTTCAATACCTTCGAAGGCTTCACGGGGCACAGTTTCAACTAACTCCGGTTGAAATTCTCCGTATCCATCTTCTGGTGAAACTGTTGTCTTCAGGCTGGCACCGGCAGTTTTACCTAATAGCTCTCGTTCCAATCCGGGAATCAGGTTGCCAGCGCCATGCAGGTAGGCCAGAGGATCAGCGCCTTCGGAGCTGTCGATGACTTCGCCGGATTCGTCGGTCAGAGTGTAGTGAATGGTTACAACGAGTTTGTCGCCAATAAGCAGTGACATGGTTGGAACTCCTGTTTTGCCGTGGATGGTGACGTTCTGGGCCACCACTCTAAATGTTTAAAATGCCACTGATTAAGCGGCCTCAGGCTGATGGGGCGGTTACTTATGAAAAACAGGAAGAGGAACTTTATTGCTGAACGTAAATGCCGGTCATAAAGAGTAGCCATCAGGCCGGGGCAGTATATCCGCCGCTTTGTGGGAGTCAATGCAAGTGCTTACAAGCAGTAATGCCGTATGCAGCTTTCGAGCAGCCTTATGCAGGGCTCGATTTGGTCCAGTGGCATAAATTCGTCGGGTTGGTGTGCCTGGTCTATGGAGCCCGGGCCCATGACGATGGTGTCCATACCCAGCTGTTGCAAGAATGGCGCCTCGGTGGCAAAGGCCACTGCCGTGGCACTGTGACCGGTTAGTTGCTCGGCTAACTTGACCAGTTCGCTATCTGCAGCTTGCTCGAACGGAGAAACATCCTGTATCAGGGATCGTAATTCGATATCCAGGCCCCGGGTCTCTCCGATGGCGGAGAGTCGTGCACGAATGTCTTCGCGTACCTGAGTGTTGTCCCCTCCCGGGGTCATGCGCAGGTCAAAATGCAGCTCGCTTTGGCCACAGATTCGATTGGGGCTATCGCCACCATGAATGCAACCCAGGTTAAGGGTGGGATAAGCCACCTCAAACAGTGGGTTGCTGTAGCGCTCCACCATTTCTTCTCGAAAAGAGACCAGATCGCCCATAACTGAATGCATGCCGTCCAGGGCGCTGTTACCCAGAGAGGGGTTAGACGAGTGACCAGCCTGCCCGGTGATATGCACCGCCTCCATCATGATGCCCTTGTGCATACGCACTGGCATCAAGGAGGTTGGCTCGCCAATAATTGCCGCTCTTGCCTTCGGTTGGCCTGCGGCAGCCAGTGCCCGGGCGCCATTCATGGAGCTCTCTTCATCGGCGGTGGCTAGAATAATCAGGGGCTGCTGCAGCGGCGTATCATCAAAGCTTGCAGCCGCGGCCATTGCCAGAGGGAAAAAGCCCTTCATGTCTGTGCTGCCCAACCCATAAAGCCGGTTGTTGCGCTCGCTGAGTCCCAGCGGGTCACTGTTCCAGCGACCTTCGTCGTAGGGCACAGTGTCCGTGTGCCCTGCAAGCACAAGCCCCCCGGGGCCAGTGCCGCGGCTGGCGATCAGGTTGGCTTTACTGCCGTCGTTGTTAATAGCCTGAATATCTGTGGCGAAGCCCATATCAGTTAGCCAGCTCGCCAATAAATCAATGACCGCGCGGTTGCCCTGGTCCCAGCCCGGATCAGTAGAGCTGACCGAAGGTGTACTGATCAGTTGGCCAAGCTGGTCGATAATGCGCTTTTCAGTATGGGACATGCAGTAGTAGCCGCTCAGGTGTTAAAACGAAAGTTGCAGCATCGTCTGTCGAGAGCCGCGTCGTAATGGCCCGTGCACAGGGCCGCAGCCGTAAGTGTAGACCTTGGCGGGAGACACCGCGACCAAGGTGGTGATCGCGGGTAAGTTCTGTCGCTGTTATATCAGGGATTAAAGATGCCCTTGAATAAGAAAAAGAACAGGATAGCCAGACCGGCGCCAGCGGGTAGTGTGATAACCCAGGACATGAAAATATTGCCGATGACCCTGAGGTTCAGGGCAGCGATGCCACGGGCGAAGCCCACGCCAAGTACTGCGCCAACCAGAGTATGGGTCGTTGAAATAGGCAGTCCGGTAGCGGATGCCGTCACCACTGTGGCAGCGGCGCCCAACTCTGCGGCAAAACCGCGACTGGGGGTGAGTTCGGTGATTTTACGCCCCACTGTGGTGATAACTTTCCAGCCGTAGGTAGCGAGGCCGATGACGATACCCAGGCCACCAATAAGCAGAATCCACCAGGGCATAACCGACTTAGCCGCGATCTCTCCACCAGACTGCACCGTGCTAACGATTGCCGCCAGCGGGCCAACTGCGTTGGCCACGTCATTGGAGCCGTGGGCGAATGCCATAGAACAGGCGGTAAATACCATGAGAATGGCAAATACTCTTTCTACGCTGGCAAAGCGGTTGTCAGGGTCTTGGTCATCCTTAATGTTGCGCAATAGCATGGCCCCAAAAAAAGCGACTAACAGGCCCACCAAAGCGGAAACGGGTATCGCGTTTGCGAACTTGCTACCCAGGCCCAGGTCGAGATCCAGTCCAACATGCTTGAGCCCCTTGAGCATGGTCACCATAGAGATCATGAAGCCCACCATCCACATGTAAATAGGGATGTACTTCTTGGCCCTGCTGAAGGGGTCATCAGTATCGAGAATAAACTTCTTCACGCTCATGAACAGCCCGAAGGATATGGTGCCAGCGAGCACCGGAGAAACTACCCATGAGGCAACAATACCCCCGACCTTGCCCCAGTTGACCGCGTCCACTGCAATCCCCACCGAAGCAAAGCCAACGATGGCACCAACGATTGAGTGAGTGGTTGAAACAGGCCAGCCCTTCATACTCGCAATAAGTAGCCAGGTGCCTGCTGCCAGCAGTGCGGACATCATGCCGTAAACCATCAGTTGCGGCTGATCTTCCATCACTTGCGGGTCAATGATGCCCTTGCGGATGGTAGAGGTCACTTCCCCACCGGCAAGATAGGCGCCGAGGAACTCGAAGATCATGGCAATAAGTATTGCCTGTTTTATGGTCAGGGCACGGGAGCCGACCGAGGTGCCCATGGCGTTGGCCACGTCATTGGCACCAATCCCCCAGGCCATAAAGAATCCGAACAGGCAGGCCATGATCAGGAACACGCTGCCGTATTGAGCAATAATTTCCATTATTCAGCCCTTCGTTATTTTGCTAGCAGTATTTGCAGATGGTCGCCGACTTTTTCGGCACAATCCGCCAGGGAGCCCAGTAGTGCCGTGGCACGGTAGTAAAACATCACGTCAACCGGGTGGAGTTCGTCCTCCAGCTTGAACAGCTTGCGGCGCAGGTTGAATTGTTGCTTGTCAGTGCGTCGCTCCAGCTTGTCCAACTCATTGAGCATGGCTTCTACTCGCTTGACCTCACGGCCGCTAAAGCCAACTTCCAGCAACTCATCCAGCTCTTGAATGGCAGCTAGCGCTTGTCCGCAACAAGCCACACTGGTTTGGGTCAGTTCGTGAACTGCAGGGGCCAATTTTTCTGGAAAGCGCATGTCTCGCCCCATCAGGATGCTGGCGAAATCTTGAGCGGTATTGGCAACCTGGTCCTGAATGCCGACTAATACCAGCAGATCAGAACGCGGCACTGGCAGAAACAGGCTTTTGGGTAAATGCCTGCGGACATCGCGTTTCATTTTGTCTGCATTTTTCTCAGACTCGATAATGGCTTTGTAAATTTCCTTGGCCCGATTCCAGTCTTCATCTGCCGATGCTTGAACCAGCTCTGGCAGATGCTCCGCAGCCTCGAAGGCTACCTGCATATGTTCCTGTATGGGGCCTATAGGCGATCGCCCAAACAAGCTGCCCAAAGTGTTTCTACCAGCCATGGAGTTTCTCCGTTTCATGATGCTTCGTTTCGGCGAAGTATAGGTACAAAGCGCGCGGCCGTCACGAAATCTTCGCATGGGCCTCATCCGGCTTAATGTCCTATATCAAGGGGTGGCACGCGAGACCCTGTGCTAGCATTAGTGGTTCAGGTGCAGGCTGACGATAAGTGCCCTAGCAAGCACCGGTTTACCAACAGGGATAGCCAATATGGCAACACATTTCGGCGAACAGGCCATGGAGCACAGACTGGAGCTGGCCCCGCTGGCCCAACTGCTATTCAGTGACGGGCGGATAACCCGGGAGGATATGCTGCGGGTGACCAGAAACGCCCGGGTCAAGGTGCATCCGTTGATCTTTTTGGCAGAGCAAAAGCTTGAAGATCCGTCCCGTTCTGGCAGCTTGCTGGATATGGATAGCCTGCTGGCCTGGCTGAGTGAAACGACAGACCAATTGGTTTACTCCATTGACCCACTGAAAATTAATGTCACCGCCGTTGCGGATGTCATGTCCCAGGCCTTTGCTGAACGCCATCGTATCCTCGCTGTTGAAGTAAAAGATGACGAGGTATGGATAGCTTCAGCCGAGCCGTTTATACGCGGGTGGGAAGGAAACCTGGAGCATGTGCTGCGTAAGCGAATCCGTCGGGTCTTGGCCGACCCTCGCGACATTGCTCGCCACACTTCCGAGTTCTACACCATGGCGGTTTCCGTTCGCGGGGCCCGCAGTGCTGACAGTCTAGAGAACAAGCCTGGCACCTCCAACCTGGAGCAAATGCTGGAGTTGGGTTCAATGAAGGAACCCGACGCCAACGACCAGCACATTGTTAACATTGTTGACTGGTTGCTGCAGTACGCGTTTGAGCAGCGCGCCAGTGACATTCATATTGAGCCCAGGCGTGACGTGGGTAATGTCCGCTTTCGCATCGATGGCGTGCTGCACAGTGTTTACGAATTGCCACAGCAGGTCAGTGCAGCAGTCTCCAGCCGCATTAAGATCCTTGGACGCATGGATGTGGCTGAAAAGCGCAGACCTCAGGACGGTCGCTTGAAAACGCGTACCCCTGAGGGCAATGAAGTGGAGTTGCGACTGGCAACCCTGCCCACCGCATTTGGCGAAAAATTGGTAATGCGTATTTTCGATCCGGATGTACTGCAAAAAAGTTTTGAACAACTGGGCCTGGCAGAGGAAGACCTGATTCGTTGGGATGATATGACCCGGATGGGCAACGGCATCGTTTTGGTTACGGGTCCCACGGGGTCAGGTAAAACCACGACCCTTTACTCAACCCTGCGTCAGTTGGCCACTGCTCAGGTGAATGTCTGCACCATTGAGGATCCTATCGAGATGATCGAGGAGGCCTTTAACCAGATGCAGGTCAATCACGGCATCAATTTGGATTTCGCGTCCGGTGTTCGCGCTTTAATGCGCCAGGACCCCGATATCATCATGATCGGAGAGATTCGCGATCTGGAAACCGCCAACATGGCGGTGCAGGCAGCACTGACCGGTCACCTGGTGCTCTCGACCTTGCACACCAATGATTCACCCAGCTCCATCTCGCGACTACTGGAACTAGGCGTACCCGCATACCTGTTAAAGGCCACAGTGCGAGGCATCATGTCCCAGCGCCTGGTGCGAATATTGTGCCCCAGCTGTAAAACATGGGAGCCCCTGGACATAGATGCCTGGAAGCAACTAACAGCACCTTGGCAAATCGACCCTCCGGAAAAAGTGGCAAGGCCAGGCGGATGCAAGGAGTGCCGTGAAACAGGGTATATGGGGCGCCAGGGAATTTATGAGGTGCTTGTTAACAGTCCGGCCCTGCAGCAGGAGATTCACTCGCATTTAGAGACCGCCCGAATTCGTGAAATTGCAATGGACGGCGGCATGAAAACATTGCGCCTTTCCGGCGCCGGCCGAGTGGCGCGGGGGCAGACCACTATTGAGGAGGTCATGCGGGTTGCTCCTGTTCTGGACGCCTGATTTGTTAGTGATCGCCGAGAATTCCTATGAGTGTTGAGACAAGCAGCTTGCCGGATCCTCTTGCAGAGCAGGCGCTGGCGGCCTGGGAAAATATTCTGGATCGGGCCGACCCGGTTCAGGCAGACAAACTGCGAGTCGCAGCTGCTGTCCGTCCGGTCAGTGAACAACTTGCTAGAGCGCTTTCCTGTAGTGCGTTTATCGCTGAGCTCAGCAAGCGGAAGCCGGGCTTGTTGCTGGAGGTGTTGTCTGGTGATTTTATTCAGCAGTCGCTGGACGAGGCGGATTTTCACGCTCAACTGGTGGCGGCGCTGGCCTCAGAAGAACTGGACCTGGGTTCCTGTTTGCGTGGCTTCCGGCAACGTCACATGTTGCGCATTATCTGGCGAGACTTTTGTCGCCTGGCAGATACCCGGGAAACTGTGCGAGATACCTCGTTGCTGGCGGAAGCCTGTATCACTGAAGCCCTGTCTTGCACTCAGGCTGAGCTGGAGCAACGCTTCGGTGTCCCCATCGGCAAAGACAGCGGTGAACGTCAGGAACTGATCGTTCTTGCCATGGGCAAGCTGGGAGCCAGGGAGCTCAACGTCTCATCTGACATCGACCTGATTTTCGCCTATCCAGAGGCGGGCTATACCAATAGCGAAAAACGACCCATCAGCAATGAGGAGTTCTTTATCAAGGTAGGACAGGGTGTGATCAATGCCCTGGACCAGGTAACTCCGGAGGGTTTTGTATTTCGTGTAGACATGCGATTGCGCCCCTATGGCGAAAGCGGTGCACTGGTGCATAACTTCACGGCGCTTGAAGAGTACTACCAGGATCAGGGCAGGGACTGGGAACGTTATGCACTGATCAAGGCAAACCCGGTGACCGGCGATCCGAGCGTGGCGCAGCGATTGATGCAAAGCCTGCGGCCATTTATTTATCGCCGTTACGTGGACTTCGGTGTGATTGACAGTTTGCGCGGAATGAAACAGATGATTACCGCAGAGGTCCGGCGCCGTGGGCTGCAGGACAACGTTAAACTAGGTCATGGCGGTATTCGAGAGGTTGAGTTTATTGCCCAGTGCTTTCAGCTGATTCGAGGGGGGCGCGACCTGGGCTTGCAGCAGCGCGAATTGCTGCTGGTGCTGGAGGAGTGTGTCAGCCTGGGCTGCTTGCCAAGGGAGGTAGTCGATGAATTACGAGCCGCCTATTTGTTTCTGCGGGATAGCGAACACGCCATACAGGGTTATCAGGATAAGCAGACACAGGAGCTGCCGGGCGACGCGCTAAGGCAGTTGGCCATGGCAACAGTCATGGGCTTTGCAAGTTGGGAGCATTACAGGGCCGCTCTACAGCAGCACCGGGACAATGTCGCCGGGCATTTTTCCGAATTGATTGCGCCGCCGGAAGAAGAGAATTGTGCAAGCGTCGATGAGGATGGCCTGGACCTGTGGGGTGAGGACATGAGTAGCGCAGCGCTGGCAACGTTGGGTTATAGCGATGCCGATGTGACCCTGCAGCGATTGCAAGACTTGCGCAGCAGCAACAGGGTGACGGCGCTGCAGGTAGAGGGCAGAGAGCGACTGGAACAGTTCATGCCGCTGCTGGTGCGTGCCTGTAGCGAATCAGTTAATCCGGATCTTGCCCTTCACCGGGTGCTGCCTTTGGTGATTGCGGTGCTCCGGCGCAGTGCCTACCTGGTACTGCTCATGGAAAATCCGCCGGCCCTGGCGGAGTTGGTTTCGCTGTGTTGCGCCAGTCCCTGGATCGCGGAGCAAATGTCGCGCAATCCGGTCTTACTGGATGAGTTTCTCGATCGGTCCAGTCTTTATAACGCCCCTGATAAGGAGGAGTTGCGCGAGCAGCTCTCCCAGCAGGTCGCGCGCCTGGCTACCGATGACCTGGAAGCGCAGATGGATGCCTTACGTTATTTCAAGGCATCGCAGGTTTTACGTGTCGCCGCTAGCGAAATTGCCGGGCGCTTGCCGGTGATGAAAGTCAGTGACAACCTGACCTGGATTGCCGAGGTGATTCTGGAACAGGTGCTTGCAGTTTCATGGGCTGACCTGGCCCGTAAACACGGTGAACCCAAGCGCCAAAGTGATGGCTCTGGTTTTGCCGTTTTCGGTTATGGCAAGCTGGGCGGGATAGAGCTGGGATACGGTTCAGACCTTGACCTGGTGTTTATCCACGACGGTGTTCGCGGCTCTACAGATGGCGAGCGCAGCATCGACAACAGTGTTTTTTATATGCGCCTGGGACAGCGCATGATCCATATTCTCGAGACACGTATGGCCCTGGGCCAGCTGTACGAGGTAGACATGCGGCTCAGGCCGGATGGTAACTCAGGCTCCCTGGTACCTGGGATCGATGGCTTTTCCAATTACCAGCAACAAAGCGCCTGGACCTGGGAGCATCAGGCATTGGTGAGGGCCCGGTTTGCAGCCGGCGATCCCGCGGTGGCTGCCCGGGTAGCGCAGGTTCGTAAGGACATTCTTTGCAAGCCGCGGGAACACGCTGAGCTTGCTCGGGACGTGGTCAAAATGCGCAGGCGCATGAGCGAGCATTTGTTGAGCGAGGGCGATAACACCTTGTTCCACTTGAAACAGGGCAGTGGTGGCATTGTTGATATTGAGTTCATGGTGCAATTCGCTGTTCTGGCCTGGGCTCACAGTCATCCGGAGCTGGCGCGTTGGTCTGACAATGTTCGCATTCTCGAGGTATTGGGCAAGGAGGGCCTTTTTTCCAGCGATGAGGCCCAGGATCTTACCCAGGCGTACCTGGACTATCGAGGCGCCGCTCATCAGTTGGCCTTGCAGCAGGAGCCGATTGAGGTCAGTACAGCACAATTCAACGATCAGAGAAGCCGGGTACAGGGGCGTTGGCAGGCCTTGTTTGGTGAGATCGAGGAACAGGCGGCGAAGGCATGAATCAGTTGCCTGAAAAGATACTGGTCATCGGGCCCTCCTGGGTAGGAGATATGGTGATGTCCCAGGTGCTTTACCGGTTCTTGCAGGAGACCAGGCCAGGCGTGGTTATCGATGTTGCAGCACCGGTCTGGAGTGAGCCCATTCTTGAACGTATGCCGGAAGTGAATCGAGCCATTACCAAAGCTATCGGGCACGGAGAACCCGCACTTGGCCGGCGTTGGAAGTTGGGTCGAGGCCTGCGCGCGGAGCATTACGATCAGGCCATTATGCTGCCCAACTCGTTCAAGTCTGCCCTGGTTCCCTGGTTCGCCGGCATTCCCAGGCGCACTGGCTGGCGCGGTGAAATGCGCTATGGCTTACTTAATGATATGCGCGTCTTGAGAGAGCAAGACCTGCCTTTGATGGTGCAGCAGTTTGCGGCTTTAGGTCAGGACGCCTCCGCAGTGCTTCCAGAGGTATTGCCCACCCCGAGACTGGTGGTGGATGAAATCCAGGCCAGAGAGTGTCGCGACAAGTTTGGCATCGCTGCGGATATGCCAATCCTGGCCTTGTGCCCTGGAGCAGAATTTGGCAGCGCCAAACGTTGGCCCGCCGAGTATTACGGTCAGTTGGCGAAGCAGTTTCTTGATCGCGGCTGGCAAGTGGCCTTGTTTGGCTCCATTAATGATCAGGCGGTAACGGCGCAAATTGCAGCGGCATCCGGCGCTAGCGAGCGCTGCTTTGATTTGGCGGGCCGCACCCAATTAGCTGAGGCGGTAGATATGCTGTCACTGGCCACCGCCGTGGTGAGCAATGACTCCGGGCTAATGCATATCGCAGCAGCGCTGTCACGGCCTTTGGTGGTGATATACGGAGCAACATCTCCAGGCTTTACACCGCCTCTTAACGACAACAGTAGCGTTGTGGTCAGCGCAATTGACTGCGCGCCCTGTTTCCAGCGTGAGTGCCCTCTGGGCCATCATAAGTGCATGCGTGACACCCCAGTGGGCGAGCTTACTGGTAAACTAGACGCTTTATTGGCGGTAACTAGCGAGGCTTGATGCGCGTCCTGCTTGTCAAAATGTCGTCCCTGGGGGACGTGGTCCATACACTGCCGGCACTGACTGACGCTGCGGCCGCCGTTCCGGGTATACGTTTCGATTGGGTTGTTGAAGAAGCCTTCGCCGAGATTCCAGCCTGGCACTCAGCGGTCGACAAGGTCATCCCCATTGCCCTGAGGCGATGGCGTAAGCACCCGTTGCGGGATTTTTCCGGCCCCGAGTGGCGTGAATGCCGCAGTCAGCTCAGGCGAAATCATTATGACGCGGTCATCGATGCCCAGGGCCTGCTTAAGAGCGCCTTCGTAGCTCGCCTGGTAAAAGCGCCCATTTACGGACTCGATAAGCATTCAGCGCGCGAACCGCTGGCCTCAGCAATTTATCAACACAAACTTGCTGTACCCGCAGACATGCACGCGGTGGAACGAACGCGTCTGTTGTTTGCCAAGGCCTTGCGCTACGAGGTTCCTGCTGAAAAAGGTGATTATGGGGTTCGTGACAACCTGGTCGGCGGGAAATCCAGTCGATCTAAAGGATTGCTTTTTTTCCATGGTACCGCCAGAGACGAAAAGCTGTGGCCAGAATCGCACTGGATTGAACTTGCTGACAAGGCTCACGAACAGGGCTATCCCGTTTGGCTGCCCTGGGGCAACGAGGAGGAAAAGGCGCGTGCTGACCGCATTGCCAGCCAATGTCAGTCTGCCAAGGTCTTGCCTAAACTGAATCTTATGGGCGTTGCCGGTCTGTTGCTGGAGGCCGATGGCGCTGTTGCCGTTGATACCGGGCTAGGCCATCTGGCCGCCGCATTGGATGTACCCAGCGTATCGCTCTACGGCCCGACAAGTACTCAGCTGATTGGTGCTTATGGTCGCAATCAGGTGCATATCCAGTCTGAGGTGGGTGTGAGCGACACTGCTGATCCGGTGGCGATGATGAGCGCCATTGATCCGCAGCAAGCCTGGTCCGAGTTGCAGTCTATTCTCCCGGCAGGGCACTGACGGTGCGTCTGGCCTTCTTGCTCTATAAATATTTTCCCTACGGTGGCATGCAGCGCGACTTCCGTCGCTTTGTTGAGGAAGTGCAGGCGCGCGGTCATCATTGCAGGATTTATTATATTGATTGGCAGGGCGATAAAATTCCCGCAGCGGAACATCGCAAAGTGCCTGTGTCAGCTGCCAGCAATCATCGACGCAATGAACGCTTTCTGGCCTGGGTAAACAATGACCTGGCGGCTAACCCCGTAGATGGAGTGGTAGGTTTTAATAAGATGCCCGGGCTGGACGTCTATTATGCTGCGGACTCCTGTTACCTGGACAAGGCGATGAACGAGAGAGGACGCCTGTATCGCAGGGGGGGGCGCTTTCGTCATTTTGCTGACTATGAAAACGCCGTGTTTGGCAGCGCTTCCAGCACTGAGATATTGCTAATTTCCGACACTGAAAAAGCCAAGTTCAAGCATCACTACCACACGTCCGAAGCACGCATGCATATGCTGCCTCCTGGTATTTCACGGGACCGCTGTGCTGGTGCGGATGCCGCTGACCGGCGCAAGGCGATTCGTGACTCCCTGGGCATGGCTCGCTCGGAACATTTGTTATTATTTGTTGGCTCCGGCTTTATCAAGAAGGGCCTGGACAGGGCAATTCGAGCCCTGGCCAATGTTCGCGAAGCGCAGCCTCACCAGACCATACGACTGGTGGTGGTGGGACAGGACCGGGAACGGCGTTTTCGCCGCCTGGCAAAAAAACTGGGAGTGCATGACCTGGTGCATTTTCTTGGCGGCAGGGATGATGTGGCCGAACTGTTGCTGGGAGCCGATACCCTGGTGCACCCGGCCCTGGACGAAGCAGCGGGCATTGTTTTGCTAGAGGCACTTGTCGCTGGCTTGCCGGTAATCTGCACGGATGTCTGCGGTTATGCACACCATATTGCTGCCGCCAAGGCGGGCATGGTGTTGCGCAGTCCCTTCCTGCAGGAGGACTTGAATACAGCGGTATTGCGTTCCCTGGATGGCGTTTATCGCTCTCAATGCCGTGAGACAGGGCTGACCTACGCTCAATTGACGGACTTATACTCCATGCACAGCACCGGCGCAGCATTGATTGAAGCGGCCATTGCCCATAAACAGGAACGCGGCAATGACTAAATACTTTTTGCGGCAAGACCTGGCAGCTGGCACGGACGCTCCACGAGCTGAGGCCGCTGCTGT
>ENA-UZWX01010500-UZWX01010500.1-metagenome-genome-assembly--contig:-Day-4---50m-contig-10500_pt1 | contig 12109 bp, 12 predicted proteins | sample MGYA00260347_ERZ794907 | MGnify/ENA metagenome assembly ERZ794907 | reverse complement strand
TCCCAGGTTACCCACGAGCGTCCGATGCTGTCGCTGGATAACGCTTTTGGTGAAGAAGACCTGATTGATTTTGATCGCCGAATCCAATCAAGACTCAATAGAAACGGTGATCTTGAGTACATCTGCGAACCAAAAATTGATGGGGTCGCAGTCAGTTTGCTCTACGAGAATGGCAAACTGGTGCGAGGGGCAACCCGGGGCGATGGCGCCACGGGCGAAAATGTTACGCAGAATGTGCGGACCATTGAATCAATCCCATTGAAATTGTTGGGAAAAGGTTATCCTGAAAGATTAGAAGTGAGAGGGGAAATTTATATCGCCCGATCGACTTTTAATAAACTCAATGTTGAAGCCGAACAACAGGGCGAAAAGCTTTTTGCTAACCCTCGTAACGCGACTGCCGGCAGTCTGAGACAACTTGATTCCAGCTTGACCGCGAAACGAAAACTCACCATGTTTTGCTACAGTGTTGGTCTGACTGAGGGTGGACAATTACCTGAATCCCAGTCAGAAATACTGGCGCAATTGAAACAATGGGGTTTGCGCACGAACCCTCTCGTCAGGGTTGTGCCCGACATACGCGCGTGTGCCCGGTATTTTGCGGATATGCAAACCCGTAGGGGTGACCTTGATTATGATATCGATGGCGTTGTGATGAAAGTCAACGATATGGCGCTGCAGCAGACGCTTGGTATGTTAACGCGTACGCCACGTTGGGCGATAGCCCACAAGTTTCCTGCAGAGGAAGGCACTACCCGTTTGCTAGATGTCGAATTTCAGGTGGGTAGAACAGGCGCGATTACGCCCGTCGCAAGACTGGCACCTGTCAAGGTCGGGGGTGTAACGATCAGTAATGCCACGCTGCACAATATGGATGAAGTTGACCGACTGTCATTAATGATCGGAGACACTGTTGTTATTCAGCGCGCCGGGGATGTCATTCCTAAAATCACATCAGTGCAGAAAAATTTACGCCCTGCTGATGCGCGTCAGATTGTGATGCCAAACGCGTGTCCTGCGTGCGGTGCTGCTATCAAAGTTGCGGAAAGCGAAGTGATTGCAAAATGTAGCAATGGTGTGTTTTGCATCGCGCAGAAAAAGGAAAGTATTCGTCACTTTGCCTCGCGCCTGGCGATGGATATCGAAGGTTTGGGAGATAAGCTAGTCGTGCAGTTAGTGGACGAAAAGCTGATCGAAACCACTTCCGATCTATTTCGATTAACAGAGAGCCAACTTGTCGCTCTCGAGCGCATGGCGCCGAAGTCTGCGAATAACCTCTTAGCTGCTTTAGAGAAAAGTAAACAGACTTCTTTGCCACGTTTTATCTACTCGCTCGGTATTCAGGAAGTGGGTGAATCAACGGCGAGAAACCTTGCGATGCATTTTGGTGATCTTGAATTGATCAAAGCCGCAGATCAGGAAACTCTTGAAAATGTGCCTGATGTGGGTCCCGTCGTGGCAACAAAAATCCGCACATTTTTTCAGTCTGAAAAGAATTGCCAAGTGATTGATGAGCTCCTCCAGGCTGGCTTCACGTGGCCAGTTATTGAAAAGTCGGCCAATGCGACTTCTCTAGAAGGGCAGACTTTTGTGCTCACGGGTACGTTGGGTCAAATCACCAGAAATGAAGCCAAGGTACAATTGCAGAGTCTTGGTGCTAAAGTAGCAGGGTCGGTTTCAAAAAATACAAGTTACGTGGTTGCAGGGGATGCCTCAGGTTCGAAATTAACCAAAGCACAGGATTTAGGGGTTTCCATTATGAGTGAAGATGACTTGATGGCTCTGTTTGCTGAGCATGGAGTGCAAAATTGATCAGACTAATGGCAATACTTCTCGCCGTGACGAGCATCGTCGGGTGTACCACTGCACCACCTAAGAACCTAGATAACGTCTGTGAAATATTCGAAGAAAAGCGTGGTTGGTACAAAGATGCCAGAAAGTCCTCAAGACGCTGGGGCACGTCTATTCCGGTCATGATGTCCTTCATATATCAGGAATCAGCATTCAAGGCTCGGGCCCGACCTCCTAGAACAAAAATACTTTGGGTTTTACCCGGTCCCCGACCCGCCAGCGCATTTGGCTACGCTCAGGCGACAAATGAAACCTGGTCTGGGTATAAAAAATCGACAGGAAGCTGGGGCGCTGATCGAAGCGACTTCGGTGACGCAATAGATTTTATTGGTTGGTATAACGATCAAAGTCATCGGCGAAACAAGATATCGAAAAACGATGCCTACCATTTGTACCTTGCTTATCATGAAGGGCAGGGTGGTTTTGCGAAGAAGACGTTCGCTAAAAAGAAATGGTTGAAAGACGTCGCGCGTAAATTGTCGGACAGAGCGGATAGCTATACTCAACAGCTTAACGGTTGTGAAAAGAAATTAGGCCGCGGGTGGTTTCTTCGCATTTTTAGTTAGCAGGCATTTTTGAACTCAGGAATTTCTCTGTTCTCCTTTTATGCGCTGACCAGATTGTCTTTCTTCCGCTCGGTGTTCCTCTCTGATTATTTCTTCTTTTGTCCGGCGAGGACCTTCTCGCCTTTTCTCCACTTTTTATCAGTCAATTTTCTTATACAGCCATCTTTTAAAGGTTAACTTCTCATCCTTGCAGAATGGCGTTTCTTGTCATTAATACAACTTTGCTGCTGAATAGTCAGCGCGGTTTTAACGCGTTCCTCCAAGTGGTATCGGTGGCATGGGGCTTGGTAAAAAGTAGGAATTATCCGTGATTTGATTTTTGCAGGCGAAGTTTTATCATAAATCAAACGTAGTGCTTGGTGAAAATAATATGAATGAAACAACGGGTGTGGGAGACGCAGAAGTTGCACTGATCGTTGGCGGAGGACCGGGTATCAGCGCAAGCTGTGCGCGCCTGTTTGCTGGGGAAGGGATGAAAGTTGCTGTCGCGGCAAGAAATATCGAAAAAGATGTTTTGAAAGAACTGGAACAGCATCATGGTGTAATGCTGATTACCTGCGACGCGGCTGACGCTGATTCTGTCGCATCGATGTTTGAACGTGTCACAAATGAATTGGGCGCGCCTCGGCTGGTTGTTCACAACATTGATGGTCGCGTGCGTGAGGTTTTTCGCAAACCTATCACCGAGGTAGAACCAAATCATGTGCTCGCTACAATTAAGAATTCAACTTTTAGTGCTTTTTTAGTGGGGCAGCAAGCCGCGAAATCTATGCTGGCGAATCATGGGCGTGATGGGCATCGGGGCACAATACTCTACACAAACGCGAGTGCAGCGATGAAAGGCTTTCCGCTGAGTGGTGCGTTTGCTGCAGCCTCGCAAGGTAAGGCGGGTCTCGCTCAGAGTATGGCCCGAGAGCTCATGCCCAAAGGCATTCATGTGGCTCAAATACCGATTGATGCTGCGATCGGTTGGGTACAACCGAATGGTAATCGAGCGCATTGGCTGGCGGGTGAGGCAGTTGAAGATAACATGGCGCATCCGGATCATATTGCCGAGCTTTATCTGCAGCTCCACCGTCAACATAAGTCGACTTGGACTTTTGAGGTGGTACTTAGACCTTGGACGGAAAACTGGTAACGCCTAAATACAGGCACCAAATTTATCACGACGGGAAATGAGCATGTCAGAAAATAAAATAGTTATCTATGGACATCAGGCGAGTCGCGCCAGCAGGCCTTATTGGTTGTTGCGCGAATATGGAAAAGCGATAAATGAGGACTTTCTCGAGGTCGATACCGGCGGACCCGTCACCGGTTTTAATGAGGTGCGGGATAGTGATCAGTTTCTTAAACTCAATCCCTACAAGCTGATTCCTGTTATGCAGCATGGTGACTTAGTGCTGTATGAGAGCCAGGCAATTTGCCAGTATATTGCTGAATATCTGGGTGGACCCATGAGTGGTGGAGATATTGGTGAAAGGGCTCGAATCAATATGTATGGGCTTTCGTCTGTGACAAACTTCGAACCCAATTTCTTGCCGATGGTATTCGGTAGCGGGGGAGCAGAAGGTAGGGCTAAATTTGAGTCTAATCTTCAGCAGCCTCTAAACGCGCTAAACGTTGAATTACAGGACCGCGACTATCTCATCGGCGCAGGCAGGGGACGATTTACCGTTGCGGATATCATGATGGCTTCAACGATTGGTCAATATGGCCGTGCGGTCAAGTTTGACTTCTCACCTTGGTCAAACGTAAGAGATTGGGTTGAGCTAACCACCAAACGACCAGCTTTCTATCCCCCGAGAGGTATGAAGGTGAAACCTCAGACCTAGAAAAACAATATTAGGATGAGGCATAACTTAGCCGGTAGATAACACCGGCTTTGTCGTCTGATATCAGCATGGAGCCGTCATCTAATTCTAGTACGTCGACAGGTCTGCCCCAGGCTTTGTTGTTCTGCAACCAACCGTCGATCAGCGTATCGTAAACCAGATCACCCGCGCTGTTCTCGCGCGCCACCGTGATCCTATGTCCTGTATGCCCTGCCTCTTTTGAGCGATTCCAAGAACCATGCTCTGCCATAAAAACTTGCTGGTGATATTGTTTTGGAAACATTTTGCCAAGGTAAAATTTTATGCCCAGCGCTGCCACATGCGGATCAAGGTTAAGCTCAGGGTGTACGTAATGCGCTGAGTTTTTACCTTTGCCGAACTTGGGGTCTGCAATGGTGCCCGCATGAAAAAAGGGGTAGCCGAAATGCTGGCCCTGGCTAGATATTCTATTAAGCTCGCCCGGAGGTAGGTCGTCACCCATCATGTCACGCCCATTATCGGTGAACCAAAGTTCTCCCGTGTTCGGGTGCCAATCGAAACCCACGGTATTGCGTATGCCTGAAGCATAGCTTTCCAGTTGCTGTGGTTTGCTGACATCCATGCGCAGAATCGAGGCGAACTGGGGGTTTTTTGATAAACAAATATTGCAAGGTGCGCCGACAGGAATATACAGTTTGCCGTCGGGACCAAACCCTAGATACTTCCAGCCGTGGTGTTGTTCGCCGGGTAGTTGATCGGTCAGTAGCTCGGCTTTCGGCGGATCTGCCAACTGCGAATCGATATCTCTGTAGACTAAAACTTTACTGACAGCGCCAACGTATAAATCTCCGTCTCTATAAGCGAGACCGGAGGGCATGTTTAGGTTGCTGTCAATGAGGTGAACCTCATCTGACTTATGATCGCCGTCGTTGTCTACCACAGCGTATACTTTGCCTTTCCTGCGGGTGCCAACATAAATCACGCCCTCACCACCACGTGTCATTTGTCTTGCATTGGGTACCTCTGCGTATTGCTCGATAACAAACCCGTCAGGGAGGTTAAGTTTCGATAGCGGTAGAGGTTTGGCGTCGACCGCAGCACTGGCGCCCAATAGGGAACCAAGCAGCAAAGTAAGGGCTGTGTTTTTGTCCAACTGCCGCGTCGATAGCTTTGATTGGAAGGCAATGAAAAGTGGTATGATGGTTCGCTTCATCTTTAATTCTGTCGCTGAAAGTTACGCTGGCTAGTTTAAATCAAATACATGCTGAATGACGAAATAAAATCTACGATCCAAACGGCTTATTCAAGATTGCTTGAACAAAAAGGCTATCGCTCGCGTCATTGTCAGCGCCAAATGATTGCAGATATCGCCAACACACTGGGCGGTGTAGAAGTCGACGATAGCGGCACGCGACTGACTGAGGAAAATATTTGCGTTGTCGAAGCGGGTACCGGCACGGGTAAAACGGTTGCATATGCAATGGCTGCACTACCCATTGCCAAAGCTTTGGGTAAAAAGCTTGTGATCTCCACTGCCACCGTTGCGCTACAGGAACAGATAGTGCTGATAGATTTACCTGACATTCGTCAACACGCCGAGCTTGATTTTAGCTATGCCCTTGCCAAGGGGCGCCGCCGTTATTTGTGTTTATCTCGCCTTGATCAGGCTTTACAGGACGTCGGGTCCATAAACCACACGTTGGCTTTGTACGACGACGAAAAATATCCTGCAGAGCAGTCTCATCAAGAGTTGTACGAATCGATGCTCGCGAGGCTAGGTCAAGGTAGTTGGGACGGAGACCGGGATGCCTGGCCATCCGAGGTTGAGAATGCCGCTTGGTTTCCCGTCAGTACGGATCATACCCAATGCACTCAAAGGCAGTGCTCGCATTTCGAAAATTGCTATTTTTACAGAGCCCGCGAACAGGTACACAAAGTAGATTGTATTGTGACAAATCACGATCTAGTACTTTCAGATCTGATGATGGGTGGTGGTGCTGTATTACCAGCACCGGAAGATACCATTTATATATTTGATGAAGGACATCATTTACCAGACAAAGCGATTGGGCATTTCGCCAGTTTCCTGCAAATCAAATCGACGCAAACTTGGCTTGAGCAAATACTGGTGACAATACAGCAGATTGCCGGGGACCTCGGAGACATCGGTGGGTTTCCTAATGGCTATCGTCAGTTTGAGGCGGGTGTCAGTGATCTCGATGATTTGCTTGAATCAACGGTGCAGGCGATGGGTCCCCTGCGCGACTTGTCTGAAGGAAACGACAATGAGTCACGTTATCGATTTCCCCACGGAGTCATAGAGCCAGAGTTGCAGCTGTTAAGCCAAAACCTCTATCAGACCACTCGGCGCGTTAAAGATCAGATTGAGCGGTTGCGCGCTGACGTCGAAGACCGTCTGATCGCCGCAGATCCTGATGAACGCGATTCTCTCGAATACTGGTTGCCGGTGGTTACCAGTATTGAGGCACGATTTGAATCTGGCGCAGGACTTTGGCAGGAATTGATGCGAGAAGACCATGAAGACCAACCGCCGACTGCGCGATGGGTGAATTTTAGAGATGATGACGAAACCATGCTTAACGCCAGTCCAATCGCAGTTGCAGATGATCTGCAGGAGATGCTCTGGTCGCGTTGTTTCGGGGCTGTGGTGACTTCAGCGACCCTTGCGATAGGTGGTGATTTCACAAGTTTTCAAAATCGAAGTGGTGTGAAGCCGGGCAATCGGTTCAGAACGCTTGCAAGCCCATTCAACCATCAGCAGCAGGCTGTGCTGCGTGTGCCGAGGATGGCAGCAGATCCAAAACAAGCCGATGAGCACACCGAATTGATCGCAACCATGATCCCGGAGATTGTTTCTGGTCATTTGGGCAGTTTGATCCTGTTCTCATCTTGGCGTCAGATGTTTCGCGTAACTGATATGTTGCCGCCGGAATTCGCCGCAAAGGTTCTCAGCCAGGGTTCGCTATCGAAAAGTGAAATCATCGCTCAACACAAAGCGCAGGTTGACAGTGAGCAAAACTCGGTCATATTTGGTTTGGCTTCATTTGCAGAGGGGATTGATTTACCAGGCAAGTATTGCAGCCACGTGGTGATAGCGAAAATACCATTTGCAGTGCCGGACGATCCCGTTGGTGCGACGTTAAGTGAATGGATAGAAGCCAGAGGGGGTAACTCTTTTGCGGAGGTGATGATTCCCGATGCGACTCTGCGAATTGTTCAGGCTTGCGGTCGGTTGCTACGAACCGAAACAGATAGCGGAGTGATTACCATTTTGGATACCAGACTGGTTTCCAAGCGCTATGGCAGTATGATTTTGCAAGCATTGCCGCCATTTAGGATGGAACTGTCTTAATGTTTTTCCTTGACCTAAAGCCGGCTGAATTAGCGAGCTACCACGGCTTTTTTGCCGAATTTGAAGCGGCGGCAACACAGATCGGTATTGAAGATGCCAAAGGTTACTACGAGGTGGTGTTCTGCTCCGCTGTGTGGATAAACCGGCAACGGACACTGACACAAACAACCACATGGGTGCAGGGAATATCAGGAGGGCAGGGTAGCGGTAAATCAACATTTGCGCTGCTCCTTGCACTCGTATTTGAGCGAGTCTTTGGGTCTCGAGCACTTATCTTGTCTCTTGATGACTTTTATTTAACATTGGATGAGCGCAAAGATTTGTCTAGGCAAGTAACACCATTGCTCGTGACCCGAGGCGTGCCTGGCACGCATGATGTTAATTTTATGAACAGAGTCATCGAGGATATTTGTAATGGTCAACAGACTCAAATTCCGCGGTTTGATAAAGCCATTGACGATCGCAAACAAGATCTAGAAACGGTGGCCTCTGGTGTTGACATGCTGATCGTTGAAGGTTGGTGTCTTGGTGCGACCGGATACAGCCAAACCAAGATTGAACAACAACGACTTTACCAACCTGTTAATGTGCTAGAGCAAAATGAAGATGTTGATTGTGTTTGGCGTAGCTATGCCGACAGCCAGCTTAAAGGAAGCGGATATCAGAGGCTTTTTCAGTCTTTCAACGGGCTGTTTTATTTGGCGATACCTGGGTGGGAGGCTGTGATGCGATGGCGGGCTCTGCAGGAAACGAAACTTGTTGCGGCGGTCGCCCAGCAAGCTGACAACCAATCTCGCACAGACGATGAAAGTCGGGTAACCACGCAAACGTCAGGTCGAATAAAGACCATGGACCGATCCGGTATTGAACGGTTCGTTATGTTTTACGAGCGCCTTACAAAAAAAATGTTAGATGAAGTGCCAGGCACCGCTGATCTTACTTTTAGCCTCAATGATAACCATGCTTTTATTTCTGTGAACATTAATCCTTAACGCCTGCAGAATCTCAGCGGGCACCATATTTATCGCCTCATAGCCTTCTATAACCTCGTAGCGTTGCTGTTTGAACGGTTTTAACTGAACCGAATCTGAATGATTTTGTTGATCAAGTTCAGTTTTAATTCAGTTGCCCACGTCTATGCTGGTCCTCACAAATCAGGCGCGTTTCGACAGCGCGAATGAATTAAAAGCGCCAACAACACAGATGAGAAGGCATATGAAAACACGACAAAGTACAGGCAAAAAAATGAGGCTGATCGTTGCAATTGCGATAACCGCATTAGTAGGTAACCAAGCACTTGCTCGGGGAAACATTTCCTACGACTACGCGACTGTGATTGATGCAGACCCCATCATCAAGGTTGTAAAAATTTCAACGCCAAGGGAAGAATGCTGGGAAGAAGAGGTTGTTTATCGAGACCGGTATGAAGACAGAAATGGCGCACTAGGCCCTGTATTGGGCGGAGTGATCGGTGGTGCCGTTGGCAACGCAGTCGGTCACAAGAAGAAGAACAAGCAAGTGGGGGCTGTTGTCGGTGCTGTATTGGGAGCGACGATAGGTAAAGCGGTTGCTGACTCAAAAAGATATGGTCATGAAAATGTCAGTCGTGGAACGGAAGAGCGATGCAAGGTCTATCATGACTACCATGAGGAAGAGAGAATTATCGGGTATCGAGTGAGATATCGTTATAATGATGAGACTTATTCTACTCGCACGGACACTGACCCGGGTGATACCATCAAAGTAAGGCTAGCATTGACACCTGTCTTCTAGAGACAAACTTCTTACAAAAAACAGCACCGGGAAGTGACGGAGAGCATCATGAGTACCAGGACCATTATCATCACAGCGCTATTATTCAAGCTTGCAATTGTAGCGCTTGTGCTGCCAGCAACCACGCTGGCGGATGAAGATAACGCATGGTCAACTCAGTCTCTGTTAAGACAGCCGGGTGTCGAAAGACCCGCGTCGTTTAATCTGGCTGAACAGCTGTTACCCAAGCAAAATATTCGTGGTACGAAATTACTCAAACCTTCAGTGCGATTAGGTCGTAAACAGGCGACAGATAAAGTGAAGCAACGCTATCGCAAGCATAAGGTACTGTCGGTGAATCTGATTTCAAGTAAAGGTCCAGCAACTTATCGTGTGAAGACGTTGTCCTCTAGCGGGGTTGTGAAATATGTATTTGTTGATGGTAATAGCGGCGAGGTTTTCGAGTAGGCGTTTCGGTTCGCTTCAAAAATGAAGCGGAGACGACAAAAAAGGAATGACCGGAATGACAAAAAAACTATTACTGATTGAAGATGATGACAAGCTGAGACAGCAGCTTGTTGAACTGCTCGAGTCTCATCGTTATGAGGTCGATACTGCGGCCGATGGCATGGAAGGGCTGTACATTGCCCAAAAATTTTCCTACGACATTGCCGTGATTGACCTGGGTTTGCCAAGGGTTTCAGGCATGGAGATCATTGAAAAAATTCGCGATGACGGTAAGGATTTTCCGATACTTGTGCTCACTGCGAGAGGAGACTGGTCCGACAAGGTTGATGCTTTAGCCATTGGTGCGGATGACTATCTTGTCAAACCCTTTCATGTGCAAGAGTTTCTTGCTCGACTCGACGCGCTTGTGCGAAGAGCATCGGGACAATTCAAACCCACGCTCTCGATAGGGCCGATCAATCTTGATATGCGAGGTAAACGGGTCGCTGTTAGTGGCAATGCGATCGAACTGACGGCTTATGAGTTTAATTTGCTTGAGTATTTGATGCAGCGACCAGGAGAGGTTGTCAGTAAAACCGAATTGACCGAGTACCTTTACGAACAGGACTTTGACCGAGATAGTAATGTGATCGAAGTATTTGTCGGTCGTTTACGTAAAAAGCTCGATCCGGAAAATTCACTTAAACCAATTTCAACGGTGCGCGGTCAGGGTTATCGATTAGTGCTTTCTGCAAATTAGTTTCTAGCACTTGGCGCTGCCTCAAGAAGAAATGTGTTAAACGGGAACCGACAAGCTGATCAATGACCATCAAACAATACTCACTTCGTAGCAGGTTATTAACAACGGCAACGCTAGTGTTGTTCATATTCTTGAGCCTGATGGGTTTAGTGCTTGATCGGGCTTTTAAAAGCAGCGCAGAGCAAGCCGTTGCTGAACGTTTGTTGATTCAAATTTATGGTCTGCTATCGGTAACGGACCTGAACGAAGCTAACTTGCAATTACCTGAGGCGCTTCAGGAGCCAAGATTTAATTACCCTGGCTCTGGTCTTTATGGACTTGTCTACGATGAAGCCGGCCGAGAGATATGGCAAAGCCCTTCTGCGCTTGATCTAACATTCGACGCTTCGGAGCAACACAGCCTGATTCACGATCTTCGTCCCGGGGTTGAGCGTTTTGGACGAGTCACCAGTACACGCGGAGAAGTCTTCTTTGCGAGTAGTTATCGTGTGCTCTGGCAGATCAGCAGTGAGATCCAAAACCCATACACATTTGTGGTTGTTGAAACCATGCAGCCGTTCAGTAGTGAGATCAATGAATTTCGCAACAGCCTATGGGGTTGGTTATTCGGCATGATGATCATTTTGATTTTGCTGCAAGCGGTCGTCATGAGTTGGGGGTTGTCGCCGCTCAAACAGGTTGCGCAGGACCTTAAGTCGATCGAAGATGGAGACCGCGAAACGCTTGACGGTGACTACCCCGCAGAGATCAAAGGGGTGACCCGTAATCTTAATTTGTTGCTGGCGACCGAACGCCAACAGCGCGAAAAATACAGAACGACCCTTGCAGATCTGGCGCATAGTCTGAAAACACCGCTTGCGATACTCAGTGGACTTTCAAGAGACGTGCCTCTGAAAGCTGAAATTGATGAGCAAGTTGCAAGGATGAATCAAATTGTTGCGTATCAACTCGAGCGTGCCGTTGTTCGATCCTCGGGTTTGATAAAGAACGCCATTGCGGTGAAGCCTATCGTTCAGAAGCTGGTGGATGCGATGAACAAAGTCTATGCAGACAAGCAGGTGGTCATCTCGACAGACCTTGCTGATCACGATTTCTTCGGTGACGAGCGTGATCTTATGGAACTGCTGGGTAACCTGATCGACAATGCTTGTAAATATGGCGATGGCAAAGTGTCGCTGAAAGTTCATCGTGATGAGTCCGCTAGATGTTTGTATTTTGAGGTGGAAGATAACGGACCCGGAATTCCTGAAGAGAATCGTGAAAAAGTATTATCCCGCGGTATGCGGCTTGATTCACACGAGAAAGGCCAGGGAATCGGTCTGGCAGTTGTGGTTGAGATCGTTGCTAGATACAACGGTAGCATCGAAATTGGCGCAGCGGAGTCAGGAGGGGCACGAATTCTAGTGTCTTTTCCTGCTTAATCGCGCGAATTATCACTGTTACAGGCGCTTGGCCAAGCATTAGTCCCGCGTGTGCTTTGCCTGCCTCCCTTAAAAGCGAATCTGTGTTGAAAATAACGCATCTAACCCATATCATCCCCAGCTTCTAT
>ENA-UZWX01020102-UZWX01020102.1-metagenome-genome-assembly--contig:-Day-4---50m-contig-20102_pt1 | contig 12127 bp, 7 predicted proteins | sample MGYA00260347_ERZ794907 | MGnify/ENA metagenome assembly ERZ794907 | reverse complement strand
AGTTACTCTTAATTCAAACTGGTATGAAGCAGATAAAAAATATGGTGGTAGCGCAATCTTAGATGCAAACACTCATATGGTTAGTTCCTATCAAGGTGGTGTTCCTTTCCATAATGTTTCTGAAAGTGATCCCAATGCCGGCTGGAAATTAGCTTGGAATCATTATTACAGTAACCCCGTAATTGGTGACACTTGGGCTGCAGATGCAGAGGTTTTTATTACTGAACCTGACAATGGTGTGATCGATAATTTTGGTGCCGCTAACGCACGTATGCGTAATAAAGGGCGTATAAACGGTGAGCCTAGTACAGGTAAAGATAATGATCATTCACGCTATTTGTTAGTGCTAAGTAAGCCATATGATGTTGCTGGCTTAGGTGTTTTTAACAAACAATATTCTGATGGAAAAGTTGATGATGGTTGGGTTTACTTAAAATCAATTCGTCGAAGTCGTCGTACCGCGGGTGGTAAATCTTGGATGGATCCTCAACCTAAAATGGATTTACTCAATGATGATAACCAAGGTTCTTTAGGTATGCCTGCATGGTTCCCAAATTGGCAATTGCTTGAAAAACGCTGGATCTTAGCGGTTGTCGATGCGCATGATCCTAATGCGGCATTCAATATTGAAGATACGCTAGAGATGGCATCACCGTATTGGAATCCAAATTCAGCTACTCAGCAGTGGTCACCGCGTGAAGTATGGGTAGTGAAAGGTACTATGCCAGAGGAACATCCTTATGGTCATAAGATTCTATATATGGACACACAATTTCCAACATATTACATGACAGAAAATTATGATAAAAAAGGTGATTTTTGGCGTTTATGGCGACAATCTTATGTCCAAACGAAAGAGGGCGTTAACGATGAATTATATTTTGTTAATACACAAGCGATTGACTTTCAGCGACAGCGTGCTACCTATATTAGCATTACTTATATGACCAATAACGTTGTCACAGAGGATTTCTTTAAACCTTCTGCTTTAAAAAAAGCTGCCGCAGGCAAATTGTCTAAACAGTTTATTCACTAACTGTTCTATTTTGTATAAGTCATAATTAATCAAATACTTAAAGCTCTTCAACCAAGAAGAGCTTTTTTAATATCGTTTGGTATACAAGACATTCGCAGATTATTGATAAAGATTATCGCCTATGGATATGTTGCTGCATTCAATGGGTGCTAATTTAACACAATATTTCACTAGTGGTTGATAAACCGTTAGTCGACTGGGTTATTCATTTTTGGAAAAAATCATGAAAATAATTTTTCTATTTATTGTAAATGTTTGGATAGTTTTTTTTGCAAATATTACTGTTGCGGATGTCCCTACAACTACTAGTGCGCATGAGGTGTTAACTAGCATCGGTAACAATCTATTCAAGCGTATTCGTGAACAAAAAACGCTAATTTCAAATGATCCTCAAATGATATCGACAATTGTTGAACAAGAGTTAATGCCATATGTTGATCATCGCTATGTTGCTTATAAAATTCTAGGAAAAAACCTAAAAAAATTGAACAAAGAGCAAAGGACTAAATTTGTAATAGTGATAAAAAATTATCTAACTCGAACATATGCTAGTGTGTTGAGGCAGTACAATAATCAAAAAGTTACCTTTGAACCAGAGAAAAACATCAAAGGTCGAAAAATTGTTTCAATCAAGGCCAATATTTCGAATGAGCCAAAAGCTGATATTGTCATTGATTTTAAAATGAGAATGAATAGAAAAACTAAGCAGTGGAAGGCATTTGATATGGTCGTTGAAGGCATAAGTTTGTTGAGCTCAAAACAAGCTGAAATCAACAGCAGAATACGCAGTCACGGCATCGAGCAAGTTACTATTGATTTAGCCAATTTAAGAAATAAACAAAACGATCAGAGTCAAACAGGTCGTTGAGAAAATTCAAATACTAGTTTCAAAGCATTCCAATTAGTCTGTTAATTCACCTAATTTCTTCAACTTGTATGCAAGTGTTGGTCGCGACATACCTAGAAGACGAGCAGCACTTGCTACATTGCCATTTGCTCGCTCCATTGCACTTATAATCATATTTCTTTCGAGCGCTTCTAGTTGGCACCCCGAATCGAGCAGCTTATTTGCCCATTGAGATTCGTTCAAACTCTCATCAGTTAATTGCTCATTAAGCTCATTATTTGAAGAGAGCAAGGTATCAGCGTTAACAAATAAATCAGTGATTTCAATCACTGAGTGATTATCAGCCAGGATTACGCCACGTTCGACCATATTTTCTAACTCACGAACATTACCTGGCCAAGCGTGTTGTTTTAACATCAGCATCGCTCGGTCTGAAATTCCAGTGAAACGTTTGTTGTGAATTACGCTAAATTTTTCTAAGAAATGTTCGGCCAATAAAGGAATGTCCTCGAAACGTTCCCTAAGTGGAGGGATCGTGACGGGATAAACATTAAGTCGATAAAAAAGATCAGTTCTAAATCTGCCCTCATTAACTTCGTGTTTTAGATTTCTATTCGTTGCCGCGATGAGCCGAACATCTATTTTTGTGGTCTGTTCGCCACCGACTCTCATTAACTCACCTTCTTGCAATACTCTCAATAATGAAGCTTGTGCTTGTGGTGAAAGTTCGCCGATCTCATCAAGAAAGAGTGTGCCATTGTTAGCACGCTCAAAGTGACCTGCGCGAGATTTATCTGCGCCAGTAAATGCCCCTGCATTAACGCCAAATAATTCAGCTTCAAGCAAGGTGGGTGGAATAGCCGCACAATTTATGGCAATAAAAGGTTGTTCATTTCGTGGGCTAAGGTTATGTGCAGCGCGAGCAAATTTTTCTTTACCGACGCCAGTTTCACCTAATAACAATATTGAAACTTTGCTGCTAGCCGCTTTCTCTATTAGGTTAAAAGTTCGGAAAAAGCTTTGTGAAGCACCCACCGTTTCTGGAGATAAAATTGGGCGAGCACTTTTCTCTAATTGATTTCTCAAACCTACAACTTGGCTTTGCAATTCAAACAGTTGTTCACTAAGATTTAAAGGCTCGTAGTAAGCTAATTCTTTTTCAATATTCTCCCATTCATCAACGGGTTTGGCGATAAATATGCAGCGCTCGTGATCTATAGTTGTACAACATTCCGTTTCAACGACTAATATTTGGCATCCCATAAAACCTGATGTAAAACCGCTAGCATATCCTGTTAGATACCAACATGAACTATCATGTTGATCGCCATAATTATCAGAGTAGGATTCACATTCGAAAGCATCTATTAAAAATTCTCCGTAGAATTTACCTTGTGCTATATCAAGCTCTAGCACTTGAGTTTTTACGGATGCAATACCGCTTACCATTGTGAGCTGTGGACCAATCAGAAAAGCTTCACGATCAGAATAATCCTTGCGTAGTTTATTCGTTAACCCGGCATGCTTAAAACCTGCCAGATAACCGAGGCGAGTTAATACCCCGCGAGCTCCTTCCGTGCCCATTATTTCAATTAATACCTGACGAAGATCGCAGAAAAAGGTTCTATCTATAAGCAACATCTGACTTTCGTCAAGCCATACTCGCCCCGTTTTTTGATCAAAATGGATTTTTTCTACAATAGAATTGTAATCAGGGTAAGGACTCTCAGTTTTGGTAGACATTATTAGGTGTTATCTCAGTGTAAACAGACATTATTATTTATAATTTTTATGTATATCAATATTTTATGTTTTTATTTGTCTGATTGTATTTTAAAAAACTGCTCGAATCATATGAGAATCCTCATTGTTAGTCAAATGATCAATTCTACTAATTTTATATGAGCATTTGATTAACTTTCTTGTATCCCATCTTTTCGCTAAAAGCCATTACTTATTGATAAATAATGCTTTTATCTTTTGGCTTGATACTTGTATAGAGCAAGATACAACAATAACTAACTTCATAGCATGGATCTTACCTGTGACTAGGTAAAACGATTTTTCATGCTGTTAACTGAAAACAAATCGAGTATTACATTTTTTGTGGGCTTGAATTTAATAATAAAATAAGAAGGTGAATCTATGAGTAGTCGTATCTTGCCAGAATTTGAGTTGAAGACACCGCAGAGTGTTGATGAAACTCTAGAATTACTGGCAACCTATGGGGATAGCGCAATGATTATGTCGGGAGGTTCTGATTTAGTTGTTGCTATGAAGATGAATCTTTCACCAGATACTGTCATCAGTATTTCTGAGGTTGCTGGTTTAGATAAAATTACGTATGCACCGGGACAAGGCTTACGTATTGGCGCAAAGGTTACTATTGCACAAGTTCTTCAAAATGATGCCGTAAAGGAACTGTATCCAGCATTGTGGCAAGCAGCTGAAGTTTTTGCTACTCCTCAAATTCGAAATAGCGCAACGGTTATTGGTAATCTACTTCGTGGTTCACCTGCGGGTGATTGTTCTTGTGCCATTCTTGCATTAGGTGGTCATATCGTACTGCAAAACCAAAATAGTAATAGAGATGTATCTATTGATGATTTTTGGACGGGTTATAACCAAAATGCTCGCAAAGGAGACGAGCTGGCGATAGAAATTAGACTGCCACCACCGAGTGCTCAGACTCGAACAATTTTTAAACGCATGACACGAGTCAATGAAGACTTGGCTAAGATTAATGCATCAGTACGTTTAGAAATGGACGGAAAGCTATGTAAAGGCGCTCGCCTTGCTATTGGCTGCGTCGGACCAACGACAATGCGTTTACCTAAAACTGAAGCTTTGCTAACAGGTAGTGAAATAAATGCCGATATTTTAGCGTCCATAGCTGACATGGTGGCAACTGAAATTTCTCCCATTGACGATAAACGATCCAGCAGAGAATACCGTATTCATGTTTCAGGAGTATTAGTTAAACGTCTTGTACAACAGGCCATTAACTAAAACATATAGCAATTATTAAAAGAATTATCGGAGTAAAACATGAATACACGTACCGTAAATTTAAATGTCAATGGTGATGATTTGATTCTTAATGTTCCCGTTCATCAAACGTTACTTGAGACACTTCGTGAGCAGCTCGGACAGACAGATACGAAGTATGGCTGTGGAACAGGAGAGTGTGGCGCCTGTACGGTCATAGTTGATGGAGACAAGAGCTTGAATGCTTGTCTTACGCTAACTGCGACAATGGAAGGACGTTCTATAACGACTGCCAAAGGTTTGGTAAAAAACGGAAAATTGAGTGAGGTTCAAGAAGCCTTTGTTTCTGAAACTGCGATTCAGTGTGGTTACTGTACTCCTGGTATGGTGATGAAGAGCACAAGCTTGCTATTAAAGAATCCTAATCCCAGTGAAGAAGAAATACGTAAAGAGCTTGAAGGCAATATCTGTCGATGTACCGGTTACGACGCTATCGTGAAAGCAGTTCAAAAAGCTTCTTTAAGTTTCCCCTTAATTAAAAATGCCGCAGAGTGACAGGAGTTGAATCATGAGTGAATTTTCATTTATCGGGAAGAATGTTCCCAAAGACGATGCATACGAAAAAGTAACAGGACGAGCTATTTATGCCGGCGATATTACTATGCCAGATATGTTGCATGGTAAAATTGTTCGTTGTTTGGATTATGCTCATGCGAGAGTGACAAAGCTTGATATTAGTGAGGCATTAAAAGTTAAAGGTGTTGTTAAAATTCTACGTCCTGAGGATGTAACCCAAAAAACTTACAACACCAGTGCTATTGACATCACAACGCCAGAAAAGGTTGCGCAAATTTTAGGTGACCTAAAAGATCAGCGCCTTTTCACTGATTATGTTCGTCATCAAGGCGATGCCATTTGTGGAATCATAGCTAAAAGTGAAGAAATCTGTGAACGAGCAGCGGCCAAAATTAAAGTTGAATATGAACCTTTATCCGTAATAATGACGCCAGCAGAGGCTTCTAAAAGTGATGCGCCGCAGCTTGATCCTCGCAAAGAAAATAATCGCGCCTTTCAATTGCCAGAGCCGATGTTTCCTAAAAACAGTTATGGCTGGGGTGATGCTGAATCAGCGATGAAAGATGCTGATTTTATTATCGAAGATACCTTTTACGTTAACAAACAAAAGCAATGTCAAATGGAACCTCATGCCTATGTAGCTCATTATGATATGAAAGGTAGGTTAAATTGTTGGTCTTCGGGGCAAATGCCCAAGTTGAGTCATATCCAATTATCAGAGCTATTTGAACTGCCTATGTCTAGGGTTAAGATTCATCAGACGACTGTTGGTGGAGGCTTTGGTGCTCGTCTGGGCTTGGTGTTTGAGCCTGAAACTTGTGCTATGGCGCTAGCTGTCCCTGGAATACCAGTCAAAGTTCAATCGTTACGTGAAGAAGATTGGCTTGCTTCTGAAAGTCGTCATTCAGCGAATTATTGGATGAAAATGGGCTTTAAAAATGACGGAACCCCTGTCGCTTGTGAGGCAATGTTTAAAGGAAATACAGGAGGCTATTTTACTCATGCTTCTGGTGTTCCTTTTACAACGGGAGCTTGGCTAGCAGGGATGTATAAATTTGGTGCGCTTAAATATCAAGGCGAAAACTATTTCAGCAATCAGGCGCCATCAGGAGCTTATCGTGGCTATGGCAATCCTCAAACTAACTTTGTTTTAGAGCAAATGATTGATCGTGCATGCCAAAAGTTGGATGTAGACCCTGTTACATGGCGAACTAAATGGGCTAAAGGTAAAGGTGATGATTGCTGGACTTTAGGGGTGCCTTATTCGTCATGTGAACTTCCTGAATGTCTTAAGCAGGGAGCTGAAGCGATAAAATGGGATGAGAAGCGTGAGAAATATGCCAATCAGACAGGAACCAAACGTCGCGGCGTAGGTGTTGCGATAATGAATCATACGAGTGGCGCTTCCCCCATGATACTCGAGCACACTTTTTGTACAGTCATGCTCAATGAAGATGGCAGTGCTATGGTAAATATTGGCTGTTCGGATATTGGACAGGGTGCTGATACCGTATTACATCAAATAGCAGCAGAATCATTGGGTTTTCCAATGGAAGACGTGTATATGAAAACCAAAGATTCAGATGCTAATGGTTTTGATATTGGTGCTCATGCAAGTAGAACAACGTTTGTTGGTGGGCGTGCATTAATGAGCGCTTGTGGAGATGTCAAACGTCAGCTTTTTGAACGAGCAAGTCATGCCTTGGATGCTAGTATTGAGCAGTTAGATATGGCAAACAAGCAAATATTTGTTAAAGATATGCCAGAGCGCTGCATTGATATTGCTACCATCTCTTATCAAGGGATTTATCAACCTTTGAATCCAGCAACGGGTGAGCCAGAAGGGGACCCCGGTCAAATCATTGGTATTGCTAGCCATCATGAAAAGAAAAATTCACCTCCATTTGGTGCAACTTTTATCGATTTGGAAGTAGATACGGAAACAGGAGAGATCGCTATACATGACCTAGTGTTAACACACGATATTGGTAAGGCTCTGCATCCGGCAATGTGTGAGGGACAAATGCATGGTGGTGCTCAACATGGCTTAGGTATGGTTCTCACTGAAGAGACTTATTATGACAGTGATGGCCTTTGTTTGAATAATAGTTTTACAGACTATAAACAGTTTGGCGCTTCAGACATGCCTAGAACTAAGGTTATTTTTGTTGAGGTTCCCGATGAACATGGACCATTTGGCGCTAAGAGTGTCGGAGAGGCTTCACTTGTTAGTCCCATCGGTGCAACGGCTAACGCTGTTTTCAATGCTCTTGGAATCCAGATCTCTGATGCTCCACTTACGCCAGAGAAAGTACTTAAGGCGATTCAGCGAAGTGGTTTGAAGTTCAACTAAGACGTAAAAGAAGGCGACTAAGGTCATCTTCTTTTGTATTGAAAACATAATAGATGAGATCATCGATATGGCAGACAAACAAATAACCAATTACATACCCGTGATGGAAACCCTTATTACCCAAGTCAAAGGTTCAGCTCCGACTCAGGCAGGTGACAGCATGATCTTGATGAGTGATGGTCAATGGTTGGGCACTGTTGGGGGGGGAAACCTGGAATGGAAGTTAATGCAGGCAGGGCAGTTAACCCAGTTGCGCATTTGTGTGACAAAGGAGGTGCCCGGTGCGAAGACAATGAAAATTGATCATGGCTTGGGTTGTGCTACAGATCAGTGTTGTGGTGGTAGAGTTCAGGCTAATCTTGTTCCTATTCCCAAGCAGCTTGTCGGCCTGATGAAAGATAATTGTAGCCGTCTTTATAGATACAGCGCTGATGGCTATCTGCAATTGGTGGGAGGATTTAGTGCTAATAATCAGTGGTATGGGTTATCAGACGCAGAGCATGACCAGAGGTTTATGGAACGTTGCCTTGCAGATCAAAATTTTGAACAAGATTACGATGATGTTTTTGTTGTTCGAGCAAATATCCATCCTAAATTATGGGTATTTGGTGCGGGTCACATATCAAGGGTTTTGGCACCTTTAGCCGTGTCGCTTAACTATGATGTTACCGTATTTGATCAACGAGAACATTGGGCAAATGCTGATGCGTTTCCTGAGTGTGTCAAGGTAAAGGTGGCTGAAATGCCAGACCCTGCTAAGCAACCGGGTTCAGATACTACGGTATTGATCATGAGTCATAGCCATAAACTGGATTACGAGTTACTGCGTCAGATGCATGATTGGAATTTGAATTATTTAGGCGTTATAGGTAGCAAAACTAAATCAAGCCGTTTTCGACAGAGAATGGATAATGACGGGATAGATGATAGCAATATTCATATGCCGATCGGCCTACCAGATATGGGTAAAGAGCCTATGGAAGTTGCAATTAGTGTAATAGCTGAATTATTGCAGCGTCGAAATCAGCATAAAACTCTTAAGCTAAACAAAAAACAAAGTTTATATAGAACATCAGCAGGATAGAAATTGTGTTGCTAGAAGAATATTAAAAGCAAACCATTTTTATTTGTTATTTTAAAAGTGCAATAAGGGGACAGTCCATTTTATTTTTACTAGTAAATGAGAGGTCTAAATACTACAAAAAAAATGGCAAAGGTATTAAACAAACATTAAACATAATTAAATTTTGATTATGTTTGTGTGATTTGTTCAAGTTAAGTTTTTTATTTTCATCGGGTTTGTTAGGTCGCTGGTATAAATGTCATTATAAAACAATTGATTATGTCGTTTTTTTTGGTCTTGGTAATAATGCTTGAATCATATTTTAATACGCCTTTAATAAGGCTTGATTTATACCAAAGACAATATTGTTTGTTCAAAATTTAACGTTAGAAAAATAATTTTTAGAATTTTAACCATCGCAAGAACTGGATAGTTATTGCAGCCATTGGTTGTTTATTCTTTATTCATTATCAAAATTTATAACAGAGGGCACTATGTCGTCGACAGTAATACGCATAACACGAAAATTTGCTTGTGTAATGTTCGTTCTTTTGAACATGGGGTGTGAAGCACCACTTAATCTTGCAGGAATTGAACGGGAAGAATCTTTAATAACTCATCGTTTTGACCAGTTTCAAGCGAGCGCACGAAATCAACGATCTGTAATCGTTGTAGGCTCCAGCGGCGTGATATTAAGCTCCGCTGATAATGGTGAGAGCTGGCATCGAAATGAACTACAAGGAAAGCCAACCTTGGTTGGTGTCTCGGCTTGTACCAATGGGAAGTTTGTCGCTTTATCGGCTGAGCGTCAGTTATGGCTATCAGAAGATGATGGAGCTAACTGGCAATCACATTCAATTGAAACAGAAGAGTCATTAACAACGTTAACTTGTGCTCCAGATAATACGCTTTGGTTAGGTGGGAGCTTCAGTACTTTGATGTCCAGTCAAGATCCTGCCAAAGGTTGGGAAACGTTTAGTCTTGGTGAAGATGCCATGATCACGGCAATACAATTTGTTGATAGGCAACATGCATTTGCTTTAGGTGAATTTGGTCTGGTGCTTCATAGCAATAACAACGGACAAAATTGGCAATTAATGGAGCCGTTGCCAAATGAATTATATCCACAAGCTGCTTTATTCCAAAGTTTAGAGGTAGGTTTTGTTGTTGGTTTAAATGGAAAAATATTATCGACTCAGGATACCGGTCGATCTTGGGTGTTTGAAAAGACAGATACTGAAAAACCATTATTTGGTTTAGGGATGCTTGATGGTGAGTTATATGCGGTAGGAGAAAACGGTGTTCTATTGCATCGAGGTAAAAAGCAATGGATGACAATCCCTCATCATAATCAAGCTCGATCTTATTTGCGCAGTATTCAACCATTAGATGAACATCAATTGCTGTTGGCAGGTGGTGGTGGTGCGATGTTCAGTTTTTCACCTGAATATTCAAGCACGTTATTAGTTACTAAGTAAGGTCATCAATATGCGAAATTTCACTAATCAGATCCATCACTTTTTTCATAAGTTTGATGATGTACTATTTGCTAGACCGAAGTTGTTTTTGCTTTTAATTATTGGCATTACCTTACTCTTTGCCAGTCGAATTCCTGGCGTAAAAATGTATTCTGACTTTTCCGACCTGCTACCGCAGCAACATCCTTATATTCAATTGCATAATGAATTGCGAGATACGTTTGGTGGTGCTAATAATGTCATGGTTGCAATTGAAGTTAGTGAGGGGGATATATTTACAAATGATACCCTGAGCTTGATCCACGAATTGACCCAGAAAGTAGATTCTCTCCCTGGGATCAATCACAACCTGGTTTCGAGTTTGACACATCGTACGGTTCGTCGTGTGTGGTTAACCGAAACAGGTGATGTGAACTCTTCTCCACATTATGACCCACTTAAACTTAAAATGAGTGATGTTGAATTAGATAATATGCGTCAGGATGTTTTGGCAAATCAACGGGTATATGGATTATTAGTTGCGCCTGATATGAAGTCAGCCCTGATCAAGGCAACATTCAATGAAGGGGCATTAGATTACGAAGCGGTATTTTCGGCGATGCAAACTGCTCGTCAAGACATGGATCGCCCTGACGTGGATATTCATGTTACCGGCCAGCCTATGTTAGTGGGTTGGGTGTTTACTTATGTTGATCAAATCTTGCTTATTTTCATGCTTACCATGGCAATTATGCTCACTCTACTGATTGCTTATTTTCGTAGTTTGTACGGTGTCGTATTACCTCTGCTGGGAATTGTGTTATCGACGACTTGGGGTTTAGGTATTCTCTCAATTCTTGGTTACAACCTTGATCCATTAACCTTAGTTGTTCCATTTCTAATTTCAGCACGCGCAATGTCGCATGGTATCCAGTTGGTAGAGCGTTACTATACTGAGCTAGAACATACTGATGATAACAAAAAGGCTGCCCGTAATACTTTTGATAGCTTGTTTCGTCCAGGATCTTTAGGTGTTGTTTCTGATGCTATTGGCTTGCTACTTATTTCATTAGGCTCTGTGCCTATTAACACAAAACTTGCTCATTACGCATCGCTATGGGCGTTTATGGTCATTTTTGTCGTATTAATATTTATTCCTTTGATGCTTTACGTTTTACCTAAACCTAAAGCTCGAAAATCTTCACAAAGTGCTGTTGACAGTTTACTTCCCCGATTAGCAAATTCGCTTGGCAGTAGAAAAGGTGCTAGCTCGATTTTATTATTATTCGCCTTGTTTATGGTTGGTGGCAGTTACTTATCTTCTTGGGTTCAAGTTGGAGAATCTGAATCTGGCTCCCCAATTCTATATCCAGATCATGACTACAACATCTCGTCGAAAAAAATTAATGATAATTTTCCAGGTTCCGAAGAAATGTTCATTGTTGCTGAAACCGACAAGAATGGCGGCATAAAGCGACCTGAAGTATTGCGAGCATTAGATGATTTTCAAAATTACATGCTCTATGACCCTGAACTTGGTGGTGCGAAGGGAGTACCTGACTTGATCAAGCAAGTTAACCGCATATTTCATAATAATGACCCTCGTTGGGCAATCATACCAGATACAGACGCTTATGTTGGAGGCTTAATGTTTGCTTATATGGCTTCTAGCCCAGTACCGGGCGCGGAGAAAGAGTTTATCGATACTGACGAACGTCAAGCAAATATGGTTTTTTATTATAAAGATCATAAAGGAGAGACAATTCGCCGCGCTATTCATCGAGTAAAAGAATGGTCAGCCAATGTA
>ENA-UZWX01021718-UZWX01021718.1-metagenome-genome-assembly--contig:-Day-4---50m-contig-21718_pt1 | contig 12281 bp, 15 predicted proteins | sample MGYA00260347_ERZ794907 | MGnify/ENA metagenome assembly ERZ794907 | reverse complement strand
GAAACAATTAATAATTTATTCTTTGATGAATTTTTTACCGTACTAATATTAGTGGATGTCGTCCTTCTGTTAATTTCCTTCTTTTACACCGATAAATTTCACAAAATAATTAGAAATTCCGGATTTGTAGTTTCAACGATTTTAATCCGTATGTCATTCGGAGTAAGCGGATTAATAAGTACAATTTTAATTGTAGTAGCTGTCCTGTTTGGATTAGCAATAATAATAATCCATAATAAATATGAAAAAAATATTTTGCCTAACACCGTATAAAATTAATTGCTAGTATTAGCCTATTTACGAAAGTCCTAGCGGGATTTTTATCTATGATTTATTTGCTAACTAAGTGATTAAAACACGCAACTAATCTTTTACAACTACGTTACACAACATTCATGACAAGTACAGAGATAGACAGAATAATTGAAATGGCGTGGGAGGACAGAACGCCTTTTGAAGCTATAAAAATACAATTTGGCATTACAGAAGCCGATGTTATTAAATTAATGCGTAAAGAGCTGAAAGAAAGTTCTTTTAAGCGCTGGAGAAAGCGCGTAAATAGTGGTGTCAGCAGTAAGCACCAAAACAAAAGAAGTGAAGAAATCAAGCGATTTAAGTCTTCGAGACAAAAAAGCATTTCGAATAATAAAATTTCAAAACGATAGAATTTCCAACTAACATAGAGGACATAAACCAGCGCATTTCTTTCATAAACCCTAAGTTATATGCGAAAACAAGAAATTTTGGTGACGGTGCGGTAACCAAGCTTAGTCCATATGTTTCTCGTGGTGTAATTTCTACTAGACAAGTTTATGAGTATATTTTGACTTTGGGAACTCCTTGGAATGAAATAGAGAAACTTGTTCAAGAACTTGCCTGGAGAGATTATTGGCAGCAAGTATGGATAGCTAAGGGAGATGCGATTCAGACCGACTTAAAGAATCCTCAACAACAAATTTCAAACTTCCAAATTCCACAAGCCGTAATTGATGCATCTACAGGAGTTGATGCGGTAGATGCAGCTATTGAAGCACTCTACAACACCGGATATATGCATAATCATATGCGTATGTATGTGGCATCCATTTGCTGTAATGTAGCAAAATCCCATTGGCTAGAACCTTCCAGATGGTTGTATGCAAATCTTTTGGATGGCGATGTTGCAAGCAATCAATTAAGTTGGCAATGGGTAGCAGGTGCTTTCTCTAACAAGAAGTATTATGCCAATCAGGATAATATTAATCATTTCTTTAGCAGCTCGCAGAAGGAAACCTTTTTGGATATTGACTATTCATTGTTTGACAAAATCGAAATTCCTAAAACCTTATGTCAAACTACACCCCTAGAGGAAAACTCCTATTTTCCTGAATTTAAGAATTCACCACTTTTAGAAAACGAAGATTCATTGATTTACAATTATTATAATTTAGATCCTTCGTGGCATAGAGAAGAAAAATTTCAACGCATTCTGCTTCTTGAGCCTTCGATATTCAAAAAGCACCCAGTAAGCTCAAAATGTATCAATTTTGCACTTGGGTTATCACAAAATATACCTGACATAAAAATCTATATTGGGGAGTTTGAAGAACTGCTAAATCAAATAAGTTCGGAGAAAATACACTATAGGGAACACCCATTAAACGCTAACTACAAGGGTGTTGAAGAACCAAGAGATTGGCTCACCAGTGTTAATGGCTACTTTCCCTCATTTTTCTCTTTCTGGAAAAAGTGTAAAAAAGAACTTATGCAATGAAAAAACAACACCTTCCATCAAAAATATGTCTCACTTGTGAACGACCATTTAGCTGGCGTAAAAAATGGGCTAGAGATTGGGAACAGGTAAAATACTGCAGTAAAAAATGTAAACGCAACAAAGTATATGCGAGCCATTAATATTATTTTCCCTCATCAGCTTTTTCTAAATAGTCCGCTTTTAGAAAACAATAATGAAATTTACCTTATTGAAGAATTTCTCTTCTTCAAACAATACCAATTTCACAAACAGAAAATTGCTTTTCACAGAGCCTCGATGAAAGCTTACCAAAATTATCTTCAAGGCTTAAACCTAACGGTTCATTATATTGACTCTGATAATTTACTGTCAGACATAAGGCAGTTTCATCAAGAAATCAAGACTAAAAATATTCATACCGTCATCCTTATAGAACCTACGGATGATTGGCTTAAACAGCGAGTTCAATCTCTCTCCGAGACGTGTGACATAAATACTCATCCAAATCCACAGTTCCTCAATAGCGAAGAAGATTTAGCTGTTTTTTTTAGAAAAGATAAAAAGTCCTTTTTTCAAACTACCTTTTACAAGCAGCAACGTAAAAAATTAGGAGTTTTAATTGATGAGAAACAAAACCCCATTGGCGGAAAATGGACTTATGACAGTGAAAACAGAAAAAAATACCCAAAAAATAAATTTCCGCCAGAAGTATATTTCCCAGAAAGTTCAGAGGTATGGAATGAAGCTATTAATTACACCGTGAATAGGTTTTCTAAAAACCCCGGAAGTCTCTCAAATAAAAGATTATATCCTGTAACACATAAAGAAGCGAGTGATTGGTACAAGCAATTCTTAACGTATCGGTTTTATGACTTTGGAATATACGAAGATGCTATTGTCAAAGAATCTTCAATTCTTAATCATAGTATTCTTTCACCTCTTTTGAATGTTGGACTTATTCTACCCACAGAAATAATAGACCGCACTCTTTCATTCGCTAATGAGGAAGGCATCCCTTTAAACTCAACCGAGGGTTTCGTTAGACAAATAATTGGCTGGCGCGAATTTATCCGGGGAATGTATATGTGTAAAGGAAGTTACTCTCGAACTAGGAATTTTTGGGGCTTCAAAGGCAAAATTCCTCAATCATTTTACGATGGGACCACAGGTATTGATCCTATCGATCACACAATAAAAAAGGTACTTGAAACGGGCTATTGTAATCACATAGAAAGACTAATGGTTTTAGGAAACTTCATGCTCCTTTGTGAATTTGACCCAGATGAAGTTTATCGTTGGTTTATGGAATTATTTATTGATGCTTATGACTGGGTTATGGTTCCAAACGTATATGGTATGTGTATGTTTGCAGATGGAGGAACATTTGCTACTAAACCCTATATCGGAGGTTCTAACTACATCAAAAAGATGAGTAATTACCCAAAGGGTGAATGGGAGCAAATTTGGGACGGTATGTTTTGGCGTTTCGTTATGAAGCATCAAGATTTTTTTCGTGCAAATCCACGAACATCTATGTTATTTCATTCACTCAAAAAAATGTCAAATGAAAAACGAGAAAATCATATTCGAAATGCACAGTTGTTTATCAACAAAAAATTAAACGTTATGTAACAATGTATATAGCACATTGAAACGCAGATTATCCAAAACTTTATAAGTAATTAAAACCAACATTAAATTGAATTGGAAGATTTAATCAATAAAATAAAAACCAGCCTTCACTTAAGCTCAGAAGCAGAAGAATTTCTTTATTCTATTTCGAAAGAAAAAACACTTCAAAAAGGAGATGTCATAATCCGCCAAGGACAAGTTGTAAAGAACACTTTCTTTGTTACAGCAGGTTGTTTGAGATCTTATTGTATTGATAAAAACGGAAAAGAGCATACTCTGCTGTTTGCCATTAAAGATTGGTGGATAAGTGATTATATAGCTATTCATAGCGATGAGCTGGCAACGCTTACTGTTGAATGTCTTACCGAATCGAAAGTTATTGAATTCAATGCCAAGGAATTGGATGGGATTCATGCACGCTTCCCTGAATTCGAATCTTATCAAAGACATAATTTAGAGCGCCATGTNNGCTTGAATCAACTGCAATTAACTGCTGCTGAGAGGTATGATTTATTTTTAAAGCAATATCCCGATATCGAGCGACATACTCGAAATTATCATATCGCTTCATTTTTGGGGATAACACAAGAAAGCTTGAGCCGTATTCGCGTAAATAAAGCAAAAAAGTAGTTTCTTATCATAGGTCAATTTTTGCGCAGAACAGTCATTCTACCTTTGTTTCAAATTAAAAGACAAAAATGAAAGCCTTACAAATAATAAAATACGGTGAACTTAAAGACAGCCTAGCCTTTAATGAAGTTACTAAACCGGAAGTTCTGGCAAATGATGTACTTATTGAAGTAAAAGCCGCTGCGATTAACCCAATAGACAAAAGCATTGTCCTTGGAAACCTGCAAGGAATGCTCCCAATACCATTACCTATCACTTCTGCCTATGACGTAAGTGGCGTTGTTGTAGAGAAAGGAGATGAAGTAAGCAATTTTAAAATTGGTGACTTGGTGTATTCAAGAGTTCCTCAAGAACAAATGGGCACATTGGCCGAATTCGTGGCTGTTACCAGTGCGGCGGTATCAAAAAAGCCAGGAAACATTTCTTTTGAAGAAGCGGCTAGTATCCCTCTAGCAGGATTAACAGCAATGCAATCTTTGGACGCTGCTGGCATTAAGAAAAATGATAGGGTCCTAATCCATGCAGGTTCTGGAGGTGTAGGAAGTTTGGCAATTCAATATGCCAAAGCACATGGGGCTTATGTGTATACCACAACTAGCACAAGTAATTTGGCATGGGTAAAAGAGCTTGGCGCAGACAGAGTAATAGACTACAAAACAGAAGATTACAAAAGCGTAGCCAAAGACGTAGATATCGTGTTTGACACACTTGGTCAAAACTATTCGCTCGATTCTTTTGAAGTTATAAAACAAGGAGGAATAGTAGTTAGCGTTGTTGGTCCTTTAGATGAAGCGAGTGCTAGGATGTTTGGTATGGCCGATTATAAATTACCTTCTGAATTAGCCAAAGCCAGCAGTGATAAGGGAGCTACTTATAGATTCATTTTCATGCACCCCAATGGTTCACATTTAAATGAAATTAAAACATTGGTAGAAGATGAGAAGATCAAACCAATTATTGATAAAGTGTATCCGTTCTCCGAGAGTATTGAGGCATTCTCCCACCTTGCAACTGGAAGAGCAAAAGGAAAAATTGTAATTAAAATCAGTTAAATAATATTCTAATTCAAATCGAAAATTTTAAAAATATGATAAAAAAAATATTAATTGGACTAGCCAGTGTAATTGCACTTGCATTCATAGTAATCTACTTTATGTCACGGCCTACACTAGAAGATGATGGTTCTTATAGTCCATCTAGTTTAGCGCTGAATTTAGGAACCGTTTCCGTAACAGATTTTGAAAACATTCAATACACCAAATACCAAGGAGATAGGTCTAAGATTTTGGTGATTTTCACCGAGCACAAAAACCTGGAGATGAAAAATGGAAAAATGTTTTCTACAGGAAACCACCCGGTAGAAGCACTTGTGCCAATGTTACACCTTAAAAATGCCGGATTCGATTTTGAAATCGTAACTCCTACAGGTAAACCTGTTGTATTTGAAATGTGGGCTTTCCCTAATGAGGACGAAAATGTGAAAGCCATTTACAATCAATATAAAACGAATTTTGAACAGCCGAAAAAGTTGACAGACTTTATCACAAATTCATTTGCGAATGACAGTTCTTATGCTGCTGTATTTGTGCCAGGCGGACATGGAGCAATGATTGGTATTCCAGAAGATAAGAATGTTAGTAAGGTATTGAATTGGGCACATCAAAGTGATTTGTTCACCATTACACTTTGTCATGGACCAGGAGCATTATTATCCACTACGCTAGACAATGAAAAATTCCTTTATGATGGATACAAGATGGCAGTATTCCCTGACGCTGTTGATGAGATGACACCAATGGTTGGCTATCTTCCTGGAAAGATGAAAAACGGAGTAAGTGAAAGACTCAAAAACTTAGGAGCTACTATCGTTAATACAGAATCTGATGCAACAGTAGTCGTAGACAGAAAACTAATTACTGGCGCAAGCCCTTTAGCTTCAAATGAATTAGGGAAATTGGCAGCTGAAACCTTATTAAAAGAGCTAAATTAAAAACTACTTACAACAAGGTATAAAAGCAACAGCGGTTTGGGAGTGATCTCAAACCGTTTTTTGTTTTAATTTAGTATCTTGGCTACGAAATAGAAGTAGCTGTTTATCCTCAACTTGTCAAGTACGAGCGGGTTATGTGCCATTAAAAAATAGAATCATTATGATAAAAAATGTTGGAAAAATTGACCAGACATTCAGGTTTCTTCTTGGCCTGTTCTTGGCTGGGTTAGGTATATTTATACTCAACGGTAAAGAAGGCAATGTTATCGGGATTCTAGTAGCTCTCACTTCACTATTGCCCTTTTATATGGCCCTCACTAGATCATGTTTCGTTTTTAGGTGGTTTAAAATACATTCCCTTTCAAAAAAAGAATGCGAAATGCATGGTCAGCCATACCCAGAAAGTAAGGAATAAAATGAAAACTCTCGTAAACTAAATTTTTATGAAACTCCCATTGAGATTATTGAGGACAGAGATAAGTTGAAAGATTGGGTCACAAAATCTATTGACATCGCTATGAAAAAATAAAACCACTGGCTACTACAAGGCATAACCCGTATTGAATCACAGATTACCAAGAACTTTAGGCAAAATTCCTTTATTTCGAGTAAGAAATTGGTTACTCAACCAAAAGCAACGCAATACTATGACAGCAATAAAAATGATTTTCATTGCACTGTTCACAGGGTGTCTTACTGTGAGTTTCGGGCAATCATACGTTAGTCGAACAATCCAATATGATGGAGAAACAAGAGCATACAAAATTTATGTCCCCGCTGTTTACGACGGCAGTTCAGCTATTCCATTGATTTTTAATTTTCACGGTGGAAGTGGTACCATTGCGAATCAAATTGCCATTGGTGACATGAGTGACATAGCTGACACTGCTAACTTTATTGCTGTTTATCCTCAGGCATTAGCAGACCCAAATGATGGTGGCTCAACCAACTGGATGCACAAAACCCCAACGTCAGTTGACGACGTTTTTTTCATTGATGCACTAATTGATTCCGTTTCGAGTGATTATATGATTGATGCAAACCGCATCTATGCGTGTGGTTATTCGTTAGGAGGTGAATTCACCTTTGAATTAGGTTGTCGACTAAACAGTAGAATTGCGGCCATTGGAGTTGTTGCTAGAACAATGCAAAAACGCACCTATGATAATTGCGCGCCCGGTCATCCTACAGGTGTTATGACCATTCTAGGCACGGCTGACGCTATTTCGGATTATAACGGCGTGTGGTGGGGAGGAGTGCAATACTATATGTCGGCCGATGAATCTCATGATTATTGGGTAACATCTAATAATTGTGATACCAACGCAGTAACCGTAAACCTGGCAAACACTAGTACCTCAGACGGCTCTACCGTTGAACGCAACACATGGTCGACATCTTCAGGTTGCGCCTATGTAGAAGAACTTAAAGTGATTAATGGAGGACATGATTGGCCTGGAAGTTTTGGCAATATGGACATTGACGCAACTCAGGAAATTTGGAATTTTGTTTCTCGATATGACTTAAACGGTTTAATTGAGTGTTCGACGAATTCGATACATGAAAATAGCAGTCCTTCTAAAGACTACAAGGTATATCCTGTCCCTTTCGAAAACGATCTAAACATAGAAGCAGAACATGCAGGAAATACACAGTACATCATATACAATTCAATTGGAGTGATGGTGTTAAACGGCTTTTTGGTTTCTGCTATCAATACAATCGACTTGTCTTCTTTACCTCCAAATGTCTATGTGCTGCATATTGACAATCAATCTTTAAAACTGATAAAAACGGAGTAAGACCGGGTTAATATATATAGCCTACACATTACTGCCACAAAGGGTTGGAGCTCACTTCAACATGCTTACAAATAGACAAAAAAGTGCCACGCTGTTGGTCACCAATCTTAGACGAAACAGTTGCATGTAAGATGGGTTAACTCCTATATATTCGTAAGGTAAAATTGGAATTCCCAATTATGAATATCCTTAAAAATTAATTAATGATAACACCGCTAGAATTAGTATCAATCTCAGACTTTGTGCTTGCAGCACTTTGTCTTTTTCTTTCAGGGATTCTTTTTGGGAAAGTGAAGTCTCCTTTCTCTCGCTTAGGCATGCTTAGCTATTTCATTTTATTTGTTGGACTATCGGCCTTTATGGGAGGAATCGATCATGGTTTCTTCGAGCCGATAAATCAACGCTATGTAACAAGAACGTTAACCTACATATTTGTTGCCGCTGCAACATTTTCTCTATTTAAGTATACCATCCTAACATATTTTAAAGGCAAGTTGAGTCGATTTTTATTCATCATTGCCTATACCCAACTCATAGCTTTTATAGCCGTATCCCTTTTTTACAATAACTTCCTTTTGGTGGTGTTTAATTACCTACCAGTGTTATTGCTGTTTTTGATTATGAATGTATTAAACATTAAAAGAAGCAAAAGTGAATTGCATTTCACCTTGTTTTGTTTGATTATGATATTGGCCTCGTTGGTACAGGTATTGGGCATTGGCCTATCAAAATCTATTAACGGAGACACCTTATTTCACATCATTGCATTTGTGAGTTACCTGTTTTTCTTCTCAGGTGCCAAGCATATTTCAGACAGTAATACCCAGGCGAATGCTTAGGTGTAACACTGGCTTTCGTACTTGTAATATATGTGGTCAATTGGAAGTATAAAGACAATATGAGAGATGTAGAAGAGTATTGCCCTTACAACAAAAAAGATTGGAGAAGATGGCTCGAATTGAACCATAGCATAAAATATGCCGTTTGGGTTATTTTTTATAAGAAAGGATCTTCGCACCATAACCTAAACTGGAGCGAATCCGTTAATGAAGCGTTGTGTTTTGGTTGGATTGATAGCACTAAAAAGACTATAGATGAGGAGAGATACAAGCAGTATTTCAGCAAGAGAAAAGCCAAAAGCAATTGGTCCAAAATAAACAAAGACAAAGTAAAAGCCTTAATTACTCAAGGGCTTATGGAAAAGGCCGGTTATTATAGCATTGAAGTGGCAAAAGAAAATGGCTCATGGGCAATTTTAGATGATATTGAAGCTCTTAAGCTTCCAACAGATTTGACAGAAGCATTTACCCAACACAAAGGCTCAATAGAATACTTTACTAGTTTGAGCAAGTCTGTTAAAAAGGTTTTATTGTACTGGGTCGTTTCGGCTAAAAGAGATGAAACAAGACAAAAGAGAATCAAAGAAATTGCAGAAAATGCAAGTAAAAGCTTGAAACCAGAACAATTTAGATAGAACTAAAAAGCTTCGCTCTTAACCGAATGATTAGACAATATTCACCAAACGATAAATCAAAAACGATTGAATTGTTAAGACGAAATACGCCTGAATATTTTGCTGTATCAGAGGAGGTGGCTTTTGAAAATTATCTCACAACTGAAGTGGAAGATTACTTTGTTTATGAAGATCACTCAGAAATTATAGGCGCTGGTGGAATCAACTACTTTCCACAAAAAAAACTCGCCCGTATTTCTTGGGACATAATCGCTCCTGAACATCAGGGTAAAGGCATTGGGAAAAAACTATTACAACATAGAATTAAACATCTAAACCAAAACCCAAACATCGAACAAATCGTTGTACGCACATCCCAATTGGTTAGTCACTTCTACAAAAAAGCAGGATTCGAACTTGACAGAATCGAAAAGGATTTCTGGGCAAAAGGTTATAAATATATTAAATAACCCTCTCTTAAATATTAACCTCTAATAGTTCACTTTATGCTGACTGTATACAGCCAACACCATTTAAAGGCATATTTGAACACGACAACAATCAAGTTTTATTGAAATTTGAAAATGAATCGGTGATAGCCATTGCATAATTGCTATTCGCTTTATATAATTGACACTCAGAAAAGAATATCAGAAAATGAATATATCAGAAATTAAACAGCGATTGACAGCAGGTAACGCAAGATTTGTTGAAGACAAACTTGATGGCAAATTGCAAGACAGTAATAGAAGAAACACGCTAGTATCTGGACAAGAGCCACATACGATCGTATTAAGTTGCGCCGATAGTCGCGTTGTGCCTGAACTTGCCTTTGATGCCGGTTTAGGTGAACTTTTTGTTGTGCGCGTTGCAGGAAACGTGGCAAACAGTTCGTCGTTGGCAAGTATGGAATATGCTGTTGCCAATTGCGGTTCGAAAGTAATTGTGGTATTAGGACATCAAAGTTGTGGTGCTGTAACTGCAGCTGTAAATGGTGGCGACAATGGTTACAATCTCAATCACCTGTTAGGCCATATTACACCAGCCATTAGTGCCTCTAAAGCAGGGGACTCTGTCAACGAAATTGTCAAAATCAACGCACAAATGACGGCAGAGGAGTTGGTAAACCGCTCTACAATAATTGGTGATGCTGCTAAACGAGGTGATATTGAAATCGTTTCGGCTTATTATAGTTTAGAAACCGGAGAAGTCACATTCTTATAGACGCCCATCGACACATAGTTAGAGGTTATCGTAGATAGCTGAGTTATCTTGGCTAAGGTCATAACACCAGCAACATACGTATGCATGATAAAGTGTTTCATCTTTTTTTTGAATAAATTGTAGTTCAATTCAATCCAATATGAGGTACTCTTTAGCTAATACAATCAACCGCTCGCTTGACGACGTAATCAACAAATTTAAGGACCCAGAAGGTGTAAAACATTGGATGGAAGGTTTACAAAAGATTGAACACATCTCTGGAACACCTGGTAAACAAGGCGCTAAAAGCAATTTTTATTTTGTCCATAAAAAAAGGAAATGAAAATTTCCGAAACCATTCTTGAGGAAAACTTACCCGACCAAATCAAATTTGGATATACCAGTTCGATGGGATACAATGAAGTAGAAATGCAATTTGAAAAAATTGAGGACAAGGTTGTCAAACAAACAAACAACAGCTACTTCGAAATGAGAGGAATCATGAAGCTTTTTGCCCCGTTAATGAAAGGCATGTTCAAGAAACAAACGATAAAATATATGACTGCCTGCAAAGCCTATGTAGAACAATAAACCTGTATTATGAAATCAATGAGCTGTCACGAACTCGGTGGTGCATGTGATGTACTATTTACTGCCGCAACGTTCGAAGAAATTCAAGAGAAAAGTAAACAACACGGAATGGAGATGTTTCAAAAACAAGATACTCCACATATTCAAGCCATGCAAAAAATGCGTGAACTTATGCAATCTGCGGATTCAGACTCTATGATGAAATGGATGGCCGAAAAGAGACGAGCTTTTTATGCAAAACCCGAAGAATAATCTACAAAAGCGTCTATTTAATTTCGACAATGGAGTCGTATACAAGATCTTTTGGAACATACCTTGATTCAGATTCATCATAGATATTGCACCGGCTTATTGGTTTTGCATAAATATGCAAAGACATTGCGCGTTCATTTCCAACATTCTTCAATCGATGACACCCCATAAAGTCAATCATATAGGTGGTGTGACCTGCATGTGCAACACTGTTTTTAATAAGTGTTGGTTCGCCCAAATCATTTGGCTTGTATATCGTTTCTTCCAGTGAGCCGCTAATGATTTTAACCCAGCATTCCTCCCCACCATGATCGTGAATGGGTGTAAATTGGCCCTTCTCCCAGCATAGTAATATTACTTCATACTGCTCATCACAATACAAGCAGTTTCTGGTATAATGCACGTCACTCCAAGAACCGTATGGTTCAAAGTCACATCCCGAAAGATCAACAGCATTGATACACGCGTTAAACTGCGATTTATTTAAACTTGCCATGCACGATAGCAAATCTTGGACTGAGTTTATGTTTTCTGTTAAAATCTGAGTTGAGTTTGTACTAGAGGTCATGTGGGATTAATCAATTATAAATCCAAGGACTACCCCTAAATTTAGTATCTGTCATCATTTTTACCTTCAGAATCAGACACAAACGAAGTTAATCATTTTCACTTCCTTTTAGCCATTTTAAGTCTATTTACGACATATTCCACCCCATTTTCGTCAAAAATCAACTGATTTTGGCTAAAATGTCGCCAATTCGACAAACGTCATAAGCCATGGAAAATCATGGATAATTTGTCAAAATACCTTTACTTCCAACATTATTGGCTAATATCCAAGATTATGATTTCAAACCCACTTACAGTCAAATTAATTGTCTTAAGCATTTATGTTGCCATCCTGTTTTTAATTGGGGTCGTTGCATCCAAAAGAATTAAAAATATAAGCGATTATTATGTTGGCGGGAAAAAGATGGGGTTCTGGGCCGTTGCTTT
>ENA-UZWX01015022-UZWX01015022.1-metagenome-genome-assembly--contig:-Day-4---50m-contig-15022_pt1 | contig 12302 bp, 6 predicted proteins | sample MGYA00260347_ERZ794907 | MGnify/ENA metagenome assembly ERZ794907 | reverse complement strand
TAAGGATGGTAGTCTCGGTAATTATAAAAACGACCCAATAAGAAGAAGAAGTTTTTTTGCCAATTCAGATGCAACGTTAGACAGTATTCATCTCAATAATTATGTAAGAGATTTTACAGCCTTTTGGAGCTTTAATAACAGTGTTGATTTAGATAGCGCACTGTTTAATGTCTATATTAAAAAACTACAGATTCCGGATAAATGGGAAAAAGATGTTTATAAAAAGAATATCGAAAAACCATGGGTGCTCCTTGGCAGGGCAGTGTGGAAAGACACACTCTATAACTCTGAGTTAAATCATTTAAAATTAATTAACTAAAATAAAAAAGGCACTTCCGTTATAGAGGCGCTTACAGAATATGGGGTTGTTTTTAGTTTATGCTACTTAATTAATATCTGTTGAGACGTTGTTTGCGACGTGTTTTTTAACTCAACAATATAGATGCCTGTTTTAAAATTACTAATATTTATACGATTCGTCGTCATAGAGGCATCAGCAGTCGTGTGTAAGATAAGTCTCCCATTAACATCATAAATATTTACGTTAGTAGCTTCGACAAGTTCTCCAGTAATAAGGAGTTGATTTGTGCTGTGTACAGATTTAATACCGATGTCTTGTAAATCAAATTCAGTATTAGACAAAGAAGCGTTGTTCTCAAAATGTATGTAAAAGCGTCCCGTTCCAGATAGTGTTTCTGATGTATTAAGTGTGTAAGAATTACTAGTTAATTCGTTCCAATTATAGGTATCTCTATCTTCTAACCAAACTACGGTATCAACTGGGATATCTAAACTATCAATACTAAATGTTATTTGGTCTCCAGCTTGTGCTTCTATGCCAAGAGAGATAATACTTTCTTCTACATTAGTTAAAGGTAGGGTTTGAATGGCTAATTTTTCATCAATGCTATTTGCTAATAAGGTAGAGTAGATATTAAAATTATCGTATTGGTCAAAAATATTTGTATCGTAACCATTATCGAAGCCCTCAGAGATATTATCGTTATCAAAAAAATAGAATTGAGTATGTCTTACTGCATTACCTTTAGTAATATTTAATCTCAACTTATGAGAGATACTCTCATTAGAATTTATTTGATTTTCTGAAATATCATTACCATCAGCTAATGTGCGCATATTAGGTGTAAAATTAATAATGGCATTATCATTTTTAGCTGCGATATAAAAACCTTGTCCGGGTCCTATATTCTTATTATCTATTATTGCGCTCGAAAGGTTATAATATTCGTAGGTTTCTTGATCAGTAGTAGTGTTATTATGTGTAATTAAGGCTAAATATTCGTTATCTATAGCTTCTGCATTCGCTTGTAAGAAGTCCCTAACATTTAAATAAGAGGCATAAGGATTTCCTACAACGTTCCAAGCACTTTGTACTTTGTGTAATGTAACGTTTGTGCTGTCAGTTTCTATATCTCCAGTAAATCTTACGGTTTGACTATTGTTTGGAGGTGTAGCTATGGCATACCCAATATTAGATAGCAAATCAGATGTAGATGTGATCAAAAGTGAATCCCCCCAGCCAACGCCACCATTATTATAGGTGTTAACAGCATAAAATGTCCCATTGTTTAAAATAGAGGTTGAGTTGATACCTAAAAAATGTGCTACAGTTTCTCCACGAACAGCCGTGGCTATGATATCCATATGATTTAAATCATACTCAAAATTGTTAACCCATTTATCATAATGTATGGCACCAGTCGCTGTCCCATTAACAATTAAACTAGAATTTTCAAAAGCATCAGAGGTCATAACAACTGATCCTGAATTTATAAAATCATTGTTTACCGTTAATGATCCTGATTTAGCAATATTTAGATGACCTAAAATAGTAATATCAAAATATATAATACTTTCTGTTATGGTAAGTTCTTTGCTCTCTGGAATTATAATTTCATCGTCTGCGCATGGTATAACACCAAGAGACCAAAGCGTATGATCGTTTATTGAATTAAAGTTATAACCTAACCAGGAGTTCTTTTGTGCAGTACTACCAGAGATTTTTATGTTATCTATAAATAGGTAGTCCTCTGACTCGTTTGCATCAATTCTTAACCTCAATCTATTATTACTGTTAAAAATAAAATTATTAGCACTAAGTGTCACAGTCTCCTTATAGCCAAAACCATTGGGACCGCAGTTTCCGTTTTCAAAGTCAACTCCATTTGTATATTCTTTTAAAATACTCCAATTATCACTATTATCCGAACTAAACTCTACATACCATTTCTCATCAGTATCTAAACCCTCAACAAAATAGTCGTACTCAATGATTACTGAATTATAGTTAGAGAAATTATATGTCGAAGATGTTGTAGAGCCTTCATTGGTTAACTTAATAATATTAGCATCGAGTGTATTGTTGCAAGAAGATGAAGCTACACCAAGTAAATTCGTGATCTCAGATACATCAACAAATGTTGCATTTTCACCTTCTAATGACCAATCATTATCGCCAGAATCAAAGGTGTCATTACTTAAGACAGTTTGACTTGTAAGAAGCGTATTGCTCGTGATTAAAAAAAATAAAACCAAAATTGTTTTTGATTTTAAAATACTTTTAAATGATCTCTCTGAATTCTGTAGTTTAAAAATTGTCATACGTTTTGGTAAAGTATTACGAACAATTATAAACAAAAATCAGCTTATATGCAATTTTAATCGATGAAATACATTAAATATTAACAATTTGTACTCGAATTCGAATTAAAATTGGTAATTTGATTATGTAAATAAAGTTTTAAATAATCCGTCTGCTGGTTTATATTTAAATCTATAGTACTAGAGTTAAGTCGGTATGAATACAAGCGTATGATATATTAGATACTTGTACCATTTAAGGGAGTTTAGTGTTGCGTCGTATTTAGAATTATGAATGTATAAAATGTAATCAATAAAAAAAGGATCTCAAAAACAATTGTTTCTAAGACCCTTTTTAACTTTTAAGGATGTGGATTAGTTTATAATAACTTGTTTTGATGTTTTCTGCGTCTCATTATGTACATGCACGATGTAAGCTGCAACAGGTAGATGCCCTACGTCGATGCGGTGCATCGCTTTGTAGCTATCTAAGTTTTGTGTTAGTAATTTACGCCCAGCGACATCGTATAATTCTAATACACTATCACTATCTAAGTTACCACTTACAGTAATTATATGAGCACCTGAAATCGCTTTTATTTCTATTTGATTTGAATTAACTTCCTGAATATTTAAGGTGTCTTGGTTTTCAAAATGCATATAGAATCGTCCTATTCCAGAAATTGTTTCTGTTGTATTAATAACATAAGTACTCGTGCTATTTAATTCTGTCCAAACTCCAGTAGCTCTATCTTCAAGCCAAATAATAATATTATCAGTAATATTTAGATTATCAATACTAAAAGTAAGTTGTTGACCAGCTTGTGCCTCAACACCAAAGGGTGTAATACTTGTTTCCATGTTATCTAAATGGCTGGTTTGTATGGCTAATTTATTGACTGTACCATCTAATGGTGTTGAGTATAAATTAAAGTTATCTCCATCATTTTTTATTAAGGCATCATAACCTAAATCGAAGTTATTAGAGACATCATCTCTATTAAAGAAATATAATTCAGCATGTCTTGTTTTGCTGCCATTATTAACATTTAATCTTAGCTTTTGCATATCTACTGTTGAAGAACGTGCGCCATTTTGTAAGAAATCATCTGAACCAGACACAGTTTTCATACTTGGATTAAAAACTACAGTTGAGGTATTATTCTTAGCAGCGAGATAGAAGCCTTGTCCCGGTGCAATAGTAATATTATTAGCAAGTGCAGTAGCCAAATTATAGTAAGCCCATCCATCGGTATTATTAACGCCATTATACCCAAGTACTAGTACATAGCCTTCATCTAATTGAGACCCATTTACTTGGAGAAATGTTGCAAGATCAATGTATGTTGAGTAAGGATTACCGACAACATTCCAACGTGTTTGAATGCGACTTAATTGCACAGTAACGGCACCATTTACTAATTCTCCTGTGAATTTCACAGTTTGGCTGTTTCCAGCTGGTGTTGCCACTCTATACCCTTTACCAGATTCGATGTTTACTGATGTTGATGAGGTATAAAAATCCCCCCAGGTTGCATAACCGTTATTATATGGCGTAAAAGACCAATAAGTTCCATTATTATATATTGTAGCACTATTGTTACTCATTATGCTAGACCAACTTTCTCCGGTTACTGGTGATGAAATAACATCATTACCATTAGTATTTGCTTCATAGTTGTTTACCCATCGGTTATAAGAAATACTACCCGTAGATGTTCCTTCTACTAAGAGACTAGAGAACTCATTATCATCAGAGTTTAAATTAACAGCACCTATGTTTTTAAAATCTGCAGTAGTTGTTAACGATGCGTCTTTATCAATAGTTAGCTCACCATTTACAGTAAAATTCTTTACTGCGAAATCCGTATTAGATATTTTTAGGTGTGCTCCAGTAGCAATTTTTGCATTATCTGTTGCTGTAGGTACTTCTTTTAGAGACCATTTTTCAGTATTCGTTATAGCATCATTCTCATTACCTAGCCAGTAGTTACCGTCAGTTAATCTAATATTATCCACTAAGTATTCCTCACTAGAGTCATGAAAAAATTCTATTATTATTTTTAGAGTATTTCCTGTAATTGGGTTACCACTGTTGTCAACTAAAAGCCATGATTTATTGCCGTCTTGGTTATTTACATCATCATCAAAAGAGGCTACGGTTGTTGTTGAAAAACCATCTACCAGAATTTTGACTCTTAAGTAATCATTAGAATCTGTATCATCAAACTCTAAATATGCGCTTAACTCTAAGTCTGTTTTCCCTGCAATATTGATGGTGCTAGACTCCCATTTTATACCTTGCTTATTATCTTCTAAATCATCTACCCTAAATAATTTGTTGCTATTTTGTGTGTCTACACCAAAATAATTCGCATCGTGCCCATTTAAGGTTGCAGTCCATCCTATACCATTAACATCTGAGCCCGTAATGGCTTCATCTGATTCATCTTCAAAATCTTCAAAAAAGAGGTATGGACTTTCTATTGGGTTTACGGTTACAGTTACACCAGCACTCCATGTACTGTCCTCACGCGTAAACGTCGTTAAATAATAGGTTGTACCATTAGTTAATCCTGTAATTGTCACTGTTTCTGCAGAGCCTTTATAGACTACAGAACCACCATCAAATGCTGTGCCAGAACCAAAAGCGGCATTAGCTGTATAAGCACTACCATTACCACTTGGCGAATTAGTTACCGCACTATTTGCTTTAGCAACAACCATCACCTCATCAATACTTGTACAATTAGCATTTGGGTTAGACCAGCTAAGTGTGGCTTGCGCGTCACCGGCTGCGGCAGTTGCATCAGTGATATCATTACTTATACTAGAACAATCTAATATACCTGTAAGTTTTACATTTCCTATCCCGTGATAATCATCATTGTCATCACTATTGAATTCTACCCAAATTTGTAAGTTATCTCCAGTGACACCTGTGAGATCCCAATCGTAATAGGTATCCGTATTGTCTCCTGTTAAGGTTGCAATTTCTTGAAGACTACCATTATTTAATTTATAATAGAATTTTATATAATCACCGTCATTATCGATTTTATAAAATTCAACAAACGATCGAAGATTTAAATTATTATAACCTTGTATATCAATGTTATCGGTATACCAATAAACAAGACCATCAGTATCTTCAGCCCAAAAAACAGCATCAATAAAATCAGAATCATCATAAACCCCAAAAAAACCTGGGTTACCAGAGTTATCATCTGAATACCAATTAGTACCATAAAGATCTACACCAGTGGTAGTATTATTTGATTCTGTACTAAAATCTTCAAAAAATAAATCTACTGGTGCTGCAGTTACAGTTGGTGATAAAACAGAACCAGGTATTACTTGTGATGGCGCATTAGTTGTTTCTCCTGGCTTTGCCCAACCAACGGCAAGATTATCCCCTCCACTTTGTTCTTTCATCAGGGCTTCAACATAGTAACTGTTACCAGCAAATAATAAAACAGGATTTGATTTTTGTGAGGCATATTTGTCCCATTGTCTTGAGTTTGTCCAAGCTCCCACCGTGGCAATGGTTGTTTTATTGGCAGGATCGTCATCCGTGCTTAAATTTAACTGTCCGTTGTCATCACTGGCAAGCCAGAAGGTGTAATAACCCGTTTGTGGTGGGCAAATATATCCACTAACTCTTGTTCCATAATTGTCATCAACATTTGTTGGTATTTCAAAAGAATTTAACTGAGAAGAAGAAGATGGATTGTCAGGGTAATTAGCACTACCAGTTAAACTTGAGATTGAAGTGCCAGAGATACCATCGTATTTTTCCATACCAATAGTACCTGAAGCACTACACGTGCTTGTGGTATTACCCGTTATTGTTATATTATCAATTATTAAATAATCCCATGCCCCCACATTACCACCGTCTCTTTCAGTATACATTCTGAATATACTCTGGTTTGTAAAACCATACGTTGCATTGTCTAAAATAACAACTTCTTTATTCCCATAATCATTAGGACCGCAATCTAGATTATCAAATTGTGAATCTCTTCTGTAAGTCTTTACGGTTACCCAAGAGCTACCATTATCATTGCTGTAATCTAAATTCCAACCTTCATTGCTGTTATCCATACTAGATACAAAATAATCATAGTCAAAAATTACGCTATCATACCCTGCCATGGCATAACTTGGTGAAGTTAATATTCTGTCTGAGTTACTACTACCCCGTAAGGCAATTACATTGCCAGTTAGGTTGTTACAGGAATTGTTGTTGTAATTAATGAAACTATTACCGTTTGGGAACCATCCTTGATTTTCAAGTTGATTAGCAGGTAATAGTTGTACTAGGTCTCCATCACTTACCCAAGATTCCAACCCTCCATCAAAATCATGACTTTGAGGAAGTGAAAAGGTCGAACTGCAATTAGTGATAAAACCCCAAAAAGTGGTACAACTGCTTGTTGTTTCAGTGCGGTTGTTTGGATCAGAAAGCGGCGCAATTGTAGAGGAATAACAGGGCGAATATATTTTTCCTTGATAATTAACTTGATCTGAATTATACCAAACAGTGTTTGAGGGGTAATCTTCCCAATTTGGATAATCAGCACAATTTTGCCCAAACGTAGCTTGTACTGCAGTTATATAAATAATTAAGGTTAATGCTAAAAAAGATAATCTTTTGTTCATCGAAATATAGGTTAAGATTTTTAATCAAATGGACCGATTAATTTTTGTGATACACACGTTCGTGTTTAATAATTTCTAATGAGGGAAATATCATTTATAGTTCGAGGGGACGACAAATATACATTGCGATTCAAAGAGCATTTTTAAGTTTTAGATGAATGACATAATTAATTAGTTGTTTGGTCTGGCCCTACATATTTTATCGATGAATGACACTTTGTCCTACATTTAAAAATGTAAACCATTGAAAATAAGGGTATTATATTTTTTATTACTTGTGTTACGAGAGTATTTGCAGTATTTTGAGATGTTTGAGCCTGTTAAATACGTATTTAATCGATGAAGTGTAATATTTTTTAGTTTTACAGGGTTAACTCTTACGATATTTTACGCTTTACCGATGTGCCGATGAACTACAAATTAATGAATTTATAAGAAGACAATATGTGTATAAATTTTATTAGCTTTTAGATTTAGGTGACTATTTGTAGAGCAAAATAATATCTATGATTTTTATGAGTTAATAAGGTTTGAAATAATATTGAACTAATTTAACTTAAGCCATAATAGACTAAAAAGCTTTTTATTAGTGCTATGGTATTTTTACAGATTTAAATAAAACCTATTGTAAATTAATAAAAATATACACTCGGAGTTACAATTGCTTTTGTTGTATGACGTTGTTTTTTAAAGGTTAATGATAATTGTTCTTGGAAATTTAATATCTAATTTGCTGTGCTCACTTGAGGGATATGATAGTGAATAATAAATAAGTATCTTACCCTTCATCATTGGTCTTTAAACGCTTTGCGTATTGATTTGGGGTGATGCCAGTAGCATTTTTAAAAATCCTGTAAAACGAATTGCTTGCTCCAAAACCGCTTTTTTCTGCAAGCGCTTCAATACTGTAATTTTCTAAAAAACCAATTTCCATAAGCGCTTTGGCTTTTTCAACTTTAAAATGATTAGAATAGGCAGAAAAATTAGCAAAACCATTTTCAGATATTGTTAAGGTTAATTCTCTTGGTTTAATCCCTGTCTTTACAGATAAATTAATTAAGTTAAAGTCCTTTTTTGTGTAGAGTTGCTCTTTGATTACAGTTTCGTTTACAATCTTAAAAATGTGCGCGATATCAATTTTTTCCTTGTTTTTTTTATTTTGAGGTTTTAGGTAGTCGGGAATGTTATACATAATGTTTTTATTGCTGTAGAGGTAAGTTGCTGTACCTAAAAATAAAAGTGCCATAGCAATTTTACTGGCATACATTACGGTGTTTAAATCAACACTATAGCCTTTAAACATAATTGTAAAGAAAAAAATTAAAACAAGTTTTATGGCTTTAGAATAAAGTAGAAAGTACAACCATTTTTTTACACTATTAACTTGTATCGATTTAGTTTTGGTTTTAAAATATCTGTTAAGCATTATAAATGTTGCTACAGCATAACCCAAAATAACTAATATGCGTGTTACGTGAATGATAATATGGACTCGGTTATTAAAAAATAGACTCCAATAGTAAAGGTCAGTATCTCCAGCGTAATCTTGGTTGTAAACAGATTTTATGGGTAAGTTGAAAATAAAATATAAAAATAAAAATAGTAAAAGATGGTAGCGATCTTTGTAAAATAATTTCTTCTCGTCGTTGATTACCGACCTTGTATATAAATAAAAAAGGATAGGTATGGCGAAAAATAACACTGAACCAGTATAGCTTTCAAAGGAAAATTTATAATTATAATAGTTACCTATACTGTTAATAAATAATATTCTTGCAAATGCAAACTGCTGTAGGAGAAAGATGATATTTAGTAGATAATTTGATATACTCCTTAATTTTAATGTTATTAGAAAGAGTTTGGCATTAACGATTAAGAAAAAAACAATAATTATGAGGAGAATTAAATCAAAGGTACTTATGGACATTTAGAGCGATATGTTTTGATGTTTACACGATATGTGCAAAATCATTTACCTGCGTTATTTCAAATAATTAATTTGTTTAATCAAAAAATTTTATTAATATTTATGGTTAACGCAATTTATAGTTTTATCCTAAAAAGATATTTTGAGATAAAAATAGAGATAAAAAAGTTAATTATTGAAGAAACAAAGGTATTCTTACTCAAGAATTATTGCTCTCGATTTGAAACTAACAAAAATGCTTCTCCCCGACGTTCAGCGTATTTATTTATCCTACTATAAACAGTAATGATCAACCATACGTTTTTGTTTTTACTTCGTGAGTCACGCTTTCTGTTAGTATAGCTGTCTCTACAATGTTTAGCGTTGTTGTTTTAAATCAGATAGAAGATTTAAAATTAAAAGGTTTCAATGGGTGCGATACGAAACCAAGGCATTACAAAAATGTTGGTGGTATTAGGCTTCTTTTATCGAGTTGTTTTGCAGTTTGTTTTTGCATGTTATTCGGGTTTTAAATGGATTTGATTATTTGTTTTTTTAAGTTTTGCAGCAAGTTATGTGATACTTGGATTTTGTGATTATCTCTTGAGACCATATAAATATTTAGAGGTAGCACTATTCGCTTCTTACTTTCATAATAATATATGTTTTAAATCATGATGGTCGTTACAATTCCTTAATTCATCTTCATATATTTTTTAGTTTTAGCTTCAGCTGCTAACGTCGGGTATACGTATGTACTGCATTTTTTGTATTAATTAATTAAAGGTGTTGCACTAATTCTGTTTATAGCTCTAGTTATATTATCTTGTTGCTTTGAAATGAAAAATTCAATTTCTAATTTTTATTCTAACATGTCTATTTTGGCGACATTATTAATTGTAATTTATTTTGAACTCTAATAAAAAGGTGGGCCTAACTTTGGGAAAAGTGGTGTTTATCTCACATCATTTTACTTAATATCGTATGAGATTCAACTGCTGACTTAGGAAAGCTTTTTATTTAGAGTATAAAGCGCTTTTGAACTTGTATTTTTTATGTATGTCGCTATTAATAACAGAAAGTAATATCCGTTTTCACTAAAATTAATCAACAAAACAAATAGTATTTATGCCCTGGTATGTCCTTGTTACAAAACCAAGAAGCGAACTAAAAGTTAAAGCGCGTTTGCTTCATTATGGTATCGAAGTATGTTGTCCTACTCGGATAGAGCGACGCCAATGGAGCGACCGCATAAAGAAAGTCGCTGTACCCTTATTACCCTCTATGATTTTGGTGCGTATAGATGCTAAGGACCGTAATAAAGTCTTTAATGTTTCTGGTGTTTTGAGATATCTTTTTTATTTAGGTGAACCCGCTAAAGTTAGAGCTGAAGAGGTTGATGTCTTAAAAAATATTTCAGAGAAAGGGCATCAAGTCCTCACCATTAAAACGATAAAACCAGGCGATACAATCCGGGTTCCTGGTTTTGGTGATTTGCCTCAAAAAGGCATTGTAAAGCAAGTGTCTAGTAATCGTTGTTGGGTGGTTTTAGATCAGTTGGGTTTTGTGGTAACCTTACAATTATAGACTCCGATACGATTAAAATTTGAGATGACGTTTTTAATGTTTTTTTTTATAGCAAATTGCGTTATATTTATTTTCTCTTTTTTGAGAAAATTTTACTTTATATGTGTCAAAAGTCTTGTATTTGACTCACGCTTTTTTTAATTTCACTGAGCTATTTTAATAAAAATAGCTACAGGAATTAAAGTAGTTTGTGCGCTGTATCGCTAGTGCTTTTAAGTTATGATATTCAGTTTATTACAAAAATGTAATGGGACTGATAAGGGCGAAGCCATGGAGAAAGTACACGTAAATCTTCATATTAATTAACTGTTAAATGCTTAAAAGTAACTATTGATTTATGAAAAACAGAGTAGTTTACGAGCCTAACCAATATGCAAAAATTGGTTTTTTTAAAACCATGTTCGTTGTAATAAAAAATACTATTGCTTCAAAAGAATTAATTTTTCAGCTATATAAACGAGATTTTTTAATGCAATATAAAAAATCATTTTTAGGTCTTGGTTGGATGATTTTTGGCCCTATTATGGGAGTAGTTTCATGGGTATTGATGGACTCGGCAGGGGTATTGTCACCCGGTGATGTTGGTGTGCCGTACCCGGTTTATGTGTTATTTGGCACCTCAATATGGGGGCTCTTTATGAGCTTTTTTTCTAGTACAAGCCAAACCTTGCAAATTGCTGCAGGGTTTATACAACAAGTTAATTTTCATCATGAGGCTCTTGTGTTCAAGCAAGGGTTACAAAATTTAACCAACTTTGGTATTTCACTTATTATAAATATTGTTGTAATGCTCTCTTTTGAGGTGATACCAACATGGTTTATTCTATTAGTGCCTTTGTTTATAATCCCTATATTTTTCTTGGCGGCTAGTGCAGGATTAATGGTTTCTATTTTGAGCACTCTTACCTCAGATGTTTCAAGAATTGCATCTTTTTTTCTTTCATTACTTATGTTTATCACCCCTGTAATTTATGATTCTTCAGAGAAAGTAGTTTGGTTGCAACAGTGTAATTTATACAACCCTTTAACGTATTTAATAACTGCCCCCAGAGATTTAATATTAACAGGAACCATGTCTAATCCTTTCTATTATATAGTATCTATTGTCATGGCTATCCTTCTTTTTATGGTGGCGCTTCGCTTTTTTTACATTTCAGAAAAAAAAGTAATTGAAAAAATGATTTAAAACATGAGAGATCAACAATAATTATGAGTGATGTTTTAATAAAAGTAGACCACCTGTCCAAGAAATTTTGCAGGTCTTTAAAACGCAGCATGTACTATGGTGTCACTGATGCACTTAAAACTATGGTGGGTATAAACTACAGCACAGATACGTTAAGACCTTCAGAATTTTGGTCTTTAAATGATATAAGTTTTGAACTTAAAAGAGGAGAGACTTTAGGGATAATTGGAATAAATGGCTCGGGTAAAAGTACTCTTCTTAGGCTTCTATCTGGAATATTTCCCCCAGATCGCGGCAAGATAGAGATAAATGGCAATATTGGCGCGTTAATTGCAGTGGGTGCAGGGTTTCATCCTC
>ENA-UZWX01006614-UZWX01006614.1-metagenome-genome-assembly--contig:-Day-4---50m-contig-6614_pt2 | contig 12312 bp, 10 predicted proteins | sample MGYA00260347_ERZ794907 | MGnify/ENA metagenome assembly ERZ794907 | reverse complement strand
CCTTCTACTCTGGCAGTAGCTGTTAAACGTACTTTAAGTCCTCTAACTCTTCCAATTACTCTACCATGCACAACAATATCATCAGCCACTATTTCACCTTTGACTGTTGAACCTTCACCTACAGTAAGTAAGTGAGCGCGAATATCACCATCGACTGTACCAGATATTTGAATATCTCCAGAAGTTTTTACATTACCTTTTATGTGAATGTCTGTTGATAATGTTGAAGCAGGGGGTTTTGCCTTTAAAGATGTTGGATTGCCGCTCATAGGACTAGGAGGTGCCGTTGGTGCACCTGTAGGTTTTGACGGAGTAGTGTTACCAATATTTGATGGTTTTTGTGGGTCTGGTTTCTTAGAAAACATTTTTTGTAGCCTTCATGTAATTTATTGCGTTAATTGGCTTTCCGCCAAGTCTTATTTCATAATGTAGATGCACTCCAGTGCTTCTACCCGAGTTCCCCATAGATCCAATTTTTTCACCCTGTAATACTTTTTGGCCCTTTTTCACGTTAATTTTGTGCAAATGAGCGTAGTAAGTGATAAAACCTTGACTATGTCGAATTTTAATCAAGCGGCCATAACCGCCATTGTTACCTGCGAATATAACAACACCATCTCCAGTGGCAACTATTTTCGTACCTAATGGGGCAGCTAAATCAGTACCGTTATGCATCCTGCGTTTGCCATTTACTGGATCCTTACGGTATCCAAATCCACTTGTGTATCTGTGTGATCCTGCAACAGGATGACCTAATGGAACTTTAGAAATTGCTAACTTTAATAAACTTACTTCATCCAGATCTCTAAGTACCTTTGACGCACGTTCTGACATGTGATCGTGTAATACGCTTTCTGAGGAAGTTTCTATTGGCGTAATGGCACCCCCAGTTCCAGAATAACCTCTTCTTACCTCATTGACTAAAGATTTTGTATTTATACCTTTTTTATTCAGTACTTTAGAAAGAGGAGCTAATGCTATATCAACAGCTTCTTCTAATCTGTTAAATATTTGGTTGCCACGCTCTTGAAGTAGAGCAGTATCTAACTCAAGCGTTTCCACTTGAGTTTCCATTGTCCTTGTCTCTTCGTAAAGTTTATCACGTTCAGAAGAAGTTCTTACTAGGGCGTTTGATAAAAACGCAAGCGTATCTTTGTTATCTGTAGATTTTCCAAATTCTGAATTAATTTCATTTGAAACTGTTCTGAATTTATTTTGTAAATTATTTGCTATCTCAATTGCATTATCACGAGACTTTATTGCATCCTGTAGCTTACGCTGCATTATGTTTAAACCCTTGCCAAGTTCGCGCCGTTGTTCTTCTAATTCTAAAAGCTCAGATTGCTGGATAGAAACCTGCTCAAGTGCAATATAAAAACGTTCTAATGATGTTTGTGCTTCTAATGATCGTTTATTTCGCTCATTGGACAACTGTTCAAGGCGGCTTTCATATGCTTGTTGCAATACGCCAGCTTGTTCCTTGTCTGTTTTTGCTGAAATTGCTTGAACTGCAAGCATTACTGTTGCTATCACCATCCAACAAAATAACAATGCAAATGTAGTTCCTGCAAAAGTTTGAATAATTGGGGTTAATCGAACATACCTTGCGGTTTTATCTGATCGCAAATATATTCTTTGCTCAGGTATCCTATTGCTTAAAAAACTATTTATAGTTGCAAAATTTATTGGCATTCAATGTTTCTTCCAATTATGAAATAATTATATGTTATTCATTAAGATTAATTATGCTGTTACTCAATGAATTTTACCAAATGATTTGTTTTAGTTTTTTAAAAGCCTGAAAATAAGCAAATTATTGCCAATTTCAGTCAACTAATTGCAATTGGCCAATAAAAGTCTAATGGAATTCCAGCTTCGGCTCGCTTTTCATCATTAAAAGGTGGTTTTAAACTACTTTTAAAATATTTACTTACCAATTCATGAAACACAATCTTGGGATCCTTATTATGTCTTCCACATAAAAAGTGAAACCATTTAGATCCAAATGCAACATGACCTACTTCTTCAGCATATATTAACTCCAAAGTTTTTACAGTTTCATTATCATTTATTTTTTCAAAAAGTTTTATCATACCTGGTGTTACGTCTAAACCTCTTGCTTCAAGGACCATTGGAACTATAGCAAGTCTTCCTAGAAAATCTTCTGATGTTTCTTCTGCAGAACTCCACATTCCAGCATGTGCAGGCAAATCTCCATAGTATGACCCCATTGCTTCTAAGCGTTCGCACAATAAACTAAAATGTTTACTTTCTTCTTGAGCAGCCTTTACCCAATCGTCATAATAACCATTTGGCATTTCTACATCTGCAAACCTTGCTATTATATCCCAATGTAAATCAACTGCATTCAATTCAATATGTGCTATTGCATGTAAGAGTGCTATNNTTACGCTTAGGCATATTTCTTGGTGGTAACAATAAAGGATTTTTTGGACGGGAGGGTTGAGATGGAGGTTTTGTATTCCCTATTTCTAGTCTTTGATCAGACATATTCGACGCAAACCATTTGTCTGAATATTCCTTTGATTTAAGTACTTTTAAGTGAGGATCAGAAGTAGTTAAAATATCAACAGCCATTTGTGTAAGGGTCATAATGATTAAAGTTCCCTAACAGTTTCAAGCAACATTTCAGCATGACCGTTGACCTTAACTTTTCGCCATTCTTTTATAATAATACCTGAAGTATTAATCAAAAAAGTTGATCGTTCTATACCCATAAATTTTTTTCCATACATGTTTTTTTCTACCCATATATCAAAGTATTCGCATAGAGTGTTATCTACATCCGAAAGCAACTTTAACTTAAGATTATATTTAGCAATAAATTTATCATGTGTTTGATTGCTATCTGTAGATACGCCAATAATTATTGTATTTAAGTTATCAAACTCTGATTTTAGACTTGTAAAATCTTTTGCTTCTTGAGTGCAGCTAGGTGTATTATCTTTTGGATAAAAATATAAAATTATATTTTTCCCAATAAATTGTGAAAACGAAAATATAATTTCATTACCGTGCATTAGTTTTAAATTGCACACATTTTTACCAATATTTGGCATTAGTATTCCAATTCGCTAGTCTTCTAGAAAAGTAAAGTATAGTTAAAGGAATATAGGCTCAAGCTTAATATAAGAATTCATGTCGGGGAAATATATTGGTTGATAAAGATCAAGAAATAAAAAAACCAAATAATCACACATTTAATTCTATTACAAAGTCTGTTCGTTGGATTTTGTATACACTATTGTTTGCTATTTTTATGATTCCAACATCATTTTTAACTTATATTTATGTGTATAGTGAGTCCAAAGTAACAGAAATATCTATATTAAAAAGTTTTGTAGAAGAAAGTTTGGAACAACAATTAATAAAATATAACATTACAGTATCTTCAGCCGGAGTAACGAAGGGTAACAATTTTTTCTCACCAAAGTTTGTTTTTCATGATATAAAAATAAGTAATAAAAATGGAGAAAGATTATTTAATCTTCCAAAAGTTTATACAAATTTAGACATACTGTTCTCAAATGATAAAAGCATTGTATCTGTTGAAGATGCACAATTATTTTTAAGACGAAATCAGTCCGGTAAGTTTAGTGTTGCGTCAAATGATTTGAGTAAAACTAATTTATTGGAAAAGATAGACTTATCAACCACCTCTTTTGATAAATCACCATTTATAGGTCGCATTAATCAACTCAAAGTTGAAAATATTTCAATTGCATATCAAGATGATAAAACACAGAACACCTATTTTTTTGAAAATGGTAATTTTAATATTATAAAAAATTTAAATGAGTTATCAGTATCAAGTGTATTTGAACTGATTAAAAATAATGATGAAAAAGCAGTATTTTATGCTTCTGGAAATCATACAATCCACGATGAAATTTTTAATGTAAAATTTAAAGTGGATAATGCAGATCCATTAATATTAGCCAATCAAATTCCTGCTCTCAATTGGCTACGTAACGTAGATACAAACGTCAATGCGTCCATTATTACTTCCTTTGATAGTGGTGTAAAGATTCTAGATATGAATGGAATGATTGAATTAGAAGCAGGCAAGCTCAAAGCCACTCCTAAATATTCTTCAACGGAATTCTTAAATTTAAAAACATATTTTGCATATGACTTTAATTCAGATATTTTAGACTTCTCGAGCTTTGAATTTAAGTCCAAACAACTTTCTGCAACTGGATCTGCGAAAAATATTTTAATGAGGGATCCAGAAAACAACATTTCGGGTTCTAATACTGATCTTAAAATTACAGAAATAAAAGTTAACAGGCCAGATATATTCAATAAAGAAAATATTTTATTAAAATCAGGTCATGCGGAATTAATTATAATTCTTGATCCTTTGAATATTACTATAAACAATAGCAAAGTTAAAAGTAATGAAACAAATTTAAGCATTATTGGTAAAATAATAGCAAAAAATAATTATTGGAAAAGTAATCTAAATTTAGAAATTGATACTCTTAATAAACAACAAATTGTTGATTTTTGGCCTATTAGTTACAATGCCATAGCTAGAAAATGGTTTTTAGAGAATATTAATTCTACCATAGTTTCAAGTATTAAAGGGAATGTAATAAGTTCAAATGGAAAAAGAGATTTAGATATTATATTCGATTTTAATGATACTAATATTAACGCAATAAAAACAGTTGTTCCACTTATTGAAATTTCAGGTGAGGGAAGCTTGTCGGCTGAACAGATTACATTTAATTTAAAAAATGGTAAATTTGAAACATCAAAAAAAGGTTTCACAGATCTAAGTGGAAGTATTTTTCATATCCCAAATACTAAAGAAAAACCCGCAAGGGGACAAATGAAATTAAATGCTCAGGGAAATTTAAAATCATTTTTTGAAATATTAGATTCTGAAAAATTTAAATATTTAGCAAAAGCTGGTTTTTCAACTGATGTGGCTAGCGGTAATGCGCAATTAGCTGGATGGATCGAGTGGCCACTAATAAAAGGTGTTAGCCAAGATCAAGTGTTGTTCGAAATAGATGGCACTTTGTCCAACATTAAAAGTAATAAAATTATCAAGGGGCGACTTTTTGAGTCTGAAAACCTCAATTTAATAGCATCCCACAAATCATTATCTATTGATGGGAAAAGTAAAATTAATAACTTTCCACTCAAATTTTTATGGAATCAAAATTTAAAAGATAATTCAGAAAAAATAAGCTTTGTTGCCGCCGAATTTAATATTGATGAAAATGGATTAGAAGCTTTTAATATTTCTTTGCCGGACGGAATGTTTAAAGGAATTTCAAAGGCTGATTTGAAATTAACTCTAAAACCAAAATATCCAACTGAATTTATAGTTAAAAGCAACCTTAAGGGATCTGAAATTAATATAAATTCACTGGGATGGAGTAATAAAAATATAAAAAATGGTGATCTAATTATTCGAGGTAGCCTATCTAAACCTGTTGATGTTGATGAAATAAAAATTTCAGCAGATGATTTAAGTGCTAGTGGGAAAATTAATTTTGAAAATGATGGCCAATTTAAATCAGCAGTCTTTCCCGTTTTAGAGGTTTCTGATTGGTTTTCGACATCTTTAACTTTGAGTAAAACTGATAATGTAAATTTAATGGAGCTTGAAGGTGGTAAAGTTGATTTTAGAAGCCTTGTTTTTGGTAAAAGTGAAAAAACAGAGGTCGGATTTTTAAAGGTNNGGAATAGAATTTACAAACTTTATTGCTGACATAGATTTTAGCAAAAAAGAATTAGGTAGTTTCAAAGCTCAGGTAAATGGTGGTGCTGATATTTATGGTAAACTATCAAAGGGTGAATTTGGAACTATTATCNNATGCAGGGCACGTATTAAGGTCATCTGGAATATTAAAGAATATCAGAGGAGGGGGGTTAAATTTAGTGTTAACACCCAATGAAAAAAAAGGATATTACACAGGCCGATTTATTATTAATAAATTTCGAATGCTTCACTCTAATCCCTTAGCCTTGCTATTAGATAGTTTGAGTTTGGTTGGATTAGTAGACAAATTAGAAAATGAGGGCATCCAATTCAATCAAGCCAAAGGCTGGTTAAATATTACTCCAGAAGGAATTCAATTGAGTGATGTAAGTCTGGTTGGATTGTCTATGGGAATGAGTATAACTGGTTGGTACGATAAAAAGAAAAAAGCTATTAATTTTGATGGTGTTGTTACTCCTGTTTATGCAATAAATGGTGTATTTGAGCGATTGGCTGGCAAACTTTTTGGTGAGCAAAAAGGTGAAGGCTTATTCAGCTTTGTATATACAATGAAGGGTCCGACTTCCGCTCCAATTGTTGAAGTCAAACCACTTTCAATTTTAACACCTGGTGGGTTCCGCAAAATATTCAGATCAGATATTCCGGCGCCTGAGAAGTAACTCTTGCATATTGAAGGCAAACAATTAATTACATCATATGAAATTATCTGATTTTGACTTTGAATTACCAAATGAATTGATAGCTTTGAGGCCTGTTCACCCTCGAAGCTCGTCAAAACTATTAGTTTCAAAAGATGATAAAATCATTGATGATCAATTCTTAAATTTACTAAAATACCTAAAAAAAGGTGATCGCTTAGTGCTAAACGACACTAAAGTAATTCCTGCAAAATTACATGGTAAAAGAATTAGGCATTCAGATAATGGAAGAACTACAGCAAATATTGGTATAAATTTACTTTCAACAAATAATGATGGCCATTGGTTGGCATTGGCTAAGCCTGCCAAAAGAGTAAATGTTGGTGAAATCATAAATTTTGATAATGAATTGACTGCAAAAGTCCTTGATAAATCTTCTAACGGATTAGTCTTGCAGTTTAACTTGAGTAAAGAAATTTTTGACCAAAAATTAAAGGAAATAGGAACAATGCCGCTTCCTCCTTATATCGCGTCACAAAGATTACCTGATAAGTTGGATGATAATGATTATCAGACAGTATTTGCAGAAAAATCTGGTTCAGTTGCTGCACCAACGGCATCATTGCATTTTGATGACGTTTTATTAAAACAACTAAATGACTTTGGAATAAAAACTTCCAAGGTTACCTTACATGTTGGTGCAGGTACTTTTTTGCCAGTTAAGGTAGATAATATTGCTGATCACAAAATGCATTCAGAATGGGGCGAGGTTAACAATATAGCTGCATCTGAAATTGCTAAAACAAAATCTGAAGGTGGTCGAATTATACCAGTTGGTACAACCGCATTAAGGCTTATAGAAACTGCTGCTAAATCTGGGAAAATTAATTCTTGGACTGGTGATACAGATATATTTATTACTCCAGGTTTTAAATTCAAAATAGCAGACGGTTTGATAACAAATTTTCACTTACCAAAATCAACATTATTGATGTTAGTCAGTGCTTTAATCGGTACGGAAAAGTTAAAAAACGTGTACCTTCATGCTATAAATAATAGATATCGATTTTTTTCTTATGGCGATGCATCTTTATTGCTTCCATAAAATATAAACGACTTTATAAGCGTCGCAAATATACAAATCACAAAGCGTGATTCTGTTAATCTCTACAAAATATTTATGGATAATCTTATGCTTTTTGTTGTCAAAAATTCGTGGGCTCTATTGTTTGGCATGTTTTTGTTGATGCTTGGAAATGGGCTTCAAGGAACTCTCTTAGGAGTTAGAGGATCAATTGAAGGAATGTCCCCACAAACAATGTCATGGGTAATGACGGGTTATTTTGTTGGTTTCTTATTTGGATCACAGCTTGCTCCAAATATGATTAGAAGAGTAGGGCATGTTCGTGTTTTTGCTGCCCTTGGATCATTAGTGTCAGCTTGTTTAATATTATATGCAGCTTGGACTAATCCATATTTTTGGTTTTTGTTAAGAGTAATTGTTGGTTTTTGTTTTTCTGGTATTTACGTTGTAGCGGAAAGTTGGCTGAATGACTCATCTTCTAACGAAACACGTGGGCAAACATTATCTGCCTATTTAATAGTTCAGATGATGGGTATAGTTTTAGCGCAAGCTGTCTTAAACATTGCAGATCCATCAGGATATGTATTATTCATCATCATTTCTGTTGTAGTATCACTCTCATTCGCACCAATTTTACTATCTGTAAGTCCAGCACCCCAATTCCAAACATCTAAAAGAATGACCCTCTCACAACTTTGGAGTATTTCTCCTTTAGGTGTTGTGGGGCAATTTTTTCTCGGTGCAATCTTTGCAGCTTTATTCGGTATGGCTTCAGTCTATGGAACAGAAAGAGGTTTGTCAGTGAAAGATATATCATTGTTTGTAGCTTCAATATATTTTGGTGGCATGATCTTACAATACCCAATTGGTTGGATATCTGACAGGATGGATCGACGTGTTTTGATATTTATAGTTTGTACAATTGGAACTATTTTTAGCTTTGGTGCTAATCTGTTTGATAATTTTATATGGTTATTGATAGTTGCTTTTATAATTGGAGGAGTATCTAACCCATTATATTCATTGTACATAGCATATACTAATGATTACCTTGAACATGATGATATGGCATCGGCTTCTGGGGGGCTAATATTTTTAACTGGAGTTGGCGCAATATTTGGGCCGAGTATTGTTGGTTGGTTGTTAGATGTTTTTGGAGCAGAAAGTTATTTTTGGTTTATAGGTACAATAATGGCAATTATGGCTAGTTATGCTCTATATCGTATGACACAAACTTCTAGTACAGCTGTACAGGATACCAGCGCATATGCTCCAGTTACACCAGCTTCCACACCAATTGCTATAGAATTTGCCCAAGAGTATGCTATTGAGATGGCCTTGGAAGAAGAAGAAACCAATAATGTATAGTATTTATTACATTCTATCATATTTATATGGTTGAAATCAAAAAATGCTAGGCTTGTATATCTTACTTCAATCATGCATTATATATATAGTTTAATATTAAACGATAATTGGAGTGATTATGGCGACTATGTATGATATGATTGTAATCGGTGCTGGACCTGGCGGTTATGTTGCAGCAATTCGAGGTGCACAATTAGGGCTGAAAGTTGCTATAGTTGAACGGGAGCATATGGGAGGGATTTGTCTCAACTGGGGCTGTATACCGACTAAAACTATGCTTCGATCATCAGAAATATTTCATCTAATGCATCGAGCAAGTGAATTTGGGTTATCTGCCGAAAATATTAGTTATGATCTAGAAGCTGTCGTAAAACGTTCTCGTGGAGTTGCATCACAACTTAATTCTGGCATTGGACATCTGTTAAAGAAAAATAAAGTTGAAGCAATAATGGGAAATGCATCAATTACATCAAAAAATACCATTACGGTTAAAACAGACAAAGGCACAACAAAACTTCAAGGTAAAAATATAGTATTGGCAACAGGTGCTAGAGCAAGAGAGCTTCCTGGATTAGAGGCTGACGGTGATCTAGTATGGACTTATAAAGCGGCTCTAACACCAACTAGGATGCCTAAAAAGCTATTGGTGATAGGGTCTGGTGCAATTGGTATAGAATTCGCAAGTTTTTATAATACGTTGGGTTCTGACACCACTGTTGTGGAAGTTATGGATCATATTTTACCTGTAGAAGATGAAGAAATTTCAAAATTTGCAAAAAAATCTTTTATCAAGCAAGGCATGAAAATTTTAGAAAAAGCATCTGTAAAAAAATTAGATCGTCTCAAAGGCAAAGTAGTAGCTCATATCGAAATAAATTCTAAAATAGAAAAACAGGAATTTGACACAGTTATCTCTGCTGTAGGTATTGTCGGTAACATAGAGGATATTGGTTTAGAAACATTAAACATAAAAGAAGAACGAAGCCATGTTATTACAGATAAATATTGCAGAACAAACGTAGAAGGCGTTTATGCTATTGGAGATCTAGCTGCTCCACCTTGGTTGGCTCATAAGGCTTCTCATGAAGGTGTTATGGTTGCAGAACTTATTGCCGGCATGAATCCACACTCAATAAAACCAGAAAATATTGCTGGATGTACATACTGTTATCCTCAAATCGCTTCAGTTGGTTATACTGAAGCGACCGCAAGAGAAAAGGGATTTAATATCAAGGTTGGACGTTTTCCTTTCGTAGGAAATGGTAAAGCTATAGCACTCGGTGAATCTGAAGGATTAGTTAAAACAATTTTTGATGCAAAGACTGGGGAATTGCTTGGAGCACATATGGTTGGAGCTGAAGTGACTGAAATGATTCAAGGATATGTAATATCAAAACAGTTAGAAACTACTGAACAAGATTTAATGGGTACTGTATTTCCACATCCAACTTTGTCAGAAATGATGCATGAGAGTGTATTAGATGCATATGGGCAAGCAATACACATATGATTTCAAGTTTACGAATGTATGAATTTCCAGAGATGCAAGGTGCATTGAATAATTATTGGAATTTAATACATAATGAGCTTTCAGATTCTGGAATTCAATCACCTGTCTCACTTGATATGACACTTAATGAGCAACAAGCATGGCTAAGTCCTAATCTTGTATTAGCTCAAACTTGTGGAATGCCATATCGTAAGTTTTTACACAAAAAGGTTACATTAATTGGGACACCAGACTTTAATTTAAATGACTGCCCTGAGGGTTATTACAATAGTGTTTTCATATCTAATATAAATGACAATAGAAAATGTTTAACTGATTTCAAAAATGCTTTATTTACTTACAATATGGCTAATTCACAATCAGGATTAGCTGCAGCTTATTCTCATACAAGAAAAAATGATTTTTGGTTTAAGCATAGAATAATAAGTAAAAGTCATAAAAAATCTTGTGAAATGGTTGCCAATGGAAAAGCTGAAATAGCTTGCATTGACGCAATTACATGGAGGTATATTGAAAAATACACATCATTAAATAATTGTTTAAAAGTTATAACGAAGACTGATCCAACACCCGGATTACCATACATTTCTTCACTGGGCGCCAATCAAAGTTTAGTTTTCAAATCAATACAAATAGCTTTAGAGAAAATAGATAAAAATGATAAAGATATATTAGGTATTAAAAATTTGGTATGGATTGATAAATGTTGTTATTTAAAATATTCAAATCCACCATCTAAAGCCACAGCAAATGATGGATTTATTTGATCCAGGAACTTTTAAGCGAATGCCAATCCAACAACATAGGCTACAATAGCGCACACACCACCCACTAATACTGTTTCGCCAACACTTCTAAATATGTTCTGCCTTACGACCCAAAACCGAAGAAAACCCAGTATTGTTAACGCAAAAAAGGTAGAAAAAATTGATATTTGAAATGTTCCAGTATTTGCATCAAAAATGAAATATGGCAAAAGCGGTATTATGCCAAAACAAAGGAAAGCTAAAAATGTTGCTAATCCATTAAGTATTGGGTTTTCTCCATTGGGATCTGCCATTTGTATTTCATACGCCATCATAAAATCTGCGTAATGATCAGGGTAATGTTCTAAAATATCAGTCATTTCTTTAGCGTGATTTAATGAAAAACCTCTATCTTGTAACATTTCAATAGCTTCAATACGTTCCATTTCGGGATTATTCTTTATTTCAAACAGTTCTTTTTCTCTTACTGAATGATACAAATCTTGTTCTGAGCGAGCTGATAGGAATTCCCCTAAACCCATTGCAGCGCCGTCTGCAAATAGATTAGCTAACCCAAATAATAAAACTGCTATTCCACCAATTTCTGCAATTCCACCAGCACCAGCTCCTGCAAATCCAGCAACAACTGCAAATGTAGTTACTATACCGTCATTCCCACCATAAATAATTTGTTTAATAAATTCTGCAACTGGACTTATGTGGTGTTCTCGGCCCTTATGCTCGGCCATTTTTTCTGATGAAGTAATCATACCTTCCTACTAACTTGTGCTTATTAAAAGGACCAGAAAAAAATAAAAAATCTATATTTTTCAATATCTAAAATGTACATAAACAAATTTATTAACAATAATTAAAAGACAGTTTGTTCGCAAATTAGTGAATGAACTTTCTTGTGTGAAGACTTGCGATTATGTTATGTTATTAATCAAATATATGACGAGTCGGGCGTAATCTTATATTAAACCTACTCTGATTTACCAAATTTTAAAAAATATTCTTTTAAGAACAAGTTGGAGCTAGGAGATAATTATGAAAGATAATGCGGGACTTTGCCCAGTTATGCATGGTGGAAATACTACCAATAATACTGGTACTACCAATCAAGACTGGTGGCCAAATCAACTAAATCTTAATATTTTGCGCCAACATGATCAAAAATCTAATCCAATGGGATCTGATTTTAA
>ENA-UZWX01008488-UZWX01008488.1-metagenome-genome-assembly--contig:-Day-4---50m-contig-8488_pt2 | contig 12354 bp, 13 predicted proteins | sample MGYA00260347_ERZ794907 | MGnify/ENA metagenome assembly ERZ794907 | reverse complement strand
ATTAATGATTGACCTTTACTATTAAATAATTGTGCTGAATTAAATAGACTCGCTTTTTCTATTTCAGGATAACCATACAAGATGGCTGTTGCATATTTTTTTGCTAATGCACTAATCTTGATTGCATATTCACCATCTTTAATTTCAGCAAATTCTTTAATCTTTTTATGGTTACCATAACCTGATATGAATAATTCAGGACAAACAATTAAGTCTAAAGTAGTATTTTTTTTTAAATTATTTTCTAATCTTTGTATTTTCTTAAAAGGAGATTCATCTCGCATTTTGTACTGAAACACACCGATGTTTAATATCATTCTATTACATCTCCATAAAAAACTCTACAATATGAAAACGACGCCCGAAGGCGCCGTTATCATCAAAGGACAGATCTTTATTTTGCTGAATAATTTGCTTGGCCCAATGTAACCCACTTGCCGTCCTTAACTTGACTTAAGACAACCACTTGTGTCCCTTTGTGGTCATCGGCGCCATAGCTCCAGCTTATTCTGCCAAAAGTATCTGGATGGCCACTGATTGCCTCTAGTCCATCCATTAATGATTCGACAGTTAAGTCTGCTCCAGCATTCTCAAGTCCGGCCACCACTAGATCAGCAGCAGTGTAGCCCAATTGCCCCGAAACGCCTGGATCACTGCCGTACTTCGCTTTATAGGCATCACAAAATGCCTTCGCACTTGCAGGAGCGCTATCACAGTAGACAGCCTCACCCACACTTGCAGCGTACAAACCTTCTGTTATGCCACCTGGAAAGCCTGCTACCATAGTATCAAAGCCAGCTTGTGTAACCACTACATCAGCGGTAATGCCTAGTTTGCGAGCAGTAGCATAGCCTGTAATCGTATCACGAATAATTGTACCGAACACGATTAAGTCACAGCCTGCACCTTTAAAACCTACCATTGCACCAACAAATTCGGTGGCAGTTGGCTTATGGCTAACGCTAGAAACTAAGCTCACACCACCATGTTCTGCCACTTCATCTGTTACGGCTTCTAGCACTTCAGCGCCATAGGCAGAGTCTTGATACATCACGCATGCTGATGTCCTTCCTGTTGCAAGAAAATGACCAACTGCAAATCTAATTTGATTGTAATAGCTTGAACCAAATGTGAGTTTAAGGTCGTGCTCAGGATCCTGCACCGAATGTGCGGTTGTCATTGGGAGCAGCATTGGTACGTTCTTGGCAAACTGGGTTTCCGCTGTTGCTAGATTCATAGGCGTGCCGAGTACGTTAAATGTAGCGAATACTTTATCAAGGTTCAGTAATTTGTTCATTGCTTTAACGTGGATTGGGACCTGATATTGGTGATCCTCTAGGACAACACGTATTTGTCTCCCATGCACACCACCGTTTTCATTTACCATGTCAAAACGAATCTGCGCCGCCTGGCTTGCCGCAACACCCCAAAGCGCCGCCGGGCCACTCAACGCGGTTGAGGTTCCAAGAAGAACTTCATCGTCGGTTACCCCTTGAGCCACAACTCCAGCACTCAAGGCTAGACAGGCCAATCCTGCCGTAATTTTATTTAGTTTTTTCATAATTTTTACTCCTTTATTTATTATTATTAATTGTTTTTTTGTTACTATCACTATACCTGTATATTTCTACTTGCACAAATATGTTGAATGATTTGCACCACTTAAGAGTACATCTGATTAATCAAATCAGCGTACTTTTCATTCACAATATTGCGTTTTAGCTTCATGCTCGCTGTCAATTCGTCATCTTCAACCGTTAGCTGTTTGTTAATCAGTCTGAATTTCTTGAGCGTTTCAACTTGGGCCAAAGATAGATTGATTCGTTCAATTTCACTTTTGATGAGCGACTGAACCTCTGCTGTTGCACATAGACTTTTAAAATCAGAGAATGGGACATTGTTTTCCTGAGCAAACTGACTCACTGTTTCATTGTCAATCATCACCAAACAGGTTAGGTATTTACGCCCATCGCCAATTACCACTGCATCGGTCACATAAGGCGAAAATTTCAGCTGGTTTTCAATCTCAGAGGGACTGATATTCTTCCCACCGGAGGTGATAATGATGTCCTTCTTCCTATCCACAATCTTGACAAATCCATCGGCATCGATCTCTGCTATGTCGCCAGTGTATAGCCAGCCATCAATGATTGTCTCATCGGTTTTAAGTGCTTGCTTATAATACCCTTTGAACACCAAAGGTCCCTTGATCAGCAACTCACCATCTTCNNGGTGGTGGCTTACCGACCGTTCCCAGGCGAACTTGACCTCGATGATTGCCACATGCAAATGCCACGTTTTCAGTTTGACCAAATGCCTCGTACAGGGGGACACCTAAAGCGCGGAACCAACTAATCAAGTCTGGTGAGATAGGTGCTGCGCCTGTCAGTCCAATTCGTACATGGTCCAAGCCCAAGAGAACTTTAATGTTGTTAAGGACAAGAAAATCTGCAGCTCCCTGCATCAGGCGAACATGTGCCGGAACAGGCAGACCCTTGTCTTCAAAATCAGCAGTTTTAGAGCCGACGGATAGGGATATTTGCAGAGCTTTTCTGCCAACCCATGTTGCATCCTTCATGCGTAATATGATGGATGAATACATTTTTTCCCAAATTCTGGGTACTCCCAGGAAGTAGGTTGGAGAAACTTCGGTAATATTTTCGAATGCGGTGTCCTGGCCCTCAATGAAGTTAATCGTTGAACAGCGGGCTAAAGGTAAGAACACCGATAGAAGTCGTTCGGTAACGTGGCACAGCGGCAGGTAGACAACCGAGTTGTCTTTAGCCGTGATTGGGTAAAACTCATGAAAGGCATGTGCTATGAAAATAATATTTCTATGGCTAAGCATCGCCCCTTTTGGAGCGCCAGTTGTACCTGAGGTATAAACCAAAATCACTGTATCATTGGGTTCTGCGTTGTCAATTCGCCTATTCCATTCTGACTCGAGGCCTTCGTCACCCTCATCGCCTAATTGATAAAATTGCTCCAGCATTACTACTTTGGGGTGGTCAAGATCGGCTAGTCCAGTGGAGTCTAGAACAACCACCGTATGGATTTTTGGTAGTCGCTCTTCCACCATCAAATATTTGTCAAGCTGCTCTTCGTTCTCGACTATCAGTAGAGTCGTATCACTGTCTTCACAAATATGAAGAATTTGGGGCGCAGAATCCGTCGCATAAATTCCGCAAGAAACACAGCCAATGCACTGGGCGGCAAGATCGAAAAATAGCCACTCTTTACATGGGTCCGCAAGTATGGAAACGGTTTGGCCAGGCTCCAGTCCCAGAGCCATCATAGCCTTGCCTATACGGACGCTACTCGAATAATACTGATTCCAGGAAAACGTCCGCCAGATGCCGAAATGTTTCTCGCGCATGGCTACTTTATTATTTAGAGTTTGCGCCCTAAAGCGAAACAATGCTGGAATCGAGGTTTGATTGTCAAGGCTGATTATTTCTTCAGTATTCATCCTCTATCTCCAGGTTTTGCGTTGTTTCCAGCGACGCTTTTCTCGACCGATGACTTGCTTTTTCCCTAAATAGAACTCCTGAATGTCAGGGTTGTTCAACAAGGTGTCACGGTCTCCGTCAAAAACGACCCGTCCCGTTTCGATTACGTAGCCAGTGTGAGATACCTTTAAAGCCATATGAGCATTCTGCTCCACTAGAAGCATGGTGACGCCTTGCTCGGAGTTGAGGCGGTAGATAATGTCAAAAATTTCACTAACCAGCAAGGGTGATAAGCCAAGGGATGGCTCGTCCAGAAGTAGAATTTCCGGTCGCATCATTAGCGCTCTTCCTATCGCCAGCATTTGCTGCTGACCCCCGGACAGAAGCACGGCCTGCAGATTAATCTTGTTCTTTAAATCTGGAAAATAGTGGAAAACCATCTCTAAATCGTCATCAATCTCGTTTTTCCCTTTGCGGTTATAAGCTCCCATTTCTAGGTTTTCTTTGACGCTTAGAAATGGAAATACCTCTCGCCCTTCGGGTACATGGCCCATACCTTGCTTGGCGGTCTTATCCGGTTGCCAGGCAGTAATATCTTGACCAGAAAATACTATAGTGCCTTTTTGTGGTTCCAGTGCACCACAAATAGTTTTAAGAATTGTAGTTTTTCCGGCCCCATTTCCTCCCAAAATACTAACGATTTTCCCCTCATGAACGTCGAGGCTTATTCCACGAATCGCCATTACAGGACCATAGAACGTTTCTATATTGCGCACTTGTAATAATGGAGATTCGCTCATTTCGCATCTCCTAGGTAGGCGGAAACAACATCAGGATGGCTCTGTACAAAGGTATGACTCCCTTCTGCGGCAACCCTACCATTGACAATTGCCAGCACCCGGTCGGAGACCTCAGCCACTAGGGACATGTTGTGTTCAATCAAGACGACGGTAATATTCAAGTCTCGCCTGATATCCTCGATCCAAAACCCCATTTCCTCTGTCTCCTCGAGGTTGAGTCCTGATGAGGGCTCATCTAGCAATAATAGCTTGGGCTCAATGCAAAGGGCCCTTGCTAGTTCAATCTTCTTTCGCACGCCATAGGGCAGGCCCGAAATCATTTGGTTTCGATAGTGAGCTAGCTCCAGAAAATCGATTACTTCCTCCACCTTTCTTCGATGTTCCAGTTCCGCGTCTACAACACTATCGGTGAATAACATTTGACGCCACCAGCTTTGATTGTTGTGCACATGTCTACCCACCAGGAGATTTTGTAAAACAGAAGCATGCTCGAACAGCTCCAGATTTTGAAACGTTCTGGCGATACCTAGGCGTGCAATATCTTTTGCGCCAAGCTCCAATAAGTCATTATCGGAAAAGTGCAGCTGCCCAGATAGGGGCTCATAGAAGCGGCTTAATAAATTGAAGATGGTAGATTTTCCTGCGCCATTTGGTCCGATGATTGCGAACACAGAACCCTCTTCGATAGCAAAACTTACATCGTCAACCGCTTTGACGCCACCAAAGGAGATTGAGAGGTTTTTGATTTCAAGGAAGCTCATCTTAATCGCTCTGTTTTCAAGTAGGCCCTCTGTCGCTTAAAACTCTTGCGCCTATAAATGGGGAAGAATTCCATATAGCTTCGAATTTTGACCCAACGGCTGTAGATTCCGGTCGGCTCGAATGCGATCACGCTGACCAGTATGACTCCAAAAACGAGTGGCTCTATTCCTGGTAAGCCGCCAATCGAAGATGGCAGGATGTCTTTCGCAATAGATATTCCAGTTTCCAGCACACCAATCAATACAGCTCCAAAAAATACACCATGGACAGTGCCAAGACCTCCTAATACAATCATCAATAACAGCTGGATGGACAATAAAATTCCAAATATTTGCGGTGTCAGAAACAACATATAGTGTGATAAAAAAGCTCCTGCTAAACCTGTTATGGCAGCTGACACAGTAAAGGCAAAAACTTTAATTTTCATCGGGTTCACACCCAATGCTTGGGACGAGATTTCGGAGTCTCTTACTGCAATCATTGCGCGACCCAGCGGAGAGCGCAAAATATTCAATACTATCAGAGTGGTAGCGACTAAGATGATCAAGACAAACAGGTAGAGCTCCCAGGACTGCCATATTTGATAGCCAAACAGCATTGGAACATCGACCATCATGCCACGATTACCTCCGGTGATACTGTTAAGATGGCCAGCAAAATCCTCCACAATAATAGCAAAAACCAATGTTGCTATTGCCAGATATATGCCTGACATCCGTGCTGCAGGAATGGCAACTAGCAGCCCTCCTGTCATGCTCAGCAAGGCGGCCATTGGCAGCGCTACAAAGGAAGAAAACCCCTGGGCTAAAAACCAGGCATTCGTGTAGGCGCCGATCGCTAAGAATGCTGCGTGGCCGAGACTGACCTGTCCTGTAAAACCGGTTAACACCATTAAACCCAAACCTGCCATGGCAAAGATAAGCACGCGCGTTGCCTCGCCGATATAATAGCCATCGAGTATCAGTGGCGCAGCGAACAACACAAGGATTAGTAAGCCATACCAAAAGCGGTGCCCGCTATGTTTTGCTAGATTTAAGTCTTGCTTGTAATTAGTTTTGAACAGGATTCTCATATCAAAGCTTCTTTTTATGAATTTGAGCAAATAATCCCTGTGGTCGTAAAGCCAGCACTATCAACATTACAATGTAGACCATACTACCCTTGACTGCAGGAATATATGCAGCCGCAAAGGGTTCTATAATACCAACAATCAGCCCCCCAAGAATAGCGCCAGGCATGGATCCGAAGCCTCCTATCACGGCAGCGGCAAAAGCCTTAATGCCCAGCAAGCCGTTCATCGGCTCAATCAGTGTGATTGGGGCCAATAGAATGCCAGCCAGAGCTGAAATTGCAGCAGCAACAGCCCAAACAGCGGAAATGATAACTCTCACGGGAATCCCAGAATAGTATGCGGCAAGCTGGTTTTGAGATGTAGCTTTCATGGCAACACCCCATTTAGAGTAACGGAAATATGCCCATAGAATTGTTATCAATAGTACTGTTACAGCAATAATTGCCAACCGCTCATTGCCTATAACAATCCCGTAAAAGCTGCTAAAGCCTGAAATAGGGCTATCGATAGTCAACGGTACATGTCCCCAAATCATCCCTGCAGCCGCACGAAAGATGATACCCAACCCTAGGGTTAGAATGATAACGGCGAACTGAGGTTGTCCAATCACTCGACGGACTATGAGAATGTCGACAAGAGCGCCAAACAATGCCATGACAATCAGCGTAGCGGGAACGCCGAGCCAGAAAGGCATGCCCAAATCCATTATTAATGTCCAGGCAACAAACGAGCCCAGCATCATCATATCGCCCTGAGCAAAATTAACCATCTCGGTGGCCTTGTATATCATCACAAAGCCTAATGCCATCAAGCCATATATGCAGCCTTGACTGATACCAACTATAAGCAATTGTAAGAACTCATTCATTGACTTTATTCATAGCCATTAAATTAGTTCTTTTAAAGCAAACAATCTCACTCATTTGCTTTGCAGTATATAGTCTTGCCTCCATTGTTCATCTCGCTCCGCTATTTTCTGCTTTAAATAATACAGGGCTTCACTCTCTAACAAGTAACCTTATAGATTATTATTCAGACTTTCAAGGGGGTGGGGCAATACAAAGTTAAGAGTTAGCTTTGAGCTCCCTTCTTAAAACCTTGCCAACATTCGTTTTTGGAATTTCACTTATGAATTCGACATGTTTTGGAACCTTATAGGCAGTTAACTTTTCACGGCAAAAGCTAATAAGCTCGTCCTCAGATAAGCTTTGACCCTCATGCAGGACTATAAACACCTTCACACTTTCTTGAGAATTTTCGCCTTTGATACCAACACAACCGCATTCCAAAACAGCTGGATGTTCATTAACTACAGCCTCTACCTCGTTTGGAAATACATTAAATCCAGAAACTATGATCATATCTTTTTTACGATCAACAATAAAAATATTACCAGTTTCATCTACTCGAGCAATATCTCCAGTCATGAACCAATTATTTTCATCAATACCTGAATCTTCAGATTTCCAATAACCACTCATAACTTGCGGACCACGTACACATAATTCTCCAGGCTCGTTTAGCTCGGTGATTGCCTGGTTATTTTCATCACGAATTTCCACTTCAGTATAGGCAGCAGGAAAACCAACAGAGCCGGTAAATTCAGTTTGTCTATAGTCATTAACACTAACAAGAGGCGAAGTTTCGGTTAAGCCGTAAGCTTGCCAAATAATCGAATTTGTTACCTCATACCATCTCTTTGCAGTTGTATCTAATGCCGCCATCCCACCACTTAAGGACATAATCAGGTTACTAAAATCTAAATCTTTAAAACCATCACTATTTAGTAGCGCTTCATAAAGTGTATTGACGCCTGAAATCATATGAAACTTATGTTTTTTCAGAATTGAAATAAAAGTTTTAAGGTCCCTTGGGTTTGTCACGAGAACACTCTTGCCTCCAATATGAAACAACATGAAGTTGTGCACAGTAAGGGCAAAAATGTGATAAAGCGGTAGTGGACAAATAGCAACTCTTTGCTCATTATCAGAGTTTTTATACATTTTTGGATCTAGAGTAAAAAAAGCTTGAATAATGTTTGCTAGAATATTTCGATGTGTCAGTATTGCACCCTTAGACACTCCAGTTGTGCCACCAGTATATTGCAAAAATGCGGTATCATTTATCGATATTTCAACACCAGAAAAATCTATTTTTGCACCTTCGTTTAAAACTTCTGTGAATGCTAGTGTGCCATTTATATTAAATTTTGGTACTAATTTTTTAACCTTTCTGGCAACAAAATTAATAACCTTTCCTTTAAAACCAAGAAGATCTCCAATAGTAGTAACTACCACTTTATCTACACTAGCAAGATTTGATTTTTCGACAACATGGGCAACCCCTTCCCAAACCAGCAATAACTTAGCATCACTATCTCTTAATACATGCTCTAATTCTCTTGGAGTGTATAGAGGGTTTATATTTATGACAATAACTCCAGCCATTAATGCACCATAAACAATGACTGGGTAAGCCAACATATTCGGCATCATAAGTGCAATTCTGTCTCCAGGCTTGAAATTTTGACTGAGCCATGAGGCAAAGGAATTTACTTGTAAAGAAAGCTCATCAAAAGACATCTCAACACCATAACTTTCAAAAGCTATTTTTTCACCATGCTTATTGCAAGAGTTAGTAAAAAAATCTACTAGATTTGCATTCTCTTTAAAAAATTCTGTATCTTCAAGTTTGTTTGGTATCTCTGTTTCCATATGTCCCCTTTTGTTTGATGATTAATTCTTCTCCAATTTATTAATTAAGATTTCTTTATACTGATCGTAGACCTCACCATCTTTCTTAAATGCATAACAAGAGTTTGCAAATTTCTTTTCAATTGACTTGACCTCATCTAAAGAGATTGTTTTAACATCACCACCAGTTTTTTCTTTCCAAAGTGTTTGATAAGCAATTGTACCTGCATGGGCTAATAAGTCAGTAATATGGCGACAACCTTTTTCTCCACCCAACATTTTAATTACTTTTCTATTAAAGCCTGCTATTAGATATTCACCTTTTAATTTTTGACAATTTTTTACCGCTTGTGGACAAACATTATAAGGAGATGCACTAATAATCGCTTCTATATCAATAATTTTTCTGTCGTCATCGAGGGTTAACCTGACAGCCATATCATGTAGAGGCTCGCCAGCACTAATATAGCCTCTATGCATATTTTTAAATGAGAATGTCTTACTATCAATGAGAAAAACTTCGATATCCCAAAGCCCATCCTCTCTTTTATAGCCCTTACCTTCAATTGTTCTATTGTGCTTTAAATCCCTCTTAACTGGCTTAGATAGCATTTTTTTTCCTTATAAAATCCGACTTTTAGATTTATCGTGCTGTTGTTCTAATTCTATCACTAAATCTTCAACACTGGGCACATTGGAAATAGAGCCAACACCCTGTCCTGCTGAAAAAATATCACGCCATCTCTTGGCAGTAACTTTGCTTATATCAAAATCTACTTTGAGTTTTTGTTTTATGAGTGGCATTATCATTCTCTTTATATCACTCAATGTTTTTTTAAAGCCACCATCTTGAGTTGAAATCCCGGCATTTTTCAAAGACTGCTCTAGCCAATTTCCGTTAACACCTGTAATTTTATTGGACTTAACAATCTCACTTGCTGTAGCGTTTAGTATCATCTCTTTGTATTCATCAGTAGCGTCACTTTCTTGAGTTGCGATAAAGCGAGTTCCCATGTAGGCCATATCTGCACCTAAAGCCTGAATCGCTAGTATAGAATCACCCGAGCTGATACTTCCACCAACAATAATTATGCCATCAAATATTTCTCTTACCTCTGAGACAAAAGCAAAGGGAGATAAATCTCCAGTATGCCCGCCAGCTCCATTACAGACTAAAATTAAACCGTCTACTCCAACACTAATTGCTTTTTTTGAGTGATATAAATTTATAACATCTGAAAAAACCAATCCGCCATACTCATGAACTTTCTCTACAACCTCCTTAGGGTTTCCGAGTGATGTTATTACGATAGGGGGTTTGTACCTAAGGATTAAATCTAAATCATCATTACTTCGAGCATACATCTTACTAACAATAATATTAACTGCCCAAGGAAGNNGGCTGCTGTTATTTCTGAAAAGGTTTCATCCAAAGCTTCCAATGTTCGACTATTCGCCGTTGGGAATGAGCCAACAATTCCCGCCCTTGATGAGGCAATAACTAGCCTTGCGTTGGACACAATAAACATTGGCGACTGAATAATTGGCAGTCTTAATTTTTTGATAAAGTTTTTATTTTCCATTTAATTTCTTATATTTTTGATAATGCCAGCAGCGCCCATGCCAGTACCTATACACATGGTGACCATACCATAATCAATGTTTTCTCTTTGCATAGCTGATACTAGAGTTGCTATGCGTATAGAACCCGTTGCGCCTAATGGATGCCCAAGAGCGATAGCACCGCCCAGTGGGTTGACTTTCTGAGTATCCAAACCTAACTCACTAATGACGGCCAAAGATTGTGCTGCAAATGCTTCATTGAGCTCTATCCAGCCAATATCATCAAGACTTAATCCCACCGATTTTAAAACCTTAGGGACAGCCTTTATAGGCCCAATACCCATTATTTCTGCAGGAACACCTGCAACTGAAAAGCCCATAAATTCTGCTTTCGGTGTTAGGTTATATTTCTCGACCGCTTCTTCACTAGCAACTAGAACAGCTGCTGCTCCATCAGACATTTGTGAGCTATTTCCAGCGGTCACTGAACCATCCTGCGCAAATACAGTTCTAAGCTTGGCTAAAACTTCAAGGCTTGTATCCTCTCTCGGCCCTTCATCCTGAGAAACGGTTTTAGAGTTTGATGTGTACTCCTTAGAATCTATGGAGTAACCATTTTCAATTGTAGTAATTGGTGAAATTTCATTTACAAATGAGCCGTTGCTATTAGCCAAGATTGCTTTTTGGTGACTATCAAAAGCAAACTCATCCTGAGATTCCCTTGAAATATTATATTTCTGAACAACCTTTTCTGCTGTCAATCCCATTCCATAAGCAATTGAAATATTTTCATCAGACAAGATTTTTGGATTCATTGATGGCTTGAATCCTGTCATAGGAACGCTACTCATACTCTCTACTCCGGCAGCAATCACTAGATCTGCAGAACCTGACTTAACAAGATCTGCTGCATTAGATACTGATTGTAGTCCTGATGAGCAAAATCTATTGAGAGTGTATGCTGGAGTCGAGTCTGGCAAGCCAGCAAGCAATGTTGCTATGCGAGCAATGTTAAGCCCTTGAGGGCCTTCTGGCATTGCGCAACCAACAATAATATCATCGATATTTTTATTAATTTCTTCGCTTGCGTCAGATGCTATTAGGACACTTTTTATCGCATGAACTAATAAGTCATCCCCTCTAGTTTTAGACAGTAAACCTCTAACTTTACCAACTGGAGTTCTTTTTGCATCAATAATATAAGCTTTTCTCATCATATTCTCCAATTAATTACGAAGTGGTTTACTATTTCTCAGCATGTATTCAATTCGGTCCTGAGTTTTCTTAGTGCTTAAGAGTTTAATAAAATACTTCCTTTCAAGATCTAGAATCATTTGTGAATTAACCGTAGTATTTTCTTCAACTTTTGAACCAGTCATTACTTTAGCAAGATGAGTAACAATATAATTGTCATGCTCCGATATAAAATGCCCTTCATGAAGATTTGCGACCTGTGCCATAATATTGGCATAACCCGCCTTACCAACAACTTTAAAAGTTGAATCTAAAGGGGACTTAAATCCTGAATCAAGTAATGCTAATGCCTGCTGTTTTGCAACATAAAGCAATTCATTTGGGTTAGCAATAATGACATCATCAGCTTTTAAGTAGCCCATCTCTTTTGCTTCTAAAGCGCTTGCAGAAACTTTGGCCATAGCAATCTGCTCAAAGTACTTAGAAAGTAATGGAAAAATATCATCTGACTCTTTATTGGTAAACGCCCTTAGCGTCATTTCCTTGCTACCACAACCTGCAGGAAGAGCTCCGATACCCACTTCAACTAGGCCGATATAAGAATTCATTGATGCAACGACTTTGTTGCAATGCAAAAGTAACTCACAACCGCCACCCAAAGCCAATCCATCAACTGCTGCTATGGTTAATATTTTGCCATGCTTTAAACGCATAAATAATTCTTGCAACATAGCAACAATCTTTTTAATCGAGTAAAGTTTTCCTAGTTTAGGTAACTCTGGATGCATTAATTCAAAGGCCTTCTTCTTAGCTTTTGAAGT
>ENA-UZWX01017412-UZWX01017412.1-metagenome-genome-assembly--contig:-Day-4---50m-contig-17412_pt1 | contig 12381 bp, 14 predicted proteins | sample MGYA00260347_ERZ794907 | MGnify/ENA metagenome assembly ERZ794907 | reverse complement strand
ATGCCTATGACTTTAGATTAAGGAATTCATCAATTTTCATTCCTGAAACACTTTACTATCTTAACTATTTCCGTTCCAACAATGGTAATCGGGATAAATGTGAGTTGATACAATCTATGGTGAAGAGGAATGTAATAAATGAAAGAACTCTATTATAAATCCCCCTATAGACGTACTTTAAGAACCATCAGAGGAGAAATAATGTGGAGATGAGCAGGAGTAATAATTGTTTGTATCAGTGGTTAGAGAAGAAAGATTTAGACCCGACCAACAAACTAACAGATGGTGAATGGGCAGAATTTATAAAACTTCATGAAGATAGTTTTGCAGAAGAAGGTACAAAACTTGGTATATCATTTTTAAGAATTTGGATTTCAGACGGACACCTGGAAAAATATAGAGAAGTACAACGTCTAAGAAAACTGTTAGAAGATCATTGAATGAAAGGGCTATACATACTCCTTACGAAGGTCTGCAAGGACTGGGAGAATTGAAAACTCCCACAAAAGAGGTATTGATTCCCTATCTCTAAAACCGGATTGGAAGAAGATTATTAGATGATAGAGTTATATTTTGTCTCAACTTGCAGAAAAAGCGTAAGAACAATACATTTCCAATATGGTAGTTTTGGTAAAAAGTATATCCTCCCAAGTAGAATCCCCACATTCTGTACCTCCATTAATAATTAAAAATACACCTTAGCACACGGCTTCATTTATGGAGTCCAATGTAAACCCAATTTATACCAGTGTGTGGAGTGTTTTACGAGAATGTTGGGATTTTACTTGGAGAGTGTCTGACTGCGAAGAATTACGTGGGGGTTATACTCACATTGGATAATGGTAATAGTCTTCGATGTGATGAGAAGTGTTGAAATCGTCAACAGCATCCTACAGATTAATTTTTTAGATGAATTTATTTGGAATTATTAATTGATGAATTAGAAATTGTGACGTTTATTAATGTTTCATTTTTAATTATTGAGTTTTTAATTATTGAATTTATAATTATTGAATTTGAAACAGAAGAATTATCTGAAATCCTCGAACCTTCAATTGTAGAATTATCTGAAATCCTCGAACTGTGAATTGTAGAATTATCTGAAATCTTCGAATTATCAATTGTAGAATTATTTAAAACAGTTGAAGTTTTGATAATTGAGCAATTTGTAATTAATGAATTTGAAACAGACGAATCAGAAACAGACGAATTATCAATTGTAGAATTATCATTTATTGAATTATTGACTGTGTAACAATCAATAACTGCCTCTTCTTGGATTGTTTGATCTTCATGGGTACTTGCTTTTTTAGTACTACTTGACAAGGTATCTCCAGTACCACAGGAGATAACGGTGAGGCCAAAACACGAAAAGAGGAAAATCCAAAGAATATTTTTCATCTTAAGGCTGAAATAAAACTAAAATTTTATTGGTTGATTTTGGGAATCCTGTTAAAGACTTCAAATCGATATGCAAGAATTGGGAATTTTACTTTGATGGTGTATGACTGTGAAGAATTACTGGGATTTACTAACAGCTAGATTCCTCCAATACTTTAGCAGTAGTATACAAAAAATTGTAACTTATTTTGCTTTCAACTGATTAATCTTTAGGAAAAGACATCAATCGGTTTGTTTTACAAGAATGTGGTATTTTGACTTGAGGATTCGTTCATCCAGAAACTGCTAACTCTCTGTCTGAACTGTATTTACTTCTAATTGCAAATAAAGTGGAATTAACGGAGGTGTGACTTGTTAGAAGATCAACTATCCACAATCTCATCGAAGACTTTTTTTGGGAAAATGAAAAGGATGTATATCTCAATTATTGAAATCAATAACTAATTATTCTTCTACTAGTCCATCTATTTTTGAATTAGTTATGGTTTGATTAATAATCGTTCGATTGATTATAGTTGAGTTACTGATTATAGAATTTTCAATGGTTGAATTCCTGATTATAGAACCATTCGTAACTTTAGATTCACCTATAATCTCTGACAAGAATATCGTTGAATCAGCAACGTTAGAATCTTCAACTGTTGAATTATCGATTGTTGAACCGGTTACTGTTGAATTTTCAAAAATTGCTTCGTTGGTTTTTGAATCAGTTATTTTTGAATATTTTGTTCCGCAGGAAGTTAGGGCAAGGCTGACACTTGTAATTAATAAAACGAAAAGAATTTTTTTCATTTTTTGCTCCATTAGCATTAATAAATACTAAGTTTGTGAAGACAGATTCTCTTTGCCTGCACTTACTAAAAAGACTTTCAACTGAAAAAGGTGCAACAATCTCTCATCTGAGAGAATTATGCAGTCCTATGTAGAAAAGGTTTTATAAACGACAACCTTATATCATCATTCTGTCTCTGTCAAGGAAAAAATTGTACAGTGGATGCACATTTTAGGCGGATTCTTCGTTTAGATTCACTTTTCTGGGTTATTAATAATTCATTTTTTTGATCAACGCAAATGATGGTAGAACCATCTTTTTAAATGCAGCTTTACCAGAAGTATTCGTCTTCCAGCAAAGATAGTAAAGATGATAATATTGAGTAGGTTTTTATCTATGTTTCTGACAAACAAATGGCCGTATAGAAACTTTACAGGTTTGACGATTATCCGGTTCAGTACTGCTTTAAAATATTTTGACTTAATTAGTAAAATAAGTGAAAATCAAGGTCTAATTTATTATACACTACTTTATTGTTTCAGCTACATTCTTTCAAAGTTCTGTACCTTTCATTCAGCAATATGAGTAATACCCCGGCCAAAGTTATCAACCTTGCGGATAGACGGGCAAAGAAGGAGGATGAAGCCCGTAATGCTCCAATCAGCGGTTGGATCACCTGGCTTTATTGTCCAAAATGCAAGTCACTGGAATATTCCGAATTAGAAATGCCGAATGGAAGAGTCCACAAAAAATGCGGATCTTTGGTAGAAGAAGAGGAAGTACAGATAGATGTTCGGGCGGAATATACAATTTCCCTGCGTAATTCGAAGCGTCTGGACGGGCTTTTTAAGGAAACAAAAATTCCCGCATTTCTCAAGCCTCTGGCAAAAAAAGGCATCGGGATGCTGGAAAATTTACAAGCAGCAGAAGTGGAATACCGTAAGCGTCTGGAAAATATTGTTAACGGACCTGTAAATCCTTATTCCGACGACTGGCATGAAAAGTCACTTGATATGGAACTTAAAACACTTGATCCACTTGGTTTGATCCTCACAGAAGCACGCCAACCCAATCTTCACTTTCCTGAAGTAGACTCCTGACAGCTCATGCAAATCCCTGTTGCCCTGGAACGACTGGTTTACGAATTCTCTCGTTTTCCTGGAGTTGGACGCAAAACCGCACAGCGTCTCGCCTTTAGCATTCTCCACTATTCCCAGCAAGAAACGCAAAACTTGGCAGATGCTCTTACAGAGGTTAAAGCGCAAATCCGCTACTGTTCAGTCTGTTCCGGATTTACTGACATTGACCCCTGCTCGATTTGCAGTCACGCTGGACGTGACCATGAGCTGGTTTGTGTGGTGGAACAGCCAAATAATATTTTTCCTATTGAAAAAAGTGGGGTTTTCAAAGGCGTTTATCACGTTTTAATGGGTGCAATTTCTCCACTGGACGGAATTGGCCCGGAACAATTGAATATTAAAAACTTAAGAAAAAGGGTGGAAGAAAGTGCAATAAAGGAATTGATAATTGCGACAAACCCAACTGTCAAAGGTGAAGCGACCGCCCTCTTTTTACAGCAGGAATTTTCCGGGAAAATTTCAACAATCACACGTCTGGCCTGTGGAATTCCGGCAGGAGGAGACCTAGAATATGTAGACGATGTTACTTTGATGGAAGCATTTTCTGGACGACACGAATTATACAACTGATTATTATGCTAGAAGATCTTAAAGAACGAGGCTTTTTCCAACAAAGCACACATCCGGAAGAGTTGGCAAAACGACTCAAGGAGGACAGAATTTGCTGCTATGTCGGATTTGATCCAACCGCAGATTCGCTGCACGTAGGGCATCTTATTCCGTTGATGGGGTTGGCACACATGCAGCGCGGAGGTCACCAAATCATCGCCTTAATGGGGGGCGGCACGGCCATGATCGGCGATCCCAGCGGAAAAACCGAAATGCGCAAAATGTTGACTGAAGAGCAACTGCAGACGAACATTGAAGGCATGCTTCCGCAAATGGAACGTTTCCTGGATTTTAGTGGAGACGCCATTCTCGCAAATAACTCGGAGTGGCTACGGGATTTAAATTATATTGATTTTCTGCGTGACATCGGACGTCATTTTTCGATCAACCGGATGCTCTCTTTTGAAACTTATAAAATTCGACTTGAGACAGGTTTAAGTTTTCTGGAATTTAATTATCAGCTTTTACAGGCGTTTGATTTTCTTGAACTGAATCGACGTTATGACTGCACACTGCAGATGGGCGGTGACGATCAGTGGGCAAATATTATTTCCGGCACAGATTTGATTCGACGCGTGGAGCGCAAAGACGCTTTCGGCTGGACCTATCCACTGCTGACAACAGCATCTGGAAAAAAGATGGGGAAAACTGAAAAAGGGGCTCTCTGGCTTGATCCGAAACGTACTTCCGCCTATGAGTACTATCAGTATTGGGTCAACACAGAGGATACAGATGTGGAAAAATTCCTGGCCTTATTTACTTTTCTGCCCATGGATGAAGTCCGGCAACTGGGACAACTTCAGGGTGCAGATATACGTGAAGCAAAACAGCGGCTGGCTTTTGAAACAACTGCTCTCATACACGGTAAGGAACCCGCGCTCCAAGCTCAAGAGGCGGCGCAGTCTCTCTTTTCCGCTGATGGGAAAAGTGACAAATCTAATGTCCCCAGTACAATAATCGCAGCAAACGATTTTTCCGCAGGGCTCGATATATTCGAAATTTTTCTGCAGACAGGACTTTGCAAGTCTAAAGGAGAAGCACGGCGTTTACAAGCCCAGGGCGGTGTTTATGTAAATGACGAACGGATTGACATTCCGGATTATAACCTTGGAGAAGCGGATCTGCAGGATGGTGAAATCCTGCTGAGAGCAGGTAAAAAGCGTTATCATCGTTTGATATTAGAAAGTTAGGAAAAGTTGTGGTTAAACATATTGTAATGTTCAAACTCAAGGAAAAGAGTCCGGAAAACCTGGATCTTGCTCTTTCAACTTTGAGGGGATTGGAAGGAAGAATAGAGACCTTACGGATGATCGAGGTTGGGCTGGATTTCAACAAATCAGAGCGTGCCTATGACATTGTACTGACCACTCATTTTGACGATGAAGCAGGATTGGCTGCATACGTGTCACATCCTAAACATTTACCGGTGATTGACATGATGCGCGCTTTGTGTTCAAGTTCAATCGTAGTTGATTATCTTAGTGAGTAGTCCGCGCCAGTGCCGAATTCAAATCCGCGATTATCGGCTCAATTTCGTTTTCAGAACCTGAGGCTATACGAATCAGATGGCGTGGAAGTTCAATCTCCAGCAGATCTTCGTCACTGTCGTGATAGTGCGTCAGCAGTGAGTATGGGCAGACAAGAGTCTCGTTGGAACCTAAAGTCGGCGCTTTAAAGATTGAAGTAAATTCTCCATCATAAAATCTCCGTAAATTTTCTTCGGTATCATTCTTCAGCACAAAACTAACCACACCACCGTTTCCGGAAAGTAGCTTTGGTGCAGCTGAACTGGAAACGTCACTCGGCGAACAGGCATAATAAACACGGTTGACCGCTGAGTGAGCTTCCAGAAAATGAGCAACTGCAAGACTGTTTTCGTTGAAACGCTGCATACGTTCTTCAAAATCCAACATCCTTTTCTGCAAAACTTCTGTTTCCAGCGGCGAGATTTCCAGCCCCCAATTTTGTTGAAATTTCTTTAAGCCCTTCGCTTTTTCTGGACATTTAACTAGCACTGCTCCACCCGCATGATCGTTGGTACCGCTCAGATATTTGGTTGTGCTGTGAATCACGTAATCCGCGCCCCAATCGATAGGTTGGCAATTGGCAGGTGAAGCGAGAGTATTGTCCACCACAAACGGGACTCCCTGCGCGTTAGCTAATTTGCCGATACGTTCCAAATCCGGAACTCCGCAGAGGGGATTGGTAACCGTTTCAGTGATCACCAACGCGGTGTCCTTCGTCAAAACTTCTGCTAAACGTTCCAACTCATGAAGTCCTATAAATATCGCTTCACACGTGGAGGATCGTCCGGAATCCATCAGTAAGGAATATGTTTCACTGTAAAGTAACCCGATCACGATCAAGCGCGCTTTTTCCCTTTTCTGCAAAAGAGTCAGCACCGCCATTATAGCTGCCATTCCTGAAGGAAAGAGGAGTCCGGAAGCAGCATTCTCCCATGCGCAAAGTTGTTTCGTCACCGCTTCTTCATTAACGCAGCCAGGCTCTGTTGCGACACCAGAGGAATTTCCGGAGTTCATTTTAGTATCTTCAGTATTTCCAGCAAATTTTTCGCAAAACAGTGTTGCATTACGTGCCGAAAGTATCGCACCGCGCCGTTTACGCAGTTCTGATAATTCTGCCATTTGCCGGTCGTTGTTACTCAGGATTACACCGCCTGCTATTCCGGAAGGCAGATCATGACTTTCCGGAAGGTCGAAACCGGTGATCCAGTATGTAAGACCATTCGGCCATGCAAGTTGAACATCTGCTGGCCAAGATCCAGAAGCAGCTTCTTCATAAACAATAACCGGAACTCTAAGTCGTTTGAATTTTTCGAGCCACTCCGCGTTTTCACTGACAAAATTTTGTAGATCTTCTGGAGCAATCAAGATTAGATCACCCTCTTTTGCGGAAAACTTTTCTGCTGCCGGAAGCTCGTTTAAATTAAAATGCAGAGCCGAAATTTCCAAGGAGGGCAGAGCATCTGTAATGAAAGTTGCACTAGAGGCAAAATTCAACTTGGTAAGAGGACGAGAGTCCTGCAAATAGCTCAGCAATTCCAGCAAAGCGGCTCTTCCGGAACTAAAAGCGAGTGCATGCCGAGCCTGATGTCGGACAGCTAATTGCTGTTGAAAATTTATAACTTGTTTAGGCGGAACAAAACGAAAATATCCATATTCGACTTCTCGTTGTCCGTTTTTCCATTCGTGAATAAAATCCAGTGTCGGCAAAATTCCACTGATTCCGAAAGTTCCTCCTAACAATCCATAAGATTCTTCAGCAGTATTTGCCGGAATTTCGATAATGTCGAAATCGCCTTCATTGGCATTGAAATCGGCCAGAATCGCATCCCCGGGTTTTCCCTTATTCGTAGCACAGACCAAAAACGTAATTCCGGGATAACGCGCATTTCCGTTCCAGAGGGCATCCTCTTTGTCCTTTTCTGAAAAATATGCACCAACATCCGGATGACTGTGATAGATGACTTTGATCTGTTTTCCTGCTTTTTTAAGGGAGCGTTCCAATTTCATATGTTCACGGGGGTCGATCATATAACCATCCCGTCCCGTGCGCGGAAACTGCTCCGGATCTTCCCTGTGCATTTCGTTCATTATATTGCGCATTGGGTAGACGGTTTCCAGTGATTCAGTATCATCTAGATTGCCCACGATAAAACCGCAGGTTTCTTCTGGATATGCCGCCACACCGTGCGCATGACATTCTGCTAAAATATGTGCTGGAATCTGCATTAAGTTGAATAAATTTTATGTTTTAATTGGGAGGTACGGCGGACAGGTTTGCCCGCCTTCCAGTTAGTACTGAGGCATATCTGAATCGACTTCTTCGGCCCAGAGATCTATCCCGCCGCTCAGGTTTTTAAGCTTTTTAAAACCGGCCTTTTTGAGTTCTTTGAGTGCCAGCATGGAGCGCTTCCCTTTGTAACAATAAAGATAAATCGAATCCTCCTGATCCAATCCGCTGGTAGCAGGTTCAAAACTACTTAACGGAAGCAGCTGAGCTCCGTCTATTTTGCAAATATCCCACTCAAAACTTTCACGTACATCAACCAAAACCGCGGAAGGATCCTGATCCATGGCGGCTTTAAATTCCTGTGGAGAAAGTTCATAAGCTGCTTCATCAATTTCTTCCGGAACTTCTGCTCCCGGAAGAGGAACATCGCAAAAAGACTCATAATCAATCAACTCTGTAACGCTGGGATTATCACCGCAGAGGACACATTCCGGATCTTTGCGAACTCGCACCTCCTTGAAATTCATTTTCATTGCGTCGTAGAGCAATAAACGACCAATCAGAGGAGCGCCTCTATCCAAAATCAGCTTAATAACTTCTGTGGCTTGAATTAAACCAACTACGCCCGGGAGCACGCCCAGGACACCTGCAACCGCTCAATTAGGTACGAGGGCGGCAGGAGGAGGCTCTGAATAAAGACAGCGGTAACACGGGCCTCCGGTCTCCGGAGAAAAGATGGTTATCTGTCCCTGAAAACGGAAAATAGAAGCGGAAACCAGCGGTTTTTTTGAAAAGTAAGCTGCGTCATTAATCAGGTAACGTGTCTCAAAATTGTCAGAACCATCCGCGATGATGTCATATTGTTTGAACAGTTCAAGCACATTGTCACGTTCCAAACGGATGTTGTGAATTTCAACTTCAATGTTTGGATTTCCCGCCAAAATAGTATCACGCAGGGATTCGACTTTTGGACGGCCTTCGTCTGAAGTCGTATGTGCGATTTGCCGGTGCAAATTGGTGTGATCCACAACATCGAAATCCACCACTCCAATTTTTCCTACACCAACCGCACCCAGATACATTCCAAGCGGAGAGCCGAGCCCGCCGGCTCCGATCATCAGCACACTTGATCCTTTCAACTCCAACTGACCGGCCATTCCAACTTCAGGTAAAGTCAGGTGTCGGCTGTAACGATTGATTTCCTCATTGTTTAATTTCATTTTTCCCCATTTAACTATATTTTACAGTTGAGCAACCGCCTGCAACTGAAGGTACAATCTGGATGGAGTCACCGTCTTGAACTTCACTTTTTAAACCGTCTGCATAGCGGATGTCATCATCGTTCAGATAAATATTGATAAAACTGCGGATTTTACCGTTTTCATCAAACAGGTTAGCTTCCAGTTCGGTATACTTCGAGACCAAGGCTCCAAAAGCCTCCTCAACTGAATTTCCGGATACTTCAACTTCATCCTGATCATTTACGTATTGTTTCAGTGCTGAAGGGATTTCAATGACTACTCCCATAACTCTCCTTTTTTTGTCTGGCTAATGGCTTAATATATCGTTTATACTGAAATAATGGACAAGTTTATTATATTAAATAATAATCCAATATAATGAATATATCATTTCAGGCTAATCATGCAAGCAAAAAAACATGATTACACTTCCGCTTTAAATCTTATCTTATTAGAAAATTCATGCAAGCGAACAATACAACCTCGGAATCACCTCCAAAAGTAGGTCAGGAAATTCAACGTTTAAGACTCCAGCATAGTCTTACACTGGACCAGCTAGCCAGCAAATCCGGTGTTTCAAAATCAATCCTTTCCCAAATTGAACGTGACCGCAGCAACCCGACTTTGGCTACAATTTGGCGTATTACCAAAGCTCTTGAAAGCCCTTTGGAGGATGTACTTGCAGCGAAGGAGGGGACAAAGTGTTTTGAAAAATTAAGCCAGAACGCAACTCCGGAAGTGATCAGCGAAGACAGTCATTTCCGCTTGAGAATCCTCGGCACACTTAACTCAGTTTCAACAGTACAGTGGTATGAGTTTACCGCTGAATCTGGTGCGGAACTGGTTTCAGAAGCGCATGGTACCGGAAGTCTGGAAAGTATAACGCTCTGCACTGGTCATTTAAGTGTAATTGTAGGTGAAGAAACACAGGACGTTTGTACCGGCGAAACTCTGCGTTTCAGGACTGATGCTCCGCACCGGCTGAAAAATGAAGGTGAGGAAATTGCGCATGGATTTATGGTTAATTTGCTTTAAGTCAAACTTTTCTCACCGAAATTAATGCTGGCTCTTTCGTTATAAAATTGTCATTTCTACCATAGGGAGAAATCTTAATGTTGTAAGAGTGTTCACCTGAACAAGATTTCTCGCTGCACTCGAAATGACAAGGTTTTAGTACTATTGTTAAAGGCATCTATAATTGACGAACCTGTAATACTAAACATCCTTTTTGGATTTCCGAAACCAGAATGAAGGAATTTGTTCAATCTCTGCGTCATCCCGCTCCGCCACCCGGATGGTTGCGCTGGACACGTCAATTACTTCCACCACTCTGCTGGAAATGTGGCAAAGTGATGGGCGGAAAAACTTATCTCGATCCCGCCTCACCGTTTCTCTGTTCAACTTGCCTGCTTGAACTTCCCTGGACAGATCCTACTTTTCACTGCCGGCAATGCGGAAGTCACACTGCCGAACCGGAGCGCGTTGCTTGTCAGGAATGTATGGAGAATGAATGGGATTTAGCAGAGTCCAGAAGTGGATTTGCTTACAATGAGATAATTCGGCATTGGATTTTACGATTTAAATTTTTTGGACAGGAACATTTATCTCCGCTCTTAGGACGGCTTTTGGCACTCAGTTTTCAAAACAGCAATTGGCTGGAAAAATACGATACTATCGTTCCGATCCCACTTCATCCATCACGATTACGTAAACGTGGTTTCAATCAGTCCCTGCTGCTGGCGCATCATTTGCGGAAAAATCTCGGAAAAATATCTCCCGATATTCATCCGCATTGGTTAAGACGAACACGAGCTACACGCCCTCAAACAGAACTTCCTCTGGCTGAGAGAAAAACAAATCTTGAGGATGCATTTTCTGCTTTAGCGGATGTACGGGATAAAAATATATTGTTGCTGGATGACGTGATGACGACCGGTTCTACGCTGAATGCAGCGGCGCGATGCCTTAAAGAAGCAGGGGCAGCTAAAGCTGGTGCATTGGTTTTGTGCAGAAAAATGTGGGATTCTCCGAATTAACTGCAGGAGAGAAAAAACTGAAGCAAAAACAAGCTAAGACAAATCTTTCATCAGCAATGGAACGCACAGTTTTGCTGCTCCAGCTTGAGCTTCAACAAACGCCCGTGATTTTTTCCCCAAGTCAAAACAATGTGTCTGATCTGCTAATAAATCAAAAAGGAGTTTCCGGAATTCCGCAGAGTTTTTCACCGTGTTTACCAAATTTTGTTCAAGCATCTGCAGAGCTTCTATAGAATTATCGTGTTTTGGACCAAAGGCAACGATGGCTCCCATTGCTGCCGGTTCGAGAATATTATGCACACCAGTAGTAAATGCTCCTCCAACATAAGCCATCTTTGCTGAGTGATAAAGTCCTGCGAGGATTCCCACAGAATCTATCAGCAGTATGCGAACACCCTCCGGAGCGGATGAAATATTTGACCAGCGTAGGAGCGGAATTCCGGCAAAATGCGTCTCCGCTTTTTTCAAATATTCTTCGGCAGGTTCATGCGGTGCCAGAATCAGGAACAATTCCGGAAACTCAGTCAGAGCATCTTTCAGTGCTGGAAAAATACACGCTTCATCCGGAGGCCATGTACTCCCTGCAACAAACACAAACCCGTCCTTGGCGGCTTGAGGCAGTTCCGGAATTTTTAAACGATCCCTGCGTTCCAGCACACTGTCACAACGTGTATCCCCCATTACCTCAACTTTTGGATGCTCCGGAATTGCCGATAGAATCCTTTGGCGGTCTGCTTCAGAGACTGTTAAAATATGCTCAAGGCATTCGTAAATTGTGTGGTAAAATGAACGTCCCGCAATGTTAGCAGTTCTTGGAGAATCAGCATGCACAATTGCTGAAATTAAAGATTGAGGAATTTTTTGTTGATGTGCCTCCCAGACTAAATTTGGCCACAAATCGTAACTTACCCAAACCAGACGTGACGGCTGCAGCAAACCAAGTAAACGCCGTGCGTTCCAGAGAGTATCGGGGGGTAAAAATTCGCATATGAGCAAACCAGAGATTTTTGCGTGCTGCGGGCGTTCAAGCCAACGGTAGGCATTGATTGAACTGTAGGTTAGCACACACTCAGCACCTTCCGCTACACAGCGTTCAATAACCGGTTGCGCCTGTAAATACTCCCCTGCGCTGGCTACATGGAGCCAGACTAAGGGCTTTTGCCAGTCACGTTTTGAAACACCATCAGCTAGACGTTCCCACTGCCCTTCCCGTTTTTCGAGGCTCTCGCGGATATTTGTTTTGCTAAATGCTAATAATTTTACAATTCCTAAAAACAGCGGTAGGAAAAAAAGATTGTAAGCAGCAAACCAAAAACGGCTAGTCATTGTGCTAATTATTGAGAGGAAATGGGTTCATCCTGAAATGAACTAGGCAGAATGTTAAAAGGCAGAACTTTGATCAGCACAGGTAAAAGTATGACGCCTCCGGG
>ENA-UZWX01006714-UZWX01006714.1-metagenome-genome-assembly--contig:-Day-4---50m-contig-6714_pt1 | contig 12483 bp, 9 predicted proteins | sample MGYA00260347_ERZ794907 | MGnify/ENA metagenome assembly ERZ794907 | reverse complement strand
AGCTGATCATAGCCCTTCATGTCGGGCACGACGGCTTTGATAAGATAGTCAAGATCGCCACTCATGCGATTGACCTCAAGCACTTGTGGCAAATCAGATACGACCTGGCGGAATTCTTCTGCCCAGGTATTGTTGTGCTGATTAGTGCGAATCGAAATATACACAGTTAGGGCAAGATTCAACTTTTCCTGATTCAGCAGAGTTACCCGAGATTCGATGAGTCCAGCGCCATCCAGTTTTTGAAGTCTGCGCCAGCAGGCAGATTTGGAGATGCCAATCTCATCAGCAAGGTCCGCAACAGACAGCGTGGCATCCGCCTGAATAAGTCTCAGGATTGATCGATTCAATTTGTCCAGCATGTTTTGTTCCGCCGCTTTCTGATTCATTTGATTGATTTTTAATCGCAATAATACAACAAAACACCACTTAAATTGGATATCAGAGAACAAACGTTCCGATAAATTACTCAAATCGCTTCAGGTAGAGACAATGTTCTGTCTCGGACCAGTTAACATGGCTGTCACTATTCAAGAGCAATACCTCGATGCAAAACTTAATCACACGAATTCGAGATTCGGTAATTGGTGGCAGGCATGTTATTGAGACGCCGTTTGGCAACAAACCGCTGATATATGCCGACTACACAGCGTCAGGGCGTTCCTTGGGGATGATTGAAGATTATATCCGGACCGAGGTTTTGCCTTTTTATGCGAACACGCATTCGGAGAGTGCTTTTTGCGGGGCGCGAATGACCTATTTACGAGATCGTGGCAGGCATGTAATCAAGGAAGCCGTGCGAGGACGTGAGCATGACAGGGTTATCTTCTGCGGATCGGGGGCTACTGCGGGGATTGCCAAGTGGATTGAACTGCTTGAATTGAAGCAGAGAACCTCCGCTGACGTTCGCGAGCGGCCGCTCGTGTTGATTGGAGAATACGAACATCATTCAAACGATTTACCTTGGCGTGAGTTGAAGGTAGAGCTCCAGGTCGTCGGACTCGATGATCACGGTATGCTAGATCAGGCACAAATCGAGGCGATACTTTCTTCCAGCTCGGAAGGAAGGCAAGTGATCGGTAGTTTCTCGGCTGCGTCGAATGTGACTGGTATCAAGTCAGATGTAGAACGAATAACACGGTTATTGAACAGATATGGCGCGCTTAGCTGTTGGGATTATGCCGCTGCAGCTCCTTACGTACAGATTGATATGTCCTGCGGCGGGGGAATTGATGCTGTCTGTTTCTCTCCGCACAAGTTCATCGGTGGCCCCGGAACCCCAGGAGTTTTGGTAGTAAACAGCACGGCTATAACCCGGCAGAAGCCAACAATGCCGGGTGGCGGGACTGTTCAGTTTGTCTCGGGAAATCGTCATGTTTACTCGGATGACTTGGTTCGTCGGGAAGAGGCGGGAACGCCGGATATCGTTGGTTCGATTAGAGCTGGCTTAGCGGTAGAGTTACAGCAAAACGTGGGTGTCACGAATATAGAGCAGCTTGAGCATGCATTGACCAAGCGCGCTCTTGATCGATTGGGCGGGCATTCAAACATTCATGTTTTGGGAAATCTTGATGCAGATAGGTTGTCGATCGTTTCCTTTCAGATTGGCCATGGAGATGACGCGCTGCACTATAGTCTTGTGGTTGCCATGCTCAATGACCTGTTTGGTATTCAAGCTCGAGGTGGTTGCTCATGCGCAGGTCGGTATGCCCACAATCTGCTTGATATTGATGAAGCTGAAAGCAAGAAAATCGAAGCAGATATCAAGGAGGGTAGTGTATTCAGCAAACCGGGCTGGGTGCGAGTTAACTTTAACTACTTCATTGAAGAAGCAGCTTTTGAATACATTCTTAGGGCGATTGAGTTAATTGCGAGCCACGGTGAAAAACTAAAGCAACAATACATTTATGATGAATCGTCAGGTGTTTTTGCTTATCAAGGCAAGACCGTATCTTCGGGCAGCAATATCAGCAAATGTTTCCTCGATGGTGCTTTACCCTTGAAGCCTATTCTCGGAGATGATGTTTCGACGATGGAAAACGACGGCAACCAATACCTCAAACAATCGCTGGCACACGCGGCTAATATTCTCTACTAGTGTCTGGGATCTAACGAAAAGCATCTTCTGCAGCGTAAACAGAAGGGAGCCTTAACAAAAAGACGTTGAGCATGCAGCGTCGGAATCAGACTGCCATTTTCGCCGTGATTGCATCGTGGCTCTGATATTCAGCCAGCTCAAAGTCTTCCATGATGAAATCATCGATAGTCTGCTGGCCTCGATCTCGAATCATAAGTTGAGGTAATGCAAGCGGAGTGCGGCTAAGTTGGGTTCTGCACTGCTCCTGAGCATCCAGATAGATGTGCGCATCACCAATCGCGTGGACAAACTCACCAACGTCGAGATTTGTAATTCTGGCGACCATGTGAAGCAGCAGAGAGTAACTCGCAATATTGAGTGGCACTCCAAGAAACATGTCGGCTGAGCGCTGGTACATTTGTAATGATAGCGCGCCATCTGCGACAAAGAACTGGAAAAAAGAATGACAAGGAGGCAAGGCGACATCCTTGTAATCTACTTCACCTGGATTCCAAGCATTAACAATGATTCTGCGAGACGTCGGGTTGCTGATAATGGTGTCAATGGCTTCCTGTAACTGGTCGACTTTTCGGCCGTCAGTTGTTTGCCATGCGCGCCACTGCTGGCCGTAAACACGCCCCATGTCTCCATCAGACTGATCTTCGGTGAGGCCGTGTCTCTTCAAATAGTCTTCGTAGTTGAGGTTCCAGAGTTTGTTATGGGTGTAAATCTTTTTCAGGTCGTTGATATTCCCGGAGCCGCTGATAAACCAGAGCAATTCGGAAACCATGGACTTCCAGACGAGCTTTTTTGTGGTGACCGCAGGAAATCCTTCGCTCAAATCATATCGGCCGTTCAGACCGAAGCAGGCGAGGGTGCCAACGCCGGTACGATCCACACGTTTTGATCCGTTATCAAGTATGTATTGAAGCTGATTGAGATAGGTTTTCATCAATAGTGTGGGAGCGGCCCGTCGAATGTGCAGACGGACCTCCCATCCCCCAAAAAGAGTAGAGTTAGCGCCTGTCTAGCCGCACTTACTGTCGCCACAGGCCAAGCAGGTCATACATCCATCCATTTGTACAACAGCCTGAGTATTGCACTTTTTGCACAGTTGAGCGCCGGGCGGGTAGCCCGCTGCTTCTCCTGGGTCTTCAGCGTTTGCTGCGCCGCCGACCAAGGCTGCTCGTTTCTCTTCAATCAAAGCTTTGTGCGCATCACTGAGCTCCTCGGTTTCGATCAGGCCACATTTCTTCATGTGAGTCTCTAGCACTTCGCCTATTTCCGCGACGAGTGAAGGCATAAACCTGCCACCCTTTTTGAAGTAACCACCTTGTGGATCGAATACCTGACCGAGTTCCTCAACAAGAAAGGTAACATCACCACCCTTGCGGAATACGGCTGAGATCAGTCGGGTTAATGCCAATACCCACTGAAAGTGTTCCATGTTTTTCGAGTTAATGAATATCTCGAAAGGATATTCCTGCTCATGCTCTGTGCCTGTGTTCAGCAGAATATTGTTAATTGTGATGTACAGGGCATGATCAGACAAAGGCGTCTTGATTTTGTAGGTGTAACCTTTGAGCTCCTCAGGACGCTTAATTTCTTCGTGCATCAATTCATGTGTGGCTTTGGGCGCTGGTTCTGCTTCATCGGGCTTTTTGATGCTGTAGCCCACAATGTTTTTGTCGATTTTAATAGTCATAATGTTATCCAGTTTTCTTCTGATCAATCTACGGGTACCGAGGGTCTCGGTTTACATCCATGCAGACATCAGAACTTTCCGTAATATCCTTCTTTGATGGCGTCGAACAGGTTTGCAGCTGAATGCAGTTCGCCGTCATATTCAATTTCTTCGTTGCCTTTGACCTCAACAAAGCTGCCATCTTCGAGTTCAAAGCGATATGTTGTGTTTTCGAGGTCCGCTTCCTTCACCAACACGCCCTGGAACGCCTCTGGGTTAAACCTAAAGGTTGTGCACCCTTTCAGGCCTTGTTCATAAGCGTAGAGGTAAATGTCCTTAAAGTCCTCAAATGGATAATCTGTTGGAACATTAGCGGTTTTCGATATTGACGAGTCGATCCAGCGCTGGGATGCAGCTTGAATGTCGACGTGGTTTATCGGATTGATATCGTCTGCAGTTCTGAAGTACTCAGGTAATTTTAGCGCTTCGTCTTTTGTGTAGGGTTCTGCATCCGGGTTGATCATCGCGCGGTATGCCAAAAGCTCGAAGGAGNNAGACATCGACCTTCTCTTTTGACTTTTTACCTTCACGGATGACATTTCTAGAGTAATGGTGAGCGAAGCTTGGCTCAATTCCATTGCTCGCATTGTTGGCCAAAGATAGAGATATTGTGCCGGTAGGTGCGATAGATGTGTGGTGAGTAAATCTACAGCCGGACTCTGCCAGTTGTTCGATCAGTTCAGGAGACTCGCCACCGATCTTCTGCATATAGCGACTATATTTCGCGTGAAGGACCTTGCCTTTAACTTTATCACCGAGTTTGTATCCATCAGCGGCCATTTCCGGCCGATAGCGCAACATCTCTGCGGTGACTTCAAATTTTTCTTCCATAATAGGCGCGGGGCCTTTTTCTTTGGCGAGTTCCAGTCCGGTTTCCCAGCCTACCAATGCCAGTATCTTCGTGACCTCTTCAGTGAATGCTACAGAAGCACTATCGCCATAAGACATACCCATCATGGTAATTGTCGACCCAAGACCAAGGTAGCCCATCCCGTGGCGACGTTTGCGTTCGATTTCTATGCGCTGTTCGTCAAGCGGCAAGCCATTAATTTCGACAACGTTATCGAGCATTCTAGTAAAAACCGAAACCACTTTCTTAAACTCAACCCAGTCGAAATCTGCTTCGCTGGTAAAAGGTTGCTTAACAAATCGACAGAGGTTGACGGATCCAAGCAGACAACTACCGTAAGGGGGAAGTGGTTGCTCGCCGCAAGGGTTGGTCGCTCTGATATCTTCACAGAACCAGTTGTTATTCATCTCGTTTACTTTGTCGATGAGGATGAAGCCCGGTTCAGCGAAGTCATAGGTAGAGGCCATAATCAGATCCCAGAGCCTTCTTGCCTTAATCGTATTAGTGATTTTGCAGGCGGTGCGTCCCTCTGCATCGTTAACATATTTACCTTTAACGGGAAAATCTCGCCACATAACCTGGGTTGGGTCTGCAAGGTCGATTTCATCGGCCTCAACTTCATTGGCGGTCACGGGAAAAGATAGATGCCATTCGGTATCGTTCTTCACTGCTTCCATAAATTCACTGGTAATCAACAGTGATAGATTGAACTGTCGCAGACGGCCGTCTTCTCGTTTGGCTCGGATGAACTCCATGACATCTGGATGTCCCACCTCAAATGTCGCCATTTGGGCGCCTCGGCGTCCCCCGGCGGACGACACGGTAAAACAGGTTTTGTCGTAGATGTCCATGAAAGACAAAGGGCCTGAGGTGTAGGCACCGGCGCCCGTGACGTAAGCGCCTTTGGGTCTTAGCGTCGAGAACTCATAACCAATCCCGCAGCCTGCTTTCAACGTTAAGCCTGCTTCCAAGTTCTTATGCAGGATGTCATCCATTGAATCGTGAATCGTACCGGAAACGGTGCAATTGATCGTTGACGTTGCCGGCTTGTGTTCAAGAGCACCGGCATTTGAGATGATCCGACCAGCTGGAATAACCCCTTGACGCAGCGCCCAGAGAAACTGTTCGTTCCAGTGCGTCTGCTTTGATTCTTCCTCGACCGCCGACAGCGCTTTAGCAACACGCTGATAGGTCTCGTCGATATTACCGTCTACATGCTCACCTTTCTTGGTTTTGAGACAATACTTACTCTCCCATATATCGAGGGATGTCTCTTGAAATTCGATTTCTTTAACTGAGGTGGGAACGGCTTTTAGGTCTGGTTTCTGAGCGGTGGAATCCATGCATTTTCCTGAGTCTGTGTTACTTATTATTGCCTGCAATTTTGCTAGCGGTTATCCAATTCTCTGTTGCCAAAGTCATGCTGAGCAACTATTCAGCGTGCAGTATTGGGCTTATTTAGCGTCAAGTATGCTGCTAGCACAGTCTTCTGTAGACATGTTTCGTGGGCTTATTGCGTACACGAATCGTGCGCATCTTTCGTCTAATAGCCTGAGTGTTAGGTGACCTTCACTGATTTGTTGTTATTTTTTTATTTAGCGACAAAGAGCAGATATTGTGCCCCATGAGATTTTCAAACACAATATCTTGTGCCAGATAATTTTTCGAAGCAGACGAGTGGCAGGTCTTCCACCAGTCTTTTGACATGCATAAAGCGTGCCACTACGGGGTCAGGTTGTGAAAGCGCCATCACAAAACGTGACGTTTGGCTGATTACTCGACGCCGCCGCTTTCTTCTGTAGTTAGGGCGTTAGAAAAATTTTGTCAACGATGCAGCTTATTGACCTACATATACTGAGCTAACTAACAAGGTAAGGTGGCTAGGAGCGAGTCTCAGGCAATTGACTGGCGACAGACTAGCATTCATGCGAGACCAACGGGCATTCGTCCTCCGTTCTATGTCGATCGATAATCCACGACAATCACAACGTCAAAAGACCCAATCTAATTTCCGGCTGTGTTGAACCAGTCGAGTGGCTAGGCTGCTGTGGGATTGTCTGATTCAGCCTCTTTCTGTATTGTCGAGCTCTACAAGCTGATATCCGATTCAGCTGCCATATCTAAAACAGAAAGAGGAAAACCGATGCATCCAGGCGTACTTGCGACCGCAAACCCTGACAAGCCCGCGTATATCATGGCCGAGAGCGGTGTTGTCGTCACCCGCCGTCAACTTGAAGAGGGGTCTAATCAATGCGCACAGCTTTTTAGAAGCCTTGGGCTGAATCGGGGCGACCATGTTGCCCTGATGCTTGAGAATCACGATATCTATTTACAGTTATGTCTGGGGGCGCTCCGAGCCGGATTGTATTTCACCGCGATTAGCTACAGGTTGCAGGAGCACGAGGTCGAATATATCGTCAATGATTGTGAGGCGAGGGTATTTATTACCTCCAAAAGCCAGACAGCTGTGGTTGAAAAGTTAATCGGTAAAATCCCCTCGATTGAGCAGTGTTTTATGCTGGACGGGGTGATTCCTGGGTTTGAATCCTTTGAAGATGCTGCTGGGGCGATGCCAACCACTCAAATTGCTGATGAGAGCACAGGCTCATCAATGCTGTACTCATCCGGTACCACTGGTCGACCCAAAGGGGTGCTGAAGCCACTCCCTGAAAATGGCTTTGGCGAAGATGCAGGCCCTAATATATTTGCGCTGCTTTATGGCACAACAGAAGAAAGCATTTATCTCAGTCCAGCGCCGCTTTATCACGCTGCACCTTTAACGTTTACCATCGGTTTTCTGCTGCAGGGCATGACCTGCGTGATCATGAAAAATTTCGAGGCAGAAGCCGCGCTGGTTGCGATTGAAAGATATAAAGTCACCCATTCACAGTGGGTCCCGACAATGTTTGTCCGTATGTTGAAGCTGGATGATGATGTCAGACTCAAATACGATCATTCCAGTCTTACCTGCGCGATTCATGCCGCTGCACCCTGTCCGGTAAAAATTAAGGAACAGATGATCGATTGGTGGGGGCCAGTGATATACGAGTATTACGCTGGCTCAGAAGGTAATGGTTTCGTGGCGATTAACTCGGAAGAGTGGCTGGCACATAAAGGTTCTGTTGGCCGGCCGTTAATGGCGGTATTGCACATATTGGACGAGGAGGGTGCTGAAGTGCCGGCCGGTCAGGTAGGTACGATCTTTTTCGAAGGCGGCGGTGAATTTACCTATTACAAAGATAAAGAAAAAACCGATGATTCGAGGAACGATAAAGGCTGGTCAACGCTGGGCGATGTTGGTTACGTTGATGAGGAAGGGTTTCTTTACCTGACTGACAGAAAGAGCTACATGATTATTTCTGGTGGGGTGAATATCTATCCGCAGGAGGCTGAGAATATTCTGGTGACGCATCCAAGAGTAATGGATGTTGCAGTCTTTGGCATTCCAAATGATGATTTTGGAGAAGAAGTAAAAGCCGTTGTCCAACCAAAAGATATGAGTGACGCAGGTCCTGAGCTGGAGGAAGAGCTGATCGAATTCGCGAGAAGTCATCTTTCACATATCAAGTGTCCGCGGTCGATTGATTTTGAAGAGGAATTACCTCGGCACCCGACAGGGAAGCTTTACAAGCGATTGTTGAAAGATCGCTATTGGAAAGATCACAAAGGTAACCTTGCGTCTTAGTAACGACGGGCCTTGCTGCTAAATACGCTGCTCGGCTCCGGTTTCTTCGGCTAATCTTCCTGTAATAGATTAGCCGGCGAATACTGATCGGTAAGGATCCGCTTGGAAGTGTCCCAATCAATTGCTCGGCTCATAAACTTTGGAAAAGCTTCCATTTGGACGCCGTAGGTTTGAAGACGTGCAGACAACTGTTTTGCCCGATTCTTTAGCGCAAAATCACCGGGCAGGTTACCTTTCGTTGCCACGATCACCCGATTCCCGGTACCAGGCATTTTCAGATTCAGAAAACGACCAAAAACTTCGGCGTAAGTGGCCGATTCGTGGTCGTACAATTTGCTGCTCGAGAAGGTGTTGGCAATCAGGACGCCGTTTTCTGTCAGAAGATCTTTCGATTCATGCAAAAACTCGGCGGTCATCAGGTGTTCTGGAATATATTCACCGGTAAACGCGTCAAGAATCACTAGGTCATAATTCTGTTTTCTGAGTTTGGCTCGCTTGATATAGACCCGGGCATCAACGGCATCGACCGTGAGCTTGTCTGTCTCTGAAAAGTCAAAATAGGTTTTCGCGACTGTAATGACCGCAGGATCGATTTCGACTACTTTAATATCAGCGTCAGGGTAAAGTTCTGCCAATAGCACCGGTATGGTGCCTCCGCCCAGTCCAACGACCAGCACACTTTCTGGATTTGGATTAACCAATAGACCAGCGAGCGTCATTCGAACATAAGGGAAGACAACTCTTTTAGGATCTCTCATATCCTTGCAGGTCTGATTGCGCTCATCACGTTTAATCGTAAAAACTAAACAACGCCGCCCGCGCTCTTCACTGACGACGATATTTCGATAAAGAGATCTTTCTTGATGAATTGTTTTTGCAGCTGACAGAACAGGAAGCAGGGAAAGAACGATGATAAAAAAATATCGCATATTATGAAAACCTGTTAGCAATCAAAGCGCAGATACCCGCTATGGTCAGCGTCACGCACATTGAAATAAGAATCGTGTTGACTTCAAACCAGAGTACAAAATAGAAAGAGGTTGCTAGCGTGCCAAGTGCGCTACCAAGGGTCGATATAAAATAGAGACTCCCTGCCACACTTCCCGATCGAGCGCTGCTTTCGACTAACAACCTGACAGAGTAAGGGGCAATCATCCCTAGTATTGCGGTAGGAACAAAAAATAGGAACGTTGAAGCGACCAAAGAGCCATATCTAGGATCTTCAATCCTTAGAAAAACCCAATCCATAATGTTTTCGCCAAATATGATTGTCGGCAATAGCATCAGTGCGGCGACAATGAAGAATGTGCCATAACTACCCAGATTAGGATTATGCAGAGAGAGCTTGCCACCCGATAGGTAACCGATGGACAGCGATAGCATGAAAATAGTGATAATACTGCCCCACACGTAAATGCTGCTGCCAAAGTATGGCGCTAGGATTCTTCCGCCCAAGAGTTCGACCGACATGATGATAAATCCGCTGATAAACGCTAGCGGAAGTACGACAAAAGGGTGAAAGGTAGGACGTGTTGTAAGCACTGTTTCCTGAGGAGGGTTTGTTTCATCATCAGGTTGAGAGGCGGGATAAGTGTTTTGTTCCATGCAATTGTCTTTCAGCAGTCGAAAGCGCGGTAGTATACCGTTCGAAGATGTAAGAGGCGAGGATAAGCCGTGGTGCCAATTGGAAGCGGCTCGAGGTTCGGTAGAGTAGAGTATCAGGCGAGTGGCAATTATGGCAGAATACGCCGTTGCGCTAAATAAACCTGCTTTATTGGTACTGTCGTTTGAGATCGCTTCTACGTTTAATCCCTGTCTTAAGAATCTATCGCTTCCAAATTGGCGCAAGCTTTTTCGCATTCTTTGTCGCCAGATTTTTTGAAATCAGTGCCTATTTTCTCGTCTCGATGGGCATTGATAGCATTCAGCAGGTCATCGAAAACGCTACGCCGGAGGTTAGTATTGGACAGGTGGCGCTTGGCATCGTGTGCTGTGTGCTGATGCGGTTCATCGTCGTAATATACGCGCGTCGTGGTCTGCGTCGGGTCGGGTTCGCCGTGAGTTACGACCTGCGGCAATCGCTGTTCAGCAAAGTTCAACAGCAGGGCAGTGAATTTTTTGCTCGAATGGGTGTTGGGGACATCATGACTCGGGCTATTCAAGACATCGCTCTGATCCAACGTTTGATCGCCTTCGGCTCATTTGGGATTGTCATCATGGTGTATGCGCCATTCTTCGCCATCATCGCGATGACTTATAAATCTCCATCGCTAACACTACTAATTCTGCCTGTACTCCCTATCATTTTTTTATATGGCTGGAAAATGTCAGGCGCAATGGCTGATTCATCCCTCGCCATGCAAGAGGGACTATCTGCTCTGACGACCCACACTCAGGAAAATCTGAGCGGTATACGCACGGTTCAGGCGCAAGCTCAGGAACAGAATGAAATTAATCGGTTCTGGGTGACCAACGATCAATATGCNNGTGCTGGAAAATCAGCTGAGCGTCGGTGATCTGATCTTTTTCCTCGCTTGTCTCAATATGCTGTTACAGCCGATTCGGATGGCGGGCATGCTGGTGACAATGGTGCAGCGGGGAGCTGTTGCGACTAGACGGCTGTTCGAAATCTTCGATGCGAAACCAGAAATCATAGATAACCCCAGCGGTCTAACGCCGGATATCATCAGCGGAGACTTTGAATTAAAACACCTGGGCTACACCTACCCAGGTGCTAGCGAGCCCGCGCTTCAGGACATCAACCTTCGTATTCATCGCGGCGAATCAATAGGGATCGTCGGGCGTGTGGGTTCCGGTAAATCGACATTGTTGAAACATTTCACCAGAATGCTGGATAGCAGCGACGGTCAACTTCTTGTTGATGATATNNGATGTTAAGTCTTACCCGCTGCGGCAGATCAGACGACAGATCGCTCAGGTGCTGCAAGACCCCTTCTTATTTGCAGAACCGCTTCGAAATAACATCAGCTATGACGATCCTGACCGTACGTTAGAGCTTGTGTGGGGCTCTGCTGAATCAGCAGCATTAAAAGAGACTATCCTGGAGTTTCCTGAACAGTTGGACACGCTGGTCGGAGAACGCGGCGTGACGCTTTCCGGAGGTCAGAAACAGCGTACGACCCTAGCGCGCGGATTTATCCGTGATGCGCCAGTGCTTATCCTTGATGACTGCTTCTCAAGCGTTGACACCGAAACCGAGGAGCACATTCTTTCCCGGCTGAAATCTCTTCGTGATGACCGTACGACGATACTGGTCTCGCATCGGGTTTCCACGCTGCGTCACTCCGACCGAATTATTGTGATGGATGAAGGGTCCATTGCGGAATCGGGGACCCATGAGGAATTGCTCGCATTAGATGGCCTCTATGCTGAGCTTGAGCGACTGCAAACCCCCGGCGCAGATTCAGATCGTTCACAGGACATGGAGTTATCGCCGGTATGACTGACGCTGCCATAGATAGTCGTCCAAGTACCACGCGCCCCAAGCGTCACGATCATTCGATGTTTGAGGCTGAACTCTCGGGGAACGTGCTGAACCTGCATCTGCTCGGACGCATTATGCATTGGCTGAAACCGTATCGGCTTGGTCTTTTTGTGAGCGCATTCTTTGTCTTGGCAGCAAGTGTACTAGCGGTGTTGATGGAGATTGTGATCAGCCTAGTGCTGGTGGACTACATTATTATTGGCCAATCCGACGGTAACATGCCTGATCTAGGCATGATTGAACTGACCCAATGGATTGAACATTCGCTAGGTATTCCTGCGCTATTTTCGGCGGGAATCGTATTTTTTGTCGCCATGACGGTACATGGCATTTTCGGCCATGCACATCGGCAGACGTTGGTAGGTGCAATCGTTAAAGCGTTGCGAGATCTTCGTCAGGACCTGTTTGCTCACCTTGAAACAAGACCAAGTTCATTTTACGACGGCGTGCCCATCGGTCGTATCATGACCCGAGTCACCAATGACATTGAGGCGCTGTTTGAAATGCTTCGCGGCATCGGTAGTCTCGTTGGTGAGTTTGTACCCTTTTTTGTTGCGCTCAGTATCATGCTCAGTGCCAGTGTTGAGTTGACGTTGATTTTGCTGGCGCTTGTACCCATTGTAGC
>ENA-UZWX01000542-UZWX01000542.1-metagenome-genome-assembly--contig:-Day-4---50m-contig-542_pt1 | contig 12552 bp, 12 predicted proteins | sample MGYA00260347_ERZ794907 | MGnify/ENA metagenome assembly ERZ794907 | reverse complement strand
CTTTCCAAATTGGATATTTCTGGGTATTCCAAAGTAGCAATACTAGTTGATGAGAATACAAAACGAAATTGTTTACCAAAACTTCCTCAACTGGAAAACTCAATTATTATTGAGGTTACTTCAGGAGAAATAAATAAAAGCATTTCTAGCTGTAATTATATTTGGGAACAACTTTCAGAACATAATTTTGATAGAGATTCCTTACTGATAAATTTGGGAGGAGGTGTAATTGGTGATATGGGTGGTTTTGCAGCTTCTACTTATAAAAGAGGAATTGACTTTATACAAGTTCCGACTACTTTATTGGCTATGGTAGATGCATCAGTTGGCGGTAAATTAGGAGTAGATTTTAATGGCTTAAAAAATCAAATTGGGCTATTTAACAATCCTGAATCAGTATTAATTTTCCCAGAATTTCTAGAAACACTTCCAGAAAATCAGTTGAAATCTGGCTTTGCTGAAGTGGTAAAACATGCTCTCATTTCAGATAATAATTTGTGGGAAAAAATTATTTCAGTTCCTTTTAATGAAATGAATTGGGGGAAAATAATTGAAACCTCAATAAATATAAAAAACAAAATTGTCTTATCTGACCCCTATGAAAAAGGAGAAAGAAAAAAGCTGAATTTCGGACATACATTCGGACATGCAGTTGAAAGTTATTATTTAGAAAAAGGAACTCCTATTTTGCATGGAGAGGCTGTGCTAATGGGAATACTTTTAGAAGTAGAAATATCATTAGTTTCACAAGAACAAAATAATGAAATCAAAAATTATATTTTGTCTAATTTTTCTTTACCCTTTACTCCAAAAAAATCAGATTTACTTCCGTTTTTAATGAATGACAAGAAAAATAAAGTAGGGAAAATTAACTTCTCTTTACTTACAAACATAGGGAGTTGTAGTGTAGATAATTTATTTTCTACAGATGAATTATAAAATTTCACATCCGACTAAAGTAGTAAATTGTGAAATAGATTTGCCCTCATCAAAAAGTATATCTAATCGATTATTGATTATTAAAGCACTTTGTAAAGAGAAATTCCTCATTAAAAATCTATCTGAATCTGATGATACAATCTTGCTTAAAAATGCTTTAAATTCTAAAGAAAAAACAATTAATGTTTCTCATGCAGGAACTTCTTTTCGTTTTTTAACTTCTTTTTTATCAATTCAGAAAGGGAAAGAATTTATTTTAAACGGATCGGATAGAATGAAGGAAAGGCCTATAAAGGAGTTGGTAAATTCTTTACAAGAATTGGGAGTTAAAATTGAGTATTTAGAGAAAGAGGATTTTCCTCCATTAAAAATTATTGGAACAGAAATTGATGGTGGAGAAATAGAAATTGACGGCACAATAAGTTCTCAGTTTATTTCATCACTTTTACTAATCGCCCCTAATTTAAAAAATGGTCTAATCCTTAAAATAAAAGGAGAATTAGTTTCAAAACCTTATGTATTAATGACTTTAAAATTGATGGGTGAATTTGGAATTAATTGGACATGGAACAAGGATGTAATTACTATTCTAAAGCAAGAATATGTAGCAAAAAACTACACTGTAGAATCAGATTGGTCTGCTGCAACTTTTTGGTTTCAAAGTGCATCATTATCTGAAAAATGTAAAATAATCTTAAGAGGATTAAATGAGGAGTCTATTCAAGGCGATTCTGCTTGTAAAAAAATTTTTAAAGACTTAGGAGTAGATTCAGTGTTTAAAAACGGGGATTTAATCTTGACAAAAAATAAAAGGATTAGCCCTTCAGAAACTTACAATCTCATTGAAACACCTGATATTTACCAATCATTAAAATGCACACTTTTTGCCTTAAACAAGGATTCAGAATTTACAGGAATTCAAACTTTAAGAAACAAAGAAACAGATAGGATAACTGCAGTAGAAAATGAGCTTCTAAAACTTAATACACCAAAAATAATTGAAACTTATGACGACCATAGAATGGCAATGAGTTTTGCTCCACTTTCCTTAAAATTTGAAGAGTTGCAGATAAGTAATCCAGGAGTTATAAGTAAATCATATCCTAATTATTGGAAAGATTTAAAAAAAGGGGGATTTAAAATATCTTCTTAAGTTCGCTTAAACACTCAATCTCAAATTTTGGATTTTCAGCATGTTCTATTCTCTCAGGATTAAAATAAACTCCATCTATTCCAGAATTTTGACATCCTAAAATATCTACAATTAGATTATCTCCAATATAAACACTTTCATCTTTTATTGCATTTGCTAAAGTAAGTGCATGAGAGAAAATTAAAGGATTTGGTTTTTTTACCCCTGTTTTCTCAGAAGTTATTATCTGATTAAAATAAGGTTTCAAATTAGAATGTTCTAACTTAATATGTTGTGTTTTGTCAAATCCGTTAGTGATAATGTGAAGTTCATACCTCTCTTTTAAGTAGTCTAAAACTTCAATTGCATGTGGATATAACTTGTTCTTTCTTGGGCAAACATCAATATAATCTTCTCCAATTTTCTCTGCAAGATTAAAATCATTTATTCCAAAATCTGAAAGTGTTTTTTGAAACCTTTCTCTTCTTAAATCTTTTTGAGAAATTTTATCTACTCTGTACAAATCCCAAAGTTTAGCATTATGATTTTTATAAGTTCTTATAAAACCTTCATAATCATCTACTCCTATTGCATTCAGTTTGTAAGTATTACAAAGTTCTAATAAAGTTTCATGAGAATTTATTTCAAAATCCCAAAGGGTACGGTCTAAATCAAAGAAAATATGTTTGTATTTCATTTACTCTTTCTCTCCAAAAGCTAAATCCCCAGCATCACCAAGCCCAGGGACTATGTAAGATTGTGCTGTCATTTCTTCATCTTCTGCCCCGACCCATAAAGTCCAATTTTTTACAGGAGAGTTTTCTTTCAAATATTGAATTCCTTCAGAACTTGCAATAATTGCCACAACATGAATATGCTTTGGATTCCCTTTTGAAAGGAGAGCTTCCATAGCCAACACCATGGAGCTTCCACTAGCCAACATGGGATCACATAAAATAACAGTCTTTCCCTCTAAAGATGGAGAAGCCATATACTCAATCTTAATTACAAAATCACTGCCTTTTTTATGCTTTCTATAAGCTGAAATAAAAGTATTGTCTGACCTGTCAAAATAATTAAGGAGACCTTGATGGAGAGGAAGTCCTGCTCTTAATATAGTTGCTAAAACTGGGGCTTCTGTCATTAAACTTTCAGAAGAAATCCCTAATGGAGTAGTAATATCTTTATTTTCATAATCCATTTTTTTACTTATCTCATAAGCAAAAATCTCCCCAATTCTCTCAATATTTCTCCTGAACCTTAATGGGTCATTTTGAATTTTAACATCTCTAATCTCGCGAATGAAATGATTAAATATTGAGTTATTTATTCCTAAATTATTAAATTTCATACTTATTGTTTTATTAATTTAACCATCTCCTCATATACATTCTTCCATCCTTTCCATTGTCCAAAATTACTAAAAGTATCATTATGCCAAACACTTATCAAAGTTCCATCTATTTTTTTAACTGTATCAATGAGTTCAGAAATTTCAGACACAACATCATCAGCACTAATCTTCATATTAAATTTCAAAACATCATCAGTAATTGCAAAAGGATGAATTCTAATTGGCAACTCTTGTTCCATATCCAAATCATAAAAAGTAAAGGATGAGGCAATACCTGCCCTAAATCCTAATTCGGATGCGTACCCCATTGTGTAATCATCAGTAATCCCTGAAGCAATAAGTTTTTTATAAGTATCTGGTAAGGACAGTTTCAAAAAATGCTGTCGGCTCAAAGTAACCTCTCTTTTTTGGATATACTCCAACCTTTTTATCTCTTCTTGTAAGTTTACAATATTCTTATTTGAGCCAAATGAAGGGTGAATTCCTACTGTAGCTAAATCTGCAAGGCGTTTAATCAAAGAATTAACATTACTATTTGTATGCGATAAATTCTTATCATTCAGACCATAATCACCTAAGAGAACAAAATACTTCACATTTAAATCATATTTTTTCTGAAGATTAAATTGTAAGGAATAAGTATCATAAGGGTCTTTTCTTTTTCTGAAAACCACCTCTACTGCCTGTTTTATTTCTGAAAAATTAAAAGACAAAACCGATTTTATAAGAAAAGCCAAAAAACGCACGAACCCCTTCCCTTTATAAAGGTAGGCATTATCAATATCAATTGTGGAAATATATTTAAACTTAGGTTTGTTTATTTGAAGTTCAGGGTATTTATCCTGCAGAGCCGTTATAAATTCTTGCCCCCAAATATTTACAATTGGTCTTTTTAAAAAACCCTCTTTATAAGCAATGCTTTCTGATGCTTTATACCTTCCGTATTTATCTTTCAAGTGCGGGAAATATTCCTCATACCTACTAATCAGATAAAAAGTAGCGGCAAATAAATCATGATGATATGACTCTTGGTGAGTAGTAGCAAACATGTAAGGATTCTCATTTATTTCTACAAAGTTAACTTCCACCTCATTTATCTGTCTTTCTTGTAATAAATCTGCTGACTCAACAAATACCTCTCCATCAATTACAATTGATTTAGAATAATTTAATCTTGGTGAAGTTGAAGTTAAATAAAAGTCCTTATCATCAGTAAGCTGATATTCAACTTGATATATCTCATTAAAAATTACTTTAAAAACATACTTATGTCTTGCAGTTATCTTGGGAATATAAATTAGTAATTTTTGCACGGAACAAATATAAAAAAAAGGGCTTATCAAATGATAAGCCCTTTTAAATAATCAAATATTTTAAAATTATGCTAATGCATTTACATGCTTAGTTAATTTTGATTTTAAGTTTGAAGCTTTATTCTTGTGAATAATATTAGTCTTAGTTAACTTATCTATCATTGCAGATACTTTAGGTAACATTGCTGTTGCTTCTTTTTTATCAGTAGAAGCTCTAAGATCTCTTACTGCATTTCTTGCAGTTTTATTCTTATACTTATTCAACAATCTTCTAGTTTCAGTTTGTCTAATTCTTTTTAATGCTGATTTATGATTTGCCATAATTTTAAATTTTTTGTAGCCCGTAGGGGAATCGAACCCCTATTTTACGGATGAAAACCGCATGTCCTAACCGTTAGACGAACGGGCCATCCCTTTTCTCAAAATTGAGGTTGCAAATTTATACTTTTTTTTAATTCCTCAAAGAAATTAGTCATTATTTGTTTCAGAAGAGAATTTGAATCCCAAACGCTTAGAAGTTTTAATTTTATGATTGTTGTTTATATCTAGTATTTGATGTAAAGAAACAACTTTTACATCATTAAAATTAGGTGTTTGTAAATCAAAATTAAGAGCATAAATCATAGCTGTATCAATAATTTTACAAATCTGAACTTCATCTATTTGCTGATTAACAAAATCATTAAACAAGAAACCTAACTGCTTATCCCCTTCAACAAAAAAATGATTATCCTTATTAATAAATATCCGAGCAATCAAAAATCCTGCATCATTCAAGCGATTATACTTTAAAGAATCTGAAAGAAAATTATAAATATTTATTACCCCACAAAAGGACCTCATTTTATCCTCCTTTACATAAGATGTTTTATGTATTTGATGTGAAGAATCAAAATCAAAAATATTTGAATGCATATGAAACAAAAGCGTATCACCAGAAAATTTTAATTTAGCATCAAAATCCCCAGATTCTTCATAAGAAACCTCAACATCTTTATCTTGAACTTCATTATTTAAAATGTTTGCTTTTTCTTGCAATACATCTTGAAAATTAGCAAAAATATTTTTAGTAATTCGATAAATCTTTTGCTTAGTACAAGCCTTTTCTTTTAATAAACTAACTATCTTTTCTTCTGAATTCATAATTAATATGCTTTTGCAAATAACACTCGTTTGTTAGATGGTTTTCCACTAAACAAACAAACTCCACTTTCCTCTTTTGCATCCAATGGAATACATCTAATAGTTGCTTTTGTTTCCTTTTTAATCAATTCCTCTGTTTCAAAAGTTCCATCCCAATGGGCATAAACAAAACCACCTTTGTTAATTAATTCAACAAACTCCTCTTTTGAGTCAGCTTTGTAAGTTTTTTCCGCACGAAAATCAAGTGCTTTTTGATATAAATTTTCTTGAATTTTCTCTAACAAATGCTCCACCTTATTTTCAATGTCTTCTATCTGATATGTTTCTTTTTCTAAAGTATCTCTTCTGGCAACTTCAATTGTACCATTTTCTAAATCACGAGCACCAAGTGCTAAACGCAATGGCACGCCTTTAAGCTCATATTCTGCAAACTTCCACCCTGGCTTATGTGTATCCCTATTATCAAACTTAACTGAAATTCCTTTAGCTTCTAAGTTCTTTTTAACTTTTAAAGCTACTTCCGATACTTTTTCTAATTGCTCATCTCCTTTATAAATGGGAACAATAACGACTTGATATGGTGCTAATTTAGGTGGCAAAACCAAACCCTTATCGTCAGAATGTGTCATTACTAAAGCGCCCATCAAACGAGTAGAAACCCCCCAAGAAGTTGCCCAAACATATTCCTGTTTTCCTTCTTTAGTAGCAAACTTTACATCAAAAGCTTTTGCAAAATTCTGACCTAAAAAGTGAGAAGTTCCTGCTTGTAAAGCTTTCCCATCTTGCATTAGTGCCTCAATACAATACGTTTCAAGTGCACCTGCAAATCTTTCATTTTCTGATTTTACACCTTTAATTACCGGCATTGCCATAAAATCTTGAGCAAAATCAGCATATACATCAATCATTTGTTCCGTTTCAGCAATTGCTTCCTTTTTAGTTGCATGAGCTGTATGTCCTTCTTGCCACAAAAACTCAGCAGTACGCAAAAATAATCTAGTACGCATTTCCCATCTCACCACATTAGCCCATTGATTAACTAAAATAGGCAAATCTCTATAGGATTGTATCCATTTTCTGTAAGTATCCCAAATGATAGTTTCAGAAGTAGGACGAACAATTAATTCCTCTTCCAATTTTGCATCAGGATCAACAATAACACCTTTTCCGTTAGGATCATTTTTTAAGCGATAATGAGTAACAACAGCACATTCTTTAGCGAAACCATCAACATGACTTGCTTCTTTACTAAAATATGATTTAGGTATAAAAAGAGGAAAATAAGCATTTTCATGTCCTGTCTCTTTAAACTTTTTATCTAATTCAGCTTGCATTTTTTCCCATATTGCATATCCATAAGGTTTGATAACCATACAACCTCTTACTCCTGAATTCTCTGCTAAATCAGCTCCTTGAACAATCTCATTATACCATTGAGAATAGTCCTCTGCTCTTGATGTTAATTTTTTTGCCATTTAATCTTAAAAAATGTAATTTTGTAGTATTAATTTCGTTTACCAAAAAGGTAGTACAAAACTAATAAATTAAACGAGCATAAGTTTATGAGTATCAAACAAAAAATTATAGCTATGAAAAACCTACTTCTCCCCTCAATATTAATGTTGTTTTTAGCATCTTGCATAACAACAACTCATGTGCATTATTCTGATCCTAATTATTTAGAAAGTGATGAATTTAGCACCTATGAAGAAATGACTGTAAATAATCAAGTAGAAAATGAAACTATAACTACTGACACAGGAACAACAGTCAACAATTATTATGAAGCTGATGATTACTATGACTATAGTTTTTCATCAAGAATAAGAAGATTTCATAGGCCAATGTACAGTACTGGATATTATGGCGGAATTTATACTGACTACTATTGGTATAATAATGACCCATTTTATTGCGGAACAAGCATCTATTATGGTTACAACTGGAATTCTCCTTACTATTCTTACTACAGTTACTCCCCTTATTATTACGATTACTACTACTCTCCTTACTACACTGGGGGCTACTATTCTTATTACGGATACGGATACAACCATCACCACAATAACAATATTACTGTAAATACAAATAGCAATCACACATACACAACTGGACACAGAGGAGCACTAACTTCAAGAGGAAATAGAGGTGTGAAAACCAATAACAACAATAACAACTCCTCTACTGTAAATATCAGAAACAACAGTTCAATTAAAGCCAATTCGACTAACACCAGAAGTAATAATTCAAATTCAACTGTAAACACAACAAATACTTACAGAGGAAATACAACTACTAAAACAAATATTGGAGTTAGTAAAAACACTTACAATAACAGTAATTACAAAAGCAATTCAACAAATAGTAATAACACAAGAGGGAATAGCACCAATAAAAACAACACAACAACTAAAACAAATAACAGAAGCAACAACACATATTCTTCACCAAAAACCAACAACAGAAGCTACAAATCAAATTCTGGGAGCAGATCAAATAGTAACAATAGATCCTCAGGAGGAAATAAAAGAAGCTCAAAGCCAAGAAGATAAAAATGATAAAAAGAATTTTAGGAATTGCTATAGCAATCAGCACAACACTTAACGCACAAAATGAAGTTGACGCATTAAGATATTCAACACATGATAATTTAGGAACTGCAAGATATTCTGCAATGGGTGGTGCATTTGGCTCACTAGGAGGAGAGTTTTCAGCTTTAAGCTTGAATCCTGCAGGGATTGGAATGTATCAGTTTAGTGAATTTACTTTCACGCCAACATTTAATTTAAATAGCACTAAATCATACTTTAATGGAACAAATACTGCTGATTATAACACAGGATTAGACATTGGTAATCTAGGGTTAGTTTTTACTATACCAAAGGGAGATACTGACTGGAAAAGAATTAATATTGCTATAGGCTGGAATCAATTAGCAAGTTACAACAGAAGTGTAAGGATTGAAGGAGATAATAGTGGATTGACTTTTACTGATAATATTGTTGACGCCACTAATGGCTTTTCTATGAACGATCTTTCAGAAGGAAATGCTTATTCCGAATCAGTAATGGCTTGGAATACTTATTTAATTGACCCCTTATTTAATGGGGATAGTGTAGTAGATGGACAATATATTTCAAATTTTTCTAACGGCACAAAAAATCAGTTTAAAACCATAAATTCAAGAGGGAGTTTAAATGAATTTGTATTTTCAGTTGGGGGTTCTTTTCAAGAGAAATTATATTTAGGAGCTACACTTGGTATTCCAACTTTAGATTATACAGAAATTGCTAATTATACAGAAAAAGAAACTTCAGACACTACAAGCAACCTAAGGCAATTAGATTACTCAGAAGAATTTACAGCTTATGGACATGGTTATAATTTGAAATTAGGTGCAATTTACCGTGTTTCAGAAACCTTTAAAGTAGGTGGAGCTATACACACTCCAACAGTTTATACTATTGAAGAAGATTATTACACTGATATGATTACTCATTTTAAAGACAGTACATTAGATCAATCAATGGGATATGAAATGCCTTTTCAGTACAACTTAACAACACCATGGAAAGCTATTGTTAGCGCATCAACAATCTTTAATAAAAATATATTAATTAGTGCTGACTATGAAATTCTTGATTACACTAAAGGTAAATTATACCCAGATTATGAATTTGAATACGGTAATAAAGCAATTAGTAAAATCTACCAAAAAACTGAAAACATAAAGATAGGAGCAGAGATGAATATCAAACCATTTATTTTAAGAGCTGGATATGCTAAACTAGGAAGTGCATTTGCAAATAAAGATTTTAGCAGAGAAAACTTTAGCTATGGCTTAGGAATAAATAATGGCGGTTATTATTTTGATATCGCTTATGTTTTATCTCAAGGAGCAAATGAACACTTATTATATAATGAAGAATATATTGCGCCAACATCTTTAGTTAACACCAATCATAGTTTGATTTTTACTATAGGCTTCAGATACTAATCTGATATTCTTACCAAACCTGATTTAGCTTTTTGATGAATTCCTCTCTCATAGTCAAAATCTGACATTGAAAGACACTTTTCAAAATAGATTGCTGCTTTATCCAGTTCATTTTGCTTTTCATAGATTAAGGCAATTTGCAAAGCTGACATAGGAGCATAATAATTAGCAGAATTCTTTCCTTGANNCAATAGACAATTGAAAATGCTCAATAATTTCTTTATCATCATAATCAAGTTTAGATTTGATACGCGCTAAACGATACCAATATTCATCATAGAATCCAGAATAGTCTTTTATTATCTTTACTCCAGAAAGGTCTAATAGTGCCTTTTCATAGTACCCTCCATCATAAAGCAACCTTGTTTTTAACAATCTAGAATGTGTTATATAGTTTTTATTTGCATCTTTCAATGCAACTTTATCTTCATCAATTGAAGTATTACCTTCAGTAATTACCTTCTCAAAATAATTATCATCTTCTCCTTGCAAAAAAGAAATCCAAGCTAATTTATGATAAGCAGATTTGATGTAATTAATACCATTAAAATCGCCTAAAAAGACTTCAAATTGCTGTTTAGCATTTTCATAATTCAACTGATACAAATAAGACATACCCTGCAAATAATTCAAATAATGAAAAGGGAAAGCTGACAAAGAACTTGGCTTATCTTCCAGTATTTTAAGTGTTAATTCATTCTCTCCTAAATTATGAGATAGCCGTGCTGCAGTAAAATTCAATAATATATTTTCTTTATACCCATCTCCTATCCTATCCAGATATTGCTGAGAAATAGCATCATTTTCATTCAAGTTAATTTGCAAAAAAGAAAGCAAAAACAATACTTCATTCTCATACATTTTAAAATTCTCATCATTCAAAACTTCATCTAATTCCGAAAGACCAAGCGCTACACCCCCCTCTAAACCAGCCAGATTTAAAATCCAATAGAACTGCTCAGGAACTGCACCAAGCAAAGCATGAATTAAACCTAAACCCTTTTTATTTAAAGTAAATTCAGGGAATTTTTCTTGATTTTCTTCTAATAGCTTATATGCTTTAATAAACTCATAAGCAGCAGTTGAATATTGCTCAAATTTTAAACGAGAAAAAGCCCATTGCAAATGAATTTCTGCTTGAGAATATAAATAGTAAGGAGAATCTTCATTTTTGCTTTCAAGCAATTCCATTCTCACTTCCTTTTGCTGAATAGAATTATCAAAATAACTTTTCTCCTCACCAATAATAATGGTTAAGAAGTCAATATAGTTTTGATGAAGTGGAATAAAACCATTAGTGGGATTTTGAGATTGCTCATTAGCTAGTAATTTTTTAGCAGACTCAAACTCCAAGCTTATAATATGCGAGTATGATTGTTGCATATTCTCATTCATATCAAAAGATGCGAAAGTAAATTTGCTTAATAATAAAAATATGATGATAAAAAATCTCATGGCATAAAAAAAGGGATTCCAAAAATATGAAATCCCATTTAAATAGTTCTAAATTTTACTAAGCTTCTTGCTCTTCAAAGATGTTAGCATCAATCATAATTCTACCGCAATGCTCACAAGCAATTACTTTTTTATGCATTTGAATGTCCAATTCTCTTTGAGGTGGAATAGTTGCAAAACAACCTCCACAAGCATTTCTATCAACAGAAACAACAGCCATACCGTTTGCTACTTTTGATCTAATTCTTTTGTAAGCTCCAAGTAATCTATCATCAATAACTTTCTCAGCTTTAGCAGAATCAGCCATTAACGCTTTTTCTTCTTTCTCAGTTTCTTTTACAATCTCGTCAAGCTCACTTTGCTTAATTTTTAATTCTTCATCTTTTTCAGAAATTTGCTCCTTACAAGCATTAATAATTTCTGTTTTATGTAAAACATTTGCTTCATTCTGAATTTTCTTCTTTTCAGCAATCTGAATTTCTAAGTTTTGGTACTCAACCTCTTTAGTTAAAGAAGTAAACTCACGATTATTCTTGATGTTTTCTAATTGTTTTTCGTACTTTTTAATTGCATCAGTAGCTAAAGCAATCGAATTTTTATTGCCAACAATTACATCTTTAGAAGTTGCTAAATCCTCATTAAATTTCTCTAATCTTGAATTTAAACCAACAATTACATCTTCTAAATCTTCAATTTCTAAAGGCAGTTCACCTCTGATAATTCTAATTTTATCAACTTTAGTATCAATAACTTGAAGTAGGTGTAACGCTTTTAATTTATCCTCTACTGAAGCAGTAGTTTTTTTTGTTTTTTTTGCCATTATAAGTACTTTATCGGATTAGTGTTCACTTTTGATAATCGGACGGCAAATTTAGTAAAATTTTTGACAAGCAAATCATAAATCAAATCCTTTGTAAATTGCTCACTTTCATAGTGTCCAATGTCCGCAATAACAATCTTATTTTCAGCATCAAAAAACTCGTGATATTTAAAATCAGCAGTTATAAATATATCCGCTTTTGCAGCTATTGCATTTTTCAACAAGAAACTCCCACTCCCCCCACAAACTGCAACCGTTTTAATTGTTTTGCTCACCAAAGGAGTGTGCCTTACACAATCCGTTTGCATATTAGTTTTTAAACTTTTCAGAAAATCTACTGCATCTACAGGGATCTTTAATTCCCCAACAATACCATAGCCTACCAACTGAGGCTTATTT
>ENA-UZWX01006501-UZWX01006501.1-metagenome-genome-assembly--contig:-Day-4---50m-contig-6501_pt1 | contig 12556 bp, 8 predicted proteins | sample MGYA00260347_ERZ794907 | MGnify/ENA metagenome assembly ERZ794907 | reverse complement strand
GATGTTATTAACAACTAGTTATCAGTAAAATTTTAGATAGATTTCGGTAACAACTAACTAATCAAATTAAATCTAATAATTTTAATTTCCTGAAGAATTTCAGTTTTTTAAAAGAAAAAAACCTACAAAATATGTTTTGTAGGTTTTTGTATTTTAAACGCTTTGTCGTATAAATAGGTATTTAATCTAAAACAAAAAAAAACAATAGGCAATCAAAAAAAAAAAAACTATATTTGATTGTACCATAACATAAGTAGGTTAAGTTCATGGTAGATTTGGGGCAAAAAAAGGTGAACAAAAGTTTACCTTTTTTTATGCACCAATTTTTTTAGAATCTAAATGGAAGCGCTTATTTGTTTATTAAATATCTTCTCGAGACCTCGCCCCAGTTGATAACATTAAAAAAAGCGTTCACATAATCTGGCCTTTTATTTTGATAATTTAAATAATAGGCGTGCTCCCATACGTCCAATCCTAGAATAGGAGTTCCATTACATCCAACGTCAGGCATTAAAGGATTGTCTTGATTTGGCGTCGAACAAACTTCAAGTTTTCCACCTTGATGAACACATAGCCAGGCCCAGCCAGAGCCAAATCGTGTTTTAGCAGCAGTAGAAAATGCAATTTTAAACTTTTCAAAATCTCCAAAAGACTCATTAATTGCACTTGCTAATTCTCCAGTTGGTAATCCTCCTCCGTTTGGCGACATAACCTCCCAAAAAAGACTGTGGTTATAAAATCCGCCACCATTATTTCTGACTGCGCTATTATTCATATCCATAGTTACTAGGATATCCTCTATTGATTTCCCCTCTAACTCGGTTCCTTCAATAGCACCATTTAAGTTGTTGGTATATCCTTGGTGATGTTTTCCATGATGGATCTCCATAGTTTTTGAATCAATATTAGGTTCCAATGCATTGTGCGCATAAGATAATTTAGGTAAGGTAAATGACATGATATTTATTTTTAAGATTTCTAATTATGCTCAAAAATATATAATTAAAAGCGGAATCCATAAAATTGAAATAATTTGATTCTTATAACACTATAAGTTATTCTAATCTTACGACTAAAAAAACAGGATTTTAATTATATTAGCATAAAGCAAACCGTTGACAAAATCATCATCATTTTCTATTTATAGCGCAGCTGCAGGAAGCGGAAAGACTTTTACTCTCGTTAAGGAATACTTGAAAATTATTCTAAAGGCACCAAAAGAAGAATATTACAAACATCTCTTAGCAATCACTTTTACCAATAAAGCCGTAAAAGAAATGAAGGAGAGGATTGTTTTTAATCTTATTTCTTTTTCAGCCCCTTCAATTTTGAAGGACCCTTCAATAATGATTCTTCAGATTGCAAAAGAAACAGAATTAAGCATGGCGTTAATTCAAAAAAAATCAAAAAAAATTTTAAAACACTTATTAAATAATTATTCAAGTTTTAATGTCGAAACAATTGATAGTTTTAATCATCGTTTGATAAGAACATTTGCTAGAGACTTAAAGTTATCTGGAAATTTTGAGGTTAGTTTAGACGTTGAAAAATTATTAAATCAGGCGGTTGATTTATTAATTTCAAAAGCTGGAGAAAACAATGAAGTAACAAAAACGATTATAAAATTTGCTCTCGAAAAATTAGATGAAGATAAATCTTGGGATATATCAAAAGAAGTAGCAGAAGTGGCAAAATTAATTTTTAACGAAAATTCTTTAACGCATCTTGACGCGTTAAAATCGAATAATTTAAATGATTTCCAAAATTTCCAAAATATATTACGTAGCAAAAAAGACCTATTAGAAAAAAATATTTCTAAAAAGTCTTCTCTTGTATTAGATCAGATTTTTTCTGCCGAACTAAAACCAGAAGATTTTTTAAGAAAAACACTACCAAACCATTTTGATAAACTAAAAAACGGAAATTACAACGCATACGGAAATAAGCTACTAGAAAATTTACAAAATGGAACGGCTCTTTATAAAGCAAAAGCATCTGCGAAAGTGACTTCAACAATTGATGCTTTAACTCCCTTTTTACTAGAAAGTTACCTACAAGTAAAGGCTTTGGTCTTTCAACATCACTTAATAGTAGAAATATTAAAAAAACTAATCCCGTTATCCGTAGTCAACCTCGTAAATAAAGAAATCGAATTTTTAAAAGAAGATCAAAATATATTGCCGATTTCAGACTTTAATCAATTGATAAACTCAGAAATTAAAAACCAACCTGCTCCTTTTATATATGAGAGGCTGGGAGAATATTATCGCCATTTTTTTATAGATGAATTTCAAGACACTTCACTATTACAATGGAATAATTTGGTTCCCTTGATAGAAAACGCCATTTCGCAACAATATCAAAATGGCCAACAAGGTACTTTAATGTTGGTTGGCGATGTTAAACAATCAATTTATCGTTGGAGAGGAGGACTACCAGAGCAGTTTATGGATCTTATAAACGATGGGAATCCATTTTATTTAGATAAAGAAATAATTAATCTACCAACAAATTTCCGATCCAAAAAAGAAATTGTAGAATTTAATAATGAATTTTTTACTTATGTTTCAAAAAATATGGGGAGTTTGTTTCATCAACAAATTTATAAAAATGGGAGCCAACAAAAGAGTCAACAAAATGAAGGAGGGTATCTCAAAATTGAGTTTTTGGATTTTAACGATAAACAAGAAGCAAGTCTTAAGTATTCAAAAAGAGTATTCGAGACGGTTACCGAACTCAAAAAAGAAGGTTATCAAGAAAAGGATATTTGTGTTCTTACTAGAAAAAAAGCAGACGGAATTATCATCAGCAATTATCTTCAAGAAAATAATATCAATGTTGTTTCTTCAGAAACGCTGTTGCTAAAAAAATCTTCAGGCGTACGTTTTTTAGTAAATGGCATTTATTTAAGCTTGTTCCAGCATCATGAAGAAATCAAAATTAAGTTTTTAGAATTTTTACACGAGCGCTCTTCATCTATTATGAGCAAACATTGCTATTTTAACTCTTTGATGAACCATGCAAATTTTATTCAATACTTGAACGTGGAGTATAACTTTTCTTTTGACGAAATAAAATTAAAGCCATTATATGACAGCCTCGAATACATCATAAAAAAGTTTGATTTAGATAAAAATGCAGATGCTTATTTGCTTAATTTTATGGATATGGCTTTTGATTTTAGCTTAAAACCCGGCTCCAATAAATTATCCTTTTTAGAGGAATGGGAACTAAAAAAAGAAAAAGCAAGTATTGCAATTAGTGAACAGGTAAACGGGGTACAATTGATGACTATTCATAAATCAAAGGGGCTTGAATTTCCGGTAGTCATTTTTCCCTACGCAGATTTAGATATCTACAAATTACAGGAGAATATAACTTGGTTTCCGTTAAACGAGAAAGAGTTTGGATTTAAAGAATCATTAATTAATTGCGGGATCAACAAAATTGAAGAATTTGGTATAGAGGGAAAAAAAATTGCACAAAAACAACGAGAAATATTAGAGCTTGATAATATTAATTTACTTTATGTAACGTTAACTAGAGCAAAATCTCAATTGTATATTTTTTCTGGGAAGCCAACCCCAATAAATGATAATTTATTAAAGACCTATAACCAGTATTTTTGCGAATTTTTAAAAGAAAAAAAGATTTGGGAAAACGATAAATTTATTTATGAATTTGGCCAAAAACAAGCCAGTCGAATCAATGACTCTCAATTGTTTCAAAACACTATTTCTCCGAAATATCACTCAACTTTAATTAAGGATCTCGATTTGAGTATTTTGTCAAGAGACGCAACATTGTGGGCAACTGATACTCAAAAGGCCCTAGACACCGGAACATTGGTTCACGAATTTATACAAAAAATAGTACGCGAGGAAGACCTAATGTTTGTGATCAATGAGATTAAAGAAAACGCAACATTATCAAATGAAAATAAAGAAGAAATAAGTATTATACTTTCTGAAATCGTGAATCATCCTGAGTTGAATCAATTTTTTTGCTCCTCAGAAAAGGTGGAAGTAGAGAAAAAAATAATAACATCTCAAGGGAAAGTGTTAATTCCAGATCGATTAAATATTAATAAAGCCGGAGAAATAATAATAATCGATTACAAAACAGGGAGATATCACAAAAAACATGAAAATCAAATAAATAGCTACGGGTTAGCATTACTAGAAATGGGATATAAAATTTCAGAAAAATTATTAATCTATTGTTCCTTAGAAGAAATTGAGATAAAAAATGTTTAATTTTGGAGCCTTAAAATAAATAGCTATGTACGGCAGTATAAAAGAACATTTTTCCAAAGAAATACAAGAAATAAAAGACAACGGTCTTTTTAAAAAAGAAAGAATTATTACCTCATCACAAGGTGCGGTTATTGAGATCTCTTCTGGAGAAAAAGTGATAAATTTTTGTTCAAATAATTATTTGGGTTTATCTGACAATCCTGAAGTAATTCAGGCAGCAAAAGATACTATGGATACTCACGGTTTTGGGATGTCATCAGTTCGTTTTATTTGTGGAACTCAAGATATACATAAACAATTAGAGCAAAAAATAGCTGATTTTTATCAAACGGAAGACACGATTCTTTATGCAGCTGCTTTTGACGCAAATGGCGGAGTTTTTGAGCCTTTACTTACCAAAGAAGATGCCATTATCTCAGACTCTTTAAATCATGCATCAATTATTGATGGCGTTAGACTTTGCAAAGCGGCAAGATATCGCTACAACAATAGTGATATGGATGATTTAGAGCGGCAATTAATGGCTGCAAACAAAAGCGGTGTAAGATTTAAATTAATTGTTACTGATGGGGTATTTTCAATGGATGGTATCGTTGCTCCGTTAGATCAAATTTGTGATTTAGCAGACAAGTATGACGCAATGGTTATGATTGACGAGTGTCATGCTACTGGATTTATCGGAAAAACAGGTCGTGGTACTTTAGAAGAAAAGAAAGTTCTTGAAAGAATAGATATTATTACTGGAACGTTAGGAAAAGCGCTTGGAGGCGCTATGGGGGGGTATACTACCGGGAAAAAGGAAATTATTGAATTGTTAAGACAACGGTCTAGGCCATATTTATTCTCTAACTCTTTAGCACCTGCTTTAGTTGGAGCGGCTATTAAAGTCTTTGATTTGATTTCAAACGATACAAAATGGAGAGATCAACTAGAGCGAAATACAATCTATTTTAAAGAAGGAATGAAAAACGCTGGTTTTGACATTGTTGAAGGTGATTCAGCAATTGTACCTGTCATGCTTTACGACGCAAAGCTATCACAAAAAATGGCAAACTTACTTTTAGAGGAGGGGATTTACGTTATTGGATTTTTCTATCCGGTGGTTCCAAAGGGTAAAGCAAGGATTAGAGTGCAACTGTCCGCTTCACACAATCAAGAACATTTAGACAAAGCGATTCAAGCATTTGTTAAAATAGGAAAAAAACTAGATGTAATTTAAGGCCAGAAAGAGTCATTTTGGCAATAAAAACAAGCATTTTCTGAAAAATTTTGCGAATTTATTTTTGTTAATAAATTTTAACAACTTACTTTTGCGTTTAATAACACTTAAAAAATTTAAACACTCGAATATGAAACATCTAAACATTTTTCTAGTAGCAGCACTCTTTATTATGGGAGTTGGTGTATCTAATGCACAGGATAAGAACAATCCTTGGTCAATTGAAGTTGGTGTAAATGCAGTTGATTTTTTCCCAATTGAAACAACTGACGACGGAAGATTTCCAGCAACTACCAAAGGCGGTATGTTTACCGAATATTTTAACGCAAACGACCACTGGAACTTAATCCCTACTCTTTCTGAAATAAAAATTGGAAAATATCTAGACAATGGATTTACGTTTGCTGTAGCAGGTACTTTCAACAAGATTTCTAGAATAGGTGATGAAAGCGCAAATGATTTATCATATATCGGAGCAGATGGAGAAATCAAGTACAGTTTTAGAGAATTATTAAATGACGGCTGGTTTGCACCTTACATTGGTGTAGGTGGTGGTTATACATGGGTAGACAACATTGGTTTTGGAACTGCTAACGGACTTTTAGGAGTTGATATTTGGGTAGCTGAAAACTTGGCTTTGTCTGCACAATCAACGTACAAGCATTCGTTTGAAGAAAACTACGGAGCTACTCATTTCCAACACACTCTTGGTGTAAAATTTAAATTTGGAGGAAAAGATACTGACGACGATGGAGTTTACGATTACGAGGATGAATGTCCAGAAACACCAGGTTTGCCTGAATTTAACGGATGTCCAGATAGTGACGGTGATGGAATAGAAGATAGAGAAGACGAATGTCCAAACACTCCGGGATTACCTGAGTTTAACGGATGCCCAGATACAGATGGTGATGGTATACCAGATCACTTAGACGCATGTCCAAATACACCTGGATTGGCTGAGTATAACGGATGTCCAGATACAGATGGAGATGGAGTCTCAGACAATGAGGATGAATGTCCTACAGTTGCTGGTCCTAAAGAAAATAATGGATGTCCTTGGCCTGATACAGATGGTGATACGGTTCCTGATCATTTAGACGAATGTCCAGATGTTGTAGGTACTGTTGCAAACAATGGTTGTCCAGAAGTAACGGAGGCTATAAGAAAAGCGTTAAGTTCTTATGCTAAGACTATTTTATTTGATACGGGTAAATCATCTATAAAAACACAATCTGCAGGCGTATTAAATGATATTATTGGTATCATGGAAGAATATCCAAATGCTAGGTTTTCAGTAGATGGTCATACTGATAATACAGGTAGCGCTAGTTTTAATTTAACACTTTCAAAAAGTAGAGCTAGTTCTGTTGTAAATTATCTTACTGAAAATGGAATTGATGCTGATAGACTAGATCATAACGGGTACGGTCAAGAAAACCCACTAGATACTAACAAAACCAGTGAAGGTAGAGCTAACAACAGAAGAGTTGAAATTAGCCATATCAAATAATATTTAACCAATATAATTTTATAAAAACGTCCCGATTTATCGGGACGTTTTTTATTTTTATACAATGATTACATTCCTAGAGGAGACCCTTGCAAAAATAAAAGAAGAAACTTCAGCTCTTTCAGAACTAGTAATTATCCTTCCGAGCAAAAGAGCTTGTGGATTTTTGTTAAATCATTTAAAATCTTCTGCAGACAAAACATTTTTTTCCCCAAAAATAAGTAGTATTGAAGAGTTTATTCAAGAGATCTCTAATTTAAAGATTATTGATCCTACAGAACTTTTGTTTGAGAGTTATAAAGTCTATCTTAAAGTTATTTCAAATCAAGAAAAAGACAGTTTTGAGGTCTATTCATCGTGGGCGACAACTCTCCTTAATGACTTTAATGAAATAGATAGGCACTTAATTTCAACCAATTCCTTTTTTAATTATTTAAGTACAATAAAAAACATCAATCATTGGGGTGTGCAAAATGAACAAACTCAATTAGTTAAAAATTATTTAAAATTTTGGAACAGTTTACCCTCCTTTTATGATTTACTCAGAACGGAATTAATTCATAGAAATCAAGGCTACCAGGGACTTATTTATCGCGAGGCTGCTGAAAATATTGAATATTATAAATCTAATTCATCCAATAAAACACATGTTTTTATCGGGTTTAATGCACTTAATACTTCCGAGCAAACAATCATCCAAGAATTACTTGAAGTTGATCAGACAAGAATTTATTGGGATATTGATCAGTTTTTTTACAATGATAAAATACATAATAGCTTTTATTTTATAAGAAAGTATATATCAACATGGAGTTTTTTTAAATCAAACCCGATAGCATATATCTCCGACAATTATAGTTCGCATAAGAATATAGACATCATTGAAGCTCAAAAAAATATAAGTCAAGTAAAGTATATAGGCGATTTACTTTCCAAACTAAATATTTCGGAATTAAATCAAACCGCTGTAGTCCTTGCAGATGAAAATCTATTAATTCCTTTACTACATTCTATTCCAAAAAATGTAGAAAAAGTAAATATTACCATGGGAATTTCCTTAAAGCAATTCCCAATTACAGATTTTTTTATTTTATTAATTACGCTTCATAATTCTGCAACAGAACAATACCACTTTAAGGATGTTGTGACAATTTTAAACCATCCAATTACCTCTAAAATTTATCCTGACTCTTCTAGTATTATAGAAAGAATTACTGCTAATAATTTAACCTACTTATCAATTGATAAACTGTTAGCACTATCTAGCGATAAAGAGCACCTTCCTCTCAGATTACTTTTTTCTAGTTGGAATAATAATAGTGCCAAAGGACTCTCCGTTTGTCTTGAAATTATTAACTTCTTTAAAAACACCAATTCGCTCTCAATTGAGAGAGCTGCGCTTTATCAAGTATTTAATGTTTTCAAAAAAATAGAGGCTCTTAACAATAAATTCGAACATTTTACAAGTGTAAAAATATTTCAACAATTATTTTCAGAAATAATAAACACAACAACTATAGATTATCAGGGCGACGCTTATAACGGACTTCAAATTATGGGAGTTCTTGAGACCCGNNNNACTTATACAGAAAAAGATGCGATCTATACGTATCATTTTTTTAGACTGTTACACAGGGCAAAAAATATAACGTTGCTCTATAATAATTTTTCAGATGGATTAAGTACTGGAGAAAAAAGTAGATTTATTTCTCAAATAGAATTTGATGAAAATCCAAGACATAGAATTAGAAAAAGCATTATCAGTCCTGTCATCTACGATCATAAGGAGGAATTAAGAAGCGTAGATAAAACAGATGATGTAATTCAAAAAATTAAACAAATTGCAAAAGAAGGCTTTTCGCCCTCGTCATTAACATCCTATATCAGAAACCCTATAGATTTTTATCTTCAAAGAGTATTGAAAATTAATCAAAATGAAACGGTAGAGGAAACAGTAGCAGCAAATACATTGGGAACAATAGTTCACGATACATTAGAGGTTTTCTATAAACCACTAGAAGGTAAAAAATTGAAGTTGGATGCTTTAGAGGCTATGAAAATTAAAATAGCTTCCGAAATTGAAAAACAATTTAAAAAAACCTACAGAGATGGAATCTATGATAAAGGTAAAAATTTAATCATTTTTGAAGTAGCCAAACAATTTATTTTAAACTTTATCAATTACGAAATCAATGACATTAAAAAGGGGAACGAAATTAGAATACTAAAAATTGAAAGTAAATTAGCATTTGATTTTCCTCCAAATGAGTTGGACTCCGTAATTAGGGTTAAAGGTAAAGTAGATCGAATGGATGAATACAATGGCACCCTCAGGATTATAGATTATAAAACAGGAGTTGTTGAGCCACGTGATTTAGAAATAAGTGATTGGGAAACCTTAACCTCAGACTATAAATATAGTAAGGCTCTTCAGGTTCTTGCATACGCTTTAATGGCCAATCAAACATCAAACTATGAATATATAGAGGCGGGGATAATTTCTTTTAAGAGGTTAAAAAAAGGGTTCATTAAATTTACGTATAAGGGAGCCCATAAACAAACAAATATTTCACAAGATGTTCTTGATAAATATACCCTTGAATTAAGAAAGTTAATTCTTGAGATTAGCAATAAAGTTATTCCATTCAATGAAAAAGAAGTGTAGTAGATGATAAAAAAAAATTTAGTTTTAAAGAGAAAGGATAATAAATCTATTGTGTATGACCTTTTTTATGAGGAGTCTAACACGCCAAAACCTGTAATTATTTTTTGTCACGGATATAAAGGCTATAAAGATTGGGGGGCTTGGGATCAAGTTGCAAAACGATTTTCAGACAAAGGTTTTTTTTTCATAAAATTTAATTTTTCTCATAACGGAGGTACTGTTGAAAATCCAATCGATTTTGATGATCTTGAGGCTTTTGCAAATAATAATTTTACTAAGGAGCTCGATGATTTAGAAGCGGTTATTAATTTAATTAAGACTAATAAAAGTTTCAATAATGAGCTTGATCCATCCAATATCTCTTTAGTAGCTCACAGCAGAGGTGCAGGAATTATTTTAATTAAAGCATCTGAGGATAAGCGAGTTAAGCGCGTTATTACCTGGGCTGGTGTTAGTGATTTTAAATCAAGATTTCAGATAGGGACAGATCATTTTAATGATTGGAAAGAAAAAGGAGTTACGTTTATAGAAAATTCACGAACAAAACAACGGATGCCTCATTATTTTCAGTTTTTCGAAAATTTTATGGACCATGAGGATCGATTTACGATAAAGTTAGCCGTTAAAAAGTTGAAAATTCCCATGTTAATAATTCAAGGCGCAGCCGACTCTACTGTACTTGAAAAGGAAGCCAGACTTTTACATCAATGGAACCCAAACAGTGAATTAAAAATTATTGACAATGCGGATCATTCTTTTGGCACAAAGCATCCCTGGAACGACAAAAATTTACCCACAGATTTGCAAAAAGTAGTTGAAAATACTATTGATTTTTTAAATGAATTAGCTTTGTGAGCGTCCCTTTAGTCTTACTTCTATTTTCTTTTTGATAACAGTAAGCCGCTTCATTAAATCCATCAGTTCAGGATCTTTATTTTCTTTGTAGATTTCATTAATACCTAATATAAGTGCTTTCACCTCTCTAGAAGCAACTATCCTATCGCTTGTGGTTTGAAAAGAAAGTTTTCTTGTTTCAAACTCTAAGGCTTTATCTATAATTTCCATAAGGTATTATTTAGTATTATACCGTAAATATATTTATATAAATGAATTTACCAATAATTTATTAATAAAAATTTAGTGGAGTTTTAAAAAAATGAAAAATAAATTATTCGGACGTATTTAATAAATTTGAATAAAATACAGCCACGATATGATTCGATTAGCAAAAGAAACTGAATTACTTGAAATATTATCATTAACTAAAGCTTGTGCAACACATATGATTGATCAGGGTATTTATCAATGGAATGATACCTATCCCTCAAGAGAAGCCTTTGTTAATGACATCAATAGGGGAGAGCTTTTTGTATTAAAATCTAACCATAAACTAATAGGGTGTATGGTATTAACAACTATTATGGATCAAGAATACATTCCTATCAATTGGATTACAAAAAATAATGATAACAGTTTATACTTGCACAGATTGGCTATACATCCCAAAAAACAAGGGAGAGGTTATGCTCAAAAAATGATGGATTTTGCCGAAAAATACGCTATCAATAATAATTATACCTCCATAAGATTAGACACCTTTAGTAAGAATTACAGAAACCAAAAGTTTTACGAAATTAGAGGCTATAAAAGACTGGGGACTATTTATTTTCCGAAACAAAGTAAATTTCCCTTTTATTGTTACGAATGGTTATGCAAAAAATAGATATTTCATTTAAAAGAATTCAGCAATTAGCATTACCTGCTATTATTGCAGGAATAGCTGAACCGGTGTTGTCTTCAACTGACGCTGCTGTTGTAGGAAATATTTCAGAATTTGGAACTGAATCACTTGCAGCTGTTGGAATTGTAGGATCTTTTCTCTCTACCATTATTTGGGTTTTAGCGCAAACAAGAAGTGCTATTTCAGCTATTATTTCTCAAAATTTAGGTGCAGGAAACCTAAAAAGTCTTAAATTTTTTCCTGCACAAGCAATACTATTTAACGTATTATTGAGTTTTATACTCTTATTTTCTACTTATTTTTTTATTGAGGAAATATTTATATTTCTAAAAGCGGATGGAAAAATATTAACGTACAGCAAAGACTATTACTATATTCGAATTTGGGGCTTTCCTTTAACCTTATTCACATTTGCTATTTTTGGTATCTTTAGAGGGCTTCAAAACACATTTTGGCCCATGATCATAGCATCTTTTGGAGCAATTATAAACATAGGTTTAGATTTTCTATTAGTATATGGGATTGATAATTTTATAAATCCGATGGGAGTAAAGGGGGCTGCTTGGGCAAGTTTAATCTCACAATTAATAATGGCAATTTTAGCATTATCTCTTTTACTATACAAAACAAACGTTTCCTTAAGATTAAAGCGAATATTACACCCAGAATTAAAACGACTAGTTACTATGAGTTTTAATTTATTTATACGATCCATAGCACTTAATATTGCTTTGTTATTAGCTGTACGCGAAGCAACATCTCTCGGGAAAGAGTATATAGCTGCCCATACGATAGCAATTAATTTATGGTTATTTTCTGCATTTTTTATAGATGGATATGGTGCTGCAGGGAATATTCTTGGTGGTAGATTACTGGGAGCTAAAATGTATCAAAATCTTTGGAAACTTACCAAACGCGTAAACAGTTACAATTTAATTGTTAGTTTGTTATTAGTCACTGTGGGAGTGCTATTTTACAATCATTTAGGGTTAATATTTACCAAAGACCACCTTGTTCTAACGACTTTTTCAAGTATTTTCTTTATTGTATTAATCTCCCAACCTTTTAATGCATTAGGATTTACCTTAGACGCTATTTTTAAAGGTTTAGGCGAAATGAAATACCTTCGAAACATATTAGTAGCTGCTACTTTTTTTGGATT
>ENA-UZWX01011778-UZWX01011778.1-metagenome-genome-assembly--contig:-Day-4---50m-contig-11778_pt1 | contig 12588 bp, 13 predicted proteins | sample MGYA00260347_ERZ794907 | MGnify/ENA metagenome assembly ERZ794907 | reverse complement strand
CCTGGCCACCCTGCTGCTTCGCCGCTTCCTGGCGGCCTTGAATACATGCTGGAGCCTGCAGTGACGCCACAACAGGTTGCGCTGGTACTTCCGCTGAGCGGCCGTCTCGCACCAGCAGGTAAAGCCATTCGCGACGGTTATCTGGCGCACTATTTCACGGCCAGAGACAAGGGCGATGCCCCAACAGAAGTGAAGGTGATTGACTCAGACCTGTATGGTTCTGCGACCGAGGCCTACACGGCCGCCGTTCAGCAGGGTGCGCAGCTAGTGGTTGGCCCCTTGAGCAAAGCCTCAGTCGCTGAGCTGGCGAAACAAACCAATCGAGTTGTACCAACCATTGCCCTGAACCGCATTGATCAGCCGGTCGCAACAAGCACTACCGCGCTGGTACAGCTATCGCTGGCGCCAGCAGACGAAGCCAGACAACTGGCCCACTTGGCATTTGGCGACGGTGGCCGCCGCGCATTGGTCCTCCGCCCGGCGGGTCGCTGGGGCGACGAAATGGAATCGGCCCTGGACGAGCAGTGGCGGGCATTGGGAGGCACCACCACTCAGGTGATCAGTTACACCGGTAAGGACGACTATTCCAGTAGCGTCAAAAGTGGCCTGGGCATCGAAGCAAGTGAGCAACGGCGCCGCAAACTGCGCGACATGCTGGCCATCAACCTGGAGTTTACACCCAGGCGACGAGCAGACCTCGACACTGTCTTTATGTTGAGTCGCACACCAGAAGAGGCACGCGCAATCAAGCCGCTACTGGCCTTCCACTACGCCGGTGCGTTGCCGGTTTACGCAAGCTCCAGTGCGTATGGTGCACGAGATGACAGTCGCAACCAGGATTTGAACGGCACCACCATTGTCGAGCTGCCCTGGTTACTGGGCTCTAACCCAGCGCTGCAACAATCCCTTGTTGGCGCCAACAGCGATTACTACACCCGACTCAATGCCCTGGGCGCAGACGCCTATTTACTGCAATCGCGTCTGGTACAGCTGCAAGCGGGACCAGATGCACTCATTCGCGGAGACACTGGCTTGTTGACGATGAACTCACAGCTGCAAATAGTGCGCGAACTGCCGCCGGCCAGATTTGATGGCGACCGTCTCAAGTCACTGTAGTTACACTGTCCCTTGAGCACAGTTAATGCAGGGGATCAGCATGAAGCAGATAGGCGATGAGTACGAACGACGCGCCGCACACTTCCTGTCACAGCAAGGCGTTGAGGTCCTCATTTGCAATTATCGCTGCCGCTGCGGTGAGATCGACTTGATCGCCAGGCAGAATGATTACCTGGTCTTTATTGAGGTTAGGGCGCGCCGAAACCCGCGCTTCGCAACAGCAGCGGCCTCGGTGGACTATCGCAAACAACAGCGATTGCTGCGCACTGCCCAGTTTTTCCTGCAACGCCACACAAAACTTGCAAATCTGCCCTGTAGATTTGACGTGATCACCTTTGAGCCGCGACAATCCACAGCGAACGATAGCCCGCAGTGGATACGCGGGGCCTTTACCAACTGAATCAGCCAGGGGCATCAGTGGACTACTATCAGATCATTGCCGAGCGTTTTCAAGACACCATTGAATCTATTGCCATGTCGGTGGATCAACTGGCGGCTCCCATCGCCCAGAGCAGTGAACTCATCACTCAGGTGCTACTGCAAGACGGCAAAATTTTTTGCTGCGGCAATGGGCCAGACGCAGCGCTATGCCAGTTATTCTGCCATTGCCTGCTCAGTGGCCTTGAGCATGAGCGCCCCGCTCTACCGGCATTCAACCTCAGCGCTGACAGCGCCATCTTGTCCGGCACCACCGGCAGCGACGACCGGGCGCAGCTCTATGCTCGTCAAATTCGCGCACTCGGCCAGGAAAACGACCTGTTACTCCTCATCGACAGCGGCCCGGGATCATCGGACCTGCCGATAGCATTAGAGGCAGCACGGGAGAGAGGCATGTTAACGGTGGCGCTTATCACCAGCGAAAACAGCGACCTGGCCTCTTTGCTCAACGCCGGTGACCCATGCATCCAGATCCAGGCACCTTCCCGTTCAAAGCATATCGAACTGCACACGATGGCTTTGCAAAGCCTGTATCAACTTATTGAATTAAGCCTTTTTGGCGACTACAACCAGGAAACATAAATCATGACTCAACGCCTACTACTCGCACTGTTCAGCATTGGCTTACTCAGTCTCGGTGGCTGCGGCAGCATGCTTGCCACAATGGAAGCGGAGCCCATTGAAGAAGAGGAGGGAGAGAGAACAATGGGCCGCTGGCTGGAGGATGAAAGTATTGAAACCAAGGCTATGGTCAATGTTCGCGCCGCCAACGACGCCTTTGATAAGGCCCACCTGGTCATTGTCAGCTATAACGGCTATGTGCTCATTGCGGGCCAGGTCTCCACCCAGGCACTGAAAGATCAAGCCACCGGCGTTGTAAAGGAAGTGCGAGGAGTGAGGCGCATCTACAACGAACTGGAGGTCGCTGCTCCCAGTTCGGGCATGACACGCACCTCAGACACCTGGATTACCAGCAAGGTAAAATCCTTCATGCTGGCCAGTGGAGACATTCAGGGAAATCGGGTCAAAGTAGTCACCGAGAATGGCGTCGTCTATCTAATGGGGCTAGCCACCCGGACCGAAGCAGAACGCATTGCGGCCGAGGCAGCCGACACTTCCGGGGTGCAACGAGTGGTAAAATTATTTGAATTACTGGACTGAAATAGCATCAGCCCTGATCACGCTCAACCCTGGGCTTCGATAATTCTCCGCACTGGTGCATAGCTGCGACGGTGAACTGGTGTCACCCCCAGTGACTGTAATGCATGCAGATGAGCGGCGGTGGGATATCCCTTATGTGCCGCAAAACCATAGCCTGGATACTTCTGTTCCAGCGCAACCAGTTCGTTATCGCGCTGCACCTTCGCCAGTATCGAGGCGGCTGCAATAGCAGGCACCCTGTCATCTCCCTTCACCACAGGCTCTGAAGGATAAGACCACTGAGGCAGTCGGTTACCGTCGACCAGCACGTATCCTGGCTGGGGTGTTAGTGCCTCCACCGCCCGCTTCATCGCCAGCAGTGACGCCTGAAGAATATTCAGCTCATCGATCTCAGCGACAGACGCCCTGGCAATAGACCAGGCAATCGCTTTTTCACGAATTATTATTGCCAGCTCCTCGCGCCGCGATTCACTGAGCTTTTTGGAATCACGCAGGCCTTCGACAGGATTTGAAGGATCGAGAATAACGGCGGCGGTGACAACATCACCCGCCAGCGGCCCCCGCCCTACCTCGTCAACCCCGGCAATATCTATGCCCTTGTAACTCACCTGAAACAGATCATCCATCAACCGGGTTTCCTTCATGAAGCTGCAATAAGGCATTTGCGCTTTTGGCCGCATAGCCCTGCTTCAATTGCACATGGATACGGTCAAAAGCCTGCAGTTGGTTCGCTATCGCCTCATCAGCCAGTAACGGTTCAATCGCTGCCGCCATGGCCTCAGGAACCGCCGCATCCTGCAGCAATTCGGGAACGACTGAACGTCCAGCTAATACGTTAGGTAATGCCGCGAAGCTGATTTTCACCAGCCGCGTCACCAGCCACCAGGAAAAAGCCGCCATGCGATAAGTCACTACCATCGGTCGCTTGATCAGCGCGGCCTCCAAGGTGGCCGTGCCAGATGCCAGGAGAACGGCATCAGCGGCGGCCATCGTCTCTCTCGAGTGTCCGCAAACCAGCGTGACAGGGAGGTCCGGCTGTTGTGCCAAAAGAACCTTTAATTCGACCTCACGTGCAGTGTTGGCCGCAGGCATAACGAAACGTAACTGTGGGTTCTGCTGCCAAAGCAGCCGCGCGGCAGCCAAAAAAGCGGGCGCCAAACGACTCACCTCTCCACTGCGACTACCAGGTAACATGGCCAGCAACTTATTATCAGTTGCCAACCCCAGGGCCTGACGCGCAGCCAGGGCGTCCACACGATTGGGCAACTCGTCCGCCAGAGGATGTCCGACGAACCTAACGGGGACCTGATGGTCTTGATACACCTGGGTCTCAAACGGAAACAGGCACAGCATGAGATCTACCGACTGCTTGATCTTCTTGACTCGGCCCTGACGCCAGGCCCAAACCGAGGGGCTCACTAAATGAGCAGTCTTGATTCCCTGCTCACGAAGCTTGCGCTCCAGCCGTAAGTTAAAGTCGGGAGAATCTATACCCAGAAAAATATCGGGTGGGTTGTCACGAAAATGCTCGAACACGGCCCGGCGAATATGCAATAGCTCGGGAAGTCGCTTAAGCGGTTCGACAAAGCCCATGACCGACAAGCGATCCATGGGGAACATACTGGTGAGGCCCTGTGCTTCCATCAACGGACCGCCGATGCCTTCCACGATCAATTCATCGCACTGTGCCCGCAGCTCCTTGAGGACTCTGGATCCGAGGATATCACCGGAGGCTTCTCCGGCCAGTACGCCAATACGCAAAGTGCCTCCCGGGATTTAGCGAACGATGCCTCGCTCCGAGGAGCGCACGGAATCGATTAACACCTGAATCTCTGGTGTTTCCCGCAGCATAGTTTCGAGGCGTTGTAGCGCCAGTTCGAGGGTCAGGCCCTGTCGATAGAGAATTTTGAAAGCTCGACGTAATTGACTGATCGCTTCAGCAGAAAAACCTCGGCGACGCAGGCCCTCAATATTAATGGTCTTGGCCTCGGCTGGCGAGCCGCTAACCGTGACGTAGGCAGGCACGTCTTTACCAATGGCTGTGCCCATACCACTGAAACTATGTGCTCCGATCTTGCAGAACTGATGCACCAGGGTATAGCCGCTGAGGATTGCCCAGTCACCGATGCGCACGTGCCCTGCCAGGGCAGTATTATTCACCAGGATCGTATTATTGCCTAAAATTGAGTCATGGCCGATATGCACATAGGCCATCAGTAAATTTTCATTGCCTATGGTGGTCTCAGACCGATCCTGCACGGTACCCCGGTGAATCGTCACGCTCTCGCGAATAACATTGTTGTCACCGATTACCAGCTTGGTCGGTTCATCACGATATTTAAGATCGGGAGTAGCCTCGCCAATACTGGAGAATTGATAAATGTGATTACCTGCCCCGATAACAGTAGGGCCACGAATCACTACATGAGGTTCAATGATCGTGCCGGGACCTATTTCGACATTAGCCCCCACCAAAGACCAGGGCCCAACGCTGACATCGTCGGCTAGGCGAGCACCCGGTTCGATAATGGCGGTTTCGTGAATCATCGATCAGCGCAGAGAATCGTCGCAGAGGCTGCCAGTTCTCCATCCACATCTGCACTGACAGCAAACTTCCAAATACCACGGCGGTCAGAAATGATAGAAGCCCGCAGCATTACCCTGTCACCAGGCACACAAGGCCGCTTAAAACGCAGTTTGTCGGCGCCAACAAAATAGTAAATAGAGCCATCTGCCGGAGTCTTGTTCATGGTCTTGAAACCAAGAATGCCAGCCGCCTGAGCCATGGCCTCAACGAGCAAAACGCCGGGAAAAACTGGCTGACCGGGGAAGTGCCCGTCAAAAAAAGGTTCGTTTATTGTCAGGTTCTTGTAGGCAACGATGGATTCACCAAGATTAAGCTCTACCACCCTATCCACCAGAAGAAAGGGATAGCGGTGCGGCAGATGCTGCCGAATTTGTTCTATATCCATCATCAGGAGATGTTTCCTTGTTCTAGGGCGCGCTTCCTTTCTCAATGGCCGCCAGACGCTTGTGCATGCCGTCCAGCTGTGAAAAACGCACCGCATTTTTGCGCCACTCTCTATTGGGTGACGCAGGGACACCGGAAGAGTAGACGCCTGGCTCGGTAATAGACCGCGTCACCATGCTCATACCGGTAATATGGACGCCGTCGCAGATTTCAATATGACCCGATAAGGCAACAGCGCCCGCCACGGTGCAGTTAGCGCCTATGATCGTGCTTCCTGCCATACCGGTGCAACCAGCGATCGCGGTATTTTTTCCGATGCGACAGTTGTGCGCAATGTGCACCTGGTTATCAATGATGACACCGTCTTCAATGACCGTATGCTCCAGCGCACCACGGTCAATGGTGGTACCGGCACCAATCTCGACATCATCCCCAATTCGCAGCCCTCCCAATTGATGGATCTTTTCCCAACCCTCTGGCCCCGGTGCGAAACCAAAACCATCTGAGCCCAACACCGAAGTGCTGTGGACGATGCAGCGCGCACCCAGCCAAACATCGTGATAAACGATGACACCGGGATTCAGGCAGGTATTAGCCCCGATCCGACTGCCTGCGCCGACATAGGCATTTGCACCAATGACAACTCCTTCCCCAATAACTGCGCCAGCTTCCACCACCGCGTTGGCGGCTATCCTGACGCTGTCGGCGACTTCAGCCTCAGCAGAAACCACTGCGGCTGGATGCACGCCCTCTGCAGGCCGGGAAGACCGATCAAATAACGAGGTCATTCTTGCGAAAGCGAGATAGGGATCCTCGGTGACGAGGGTATCAACAGGGCATTGATCGGCGAAATCGGGGTGGACAAGCACTGCTGCCGCAGCGGTATCGGCTAATTGCTCAAGATATTTTTTGCTGGCAATAAAGCTGACATGATCGGGCCCGGCTCCGCCTAGAGTGGCCAAACCCGATACGGAGCGCTGGGCGTCACCTGACAAGGTCAGATTAAATCGTTGCGCCAACTCCCCGAGAGTCATCACGACAATATTACTGAGTGGGCAGCTGATTCAGCTTATCAGTGACTTTGGCGGTGATACTGTATCCGGCGTCAGCGTGAATGACAGAAGACTGCTGAAGTAGAAGACCAATACCCTCGGTAGTGATCAGATCGCGCAGGACTTCCTGCACTTTGGGTGACAACTCTTGCAGCAGGGCCTGACCTGCGCCTTGTTCCGCCTGTTGCAGTTTGCCGGTAACGTGCTCCAGGTCTGACTGCTTGTTGGCGAGCTTCTGCCGCGCAGCGAGCTGCTGCTCCTGGCTCATTACTGCCGCATCTTTCTGGAATTTTTTCACCAGCTCATCAAATTCTTTCTTCAACTTGTCGAACTCGGCCTTATCTGCCTTGTAATCGTCCTGGCCACGAACTTCGTTGAGGCGCTGTTGAGCGGCGTCTGTTTGCAGAATGGCTTCCTGCAGGTTGACTACTGCAATCTTGCCTTGTGCCATTGCCACGGCGGGCACGGTAAGCGCCAATGCGACAATACTAACTTTCAAAAATTTAAACACGTTTATCTCCATGGTTTAGATATTAAAATCAGAATCCACGACCCAGAGTGAACTGGAAGGCTTCTTCCTCGTCCTCAGGGCCTGCGTTGAGTGGTTTGGCAAGACTGAATGTCATCGGGCCAAATCCGGTTATCCAGGTAACACCGACACCCACTGAGTAGCGCAGCTCGTCCGCATCAACATCGAAGCAATTGACCTGGCTGGGGGCACACTTGGTATTAAACACGTTGCCTACATCCACAAAGAATGCGGAGCGCAGTTTGCTCCGATCCTTGATAAACGGCAGCGGGAACAACAATTCTGCACTGCCTTCAACTAACACGTTGCCGCCAAAGGGATCGGGGTCATCTCGCAGGGTTTCCACCAGCAGCTTCCCGTCATTACCGACGTAACCAAATTGCTGTCCGTTCGGCCCACCTATCTCGGTGGGGTTGCCTTCATCATCAATCCCGGTCACTGGCTGACGAGCGGTATACAACTCAGCCGGTGTCGACCTTGGACCAAGGGTATTGCTTTCGAAACCTCGCACCGAGCCGAAGCCTCCAGCAAAGAAGTGCTCGTAGAAAGGCAGTTCTGTAGTGTCTCCATATCCATCACCATAACCGAGCTCGCCCCGCAGGCGCGCGGTCCAAGACCCCCTGATAGGAATATAAATTTCACCGCGGTAGATCAGTTTGTAAAACTCAAGATCCGAACCGGGCATAGAAACCTCAAAAGACACTGAGTTCGAGGTACCGCGGGTCGCCATCCTTCCCCGGTTCAGGGTGGACTGGCTCCAACTGGAGGTAACAGTCCAGTTGAGATAGTTATCTCCGTTTTCATCCAGAAAGCCCAGTTCTTCGGGGATGGTGAGGTAGTCAAACGGGATGTCTGCAATCGGCATGACCTCCTCGACATCGGCGAACGTCCCGTCCTGCAGCTGGGTGCTGTCGAACCAATAATCGACGCTTTCTTCCAAACGCGGACTGGCCTTAATTTCTTGCACTGCGTATCGGCCAGCGGTAATTTCAGTATCAGAAATACCAAAGCTGAAGCCCAGACGCTGGGTTTCCTTAATCGGGTAGCCAAAGTTTAGTGCTGCCCCATAAGTATCAGTGGTATAGCTGGCAACGTTCACTTCTGACAGGTCTGTAGAGCGATAGAACAGGTTAAAGCCGCGGCTGACGCCATCCTCTGTGAAGTAGGGATTGGTGTAGTTGAAGCTGTAAATGTCCTGGTACTTGGACGAATTCAGGTTAATACCGACCCGCTTGCCGGTTCCCATGAAGTTGTCCTCCTGCAGATTCAGTCCGAGAATCAACCCCGCATCCTGGGCATAACCAAAGCTGGCACCAATACTGCCGGATGACTGCTCTTCCACCTCAAACTCCACGTCAATAAGATCGTCATGTCCTGCAACCTGCGGGGTCTCCACGGTGGCACGGCTGAAGAAACCCAGGCGCTCAAGCCGCACCCGCGATTGCTCAATCTTGGAGGCAGAAGCAGGTGAACTTTCCATCTGCCGCATTTCCCGGCGCAGCACATCATCGGCAGTTCTCATGTTTCCCTTAAAGCTGATGCGACGCACATAAGTGCGCTTACCGGGGTCAACGAAGAACTTCATCGAAACTACATTGTTACCCTCTTCAACCTCCGGTATTCCAGTCACCTTGGCGAAGTTGTAGCCTTCATTGCCCAACCGTCGCGTCATGTACTCCTCAGTGGAAGTTACCAACTGCTGCGAGAAAGTCTGACCCTCTGCAACCAACAGGAAGCGCCGCAAGTCCTGCTCTGGCAACACCAGGTCGCCCGATAAATCGACCGTTCCCACGGTGAACTTGTCACCTTCGCTGACATTGGCAGTGATATACACCTCTTCCTTATTGGGAGACACCGACACCTGGGTTGAGTCAATCCGGAACTGGAGGTAGCCCCTGTCCATGTAATAGGAAGTCAGGGTTTCCAGGTCACCGGTGAGTTTTTCTTTGGAATACTTATCGTCATTGGTAAAGAACGAAAGCCACCCAGTGGTCTTCAACTCGAAAATATCGTCAAGGTCTTCGTCGACAAATATCTCGTTACCAACCACATTGATATGCTTAATTGCGGCCACGGTGCCTTCGTCGACATCGATATTAATCGCCACCCGGTTGCGCGGCTCAGGAAGCACTTCGGTATCAATGGAAGCGTCATAACGACCCTGCTGCACATACTGGCGTTGCAGTTCCATTTGCATACCTTCCAGCGTGGAACGCTGGAACACTTGTCCGACGGCAAGGCCAGAACCCTTAAGGCCATCCAGCAGGGCTTCGGTTTCAATGGCCTTGTTACCATCGATATTAATTTCGCTGATACTGGGGCGCTCTGCCACCACGACTACCAGCACATTGGCGTCGCGGCCAATACGAATATCGTCGAAATTACCGGTGGCAAACAGGCTTCGGGCGGACGCTCGAATAGCGTACTCATCGACCATATCGCCAACACCGACGGGTAGCGATGCGAAAACGCTACCGGCGGAAATACGCTGCAACCCCTCCACCCGGATATCGGAGATGAGGAATGTCTCGGCAGAGGCGACGGGGACCGAAAAAATCAGTACCAGCGCCAGATATTGGGTCAGTCTTTTTATCAAAATTCACTCAATCAACGGGTTACGCCTGCGAGGCTATTATCGTGTTTTTTCGTCGGCCAGAGTTACAGGCGCGTAAAATCGTTATATAAGGCCAGCATCATCATTCCCAGCACCAGAAACAGGCCTAGCTGATAACCCAGCGCCTGTATTTTCTCAGGTACTGGGCGTCCAGCCAATAGCTCTACCGTATAAAAAAGCAGGTGACCGCCGTCCAGCACAGGGATAGGCAGCAAGTTTAACACTCCTAGACTGACACTAAGCAGAGCGAGGAAGCCTATATAGGACTCCAGGCCGGACTTGGCCGAGGCGGACGCCACTTTAGCAATGGTAATGGGACCGCTCAAGTTTTTTGGCGATATCAGGCCCATGATCATCTTCTTAATAGAATTTACGGTGAAACCCATCAAATCCCAGGTGCGAACCACGGCGGCCCCAGCGGCTTCAATCGGGCCACGGTCGAAACTGCGAACCAGTTCCTGGGGCATCTCCGGAATCGCTACGCTGACCCCTACCCGACCAAAATCGACGCCATCCTCATCGGTTAGACGATCGGGCACGATTTCCCCGGTCAGCAAGCGTTCTCCGCGTTCGTATTCTAGAACTATCGCTTGTTCCGGCCTGGAGCGAACGTGTTTTACCCAGTCCATCCACTTTTCCATAGCAACGCCATCGGCGCTGAGAATTCGGTCACCCGGCTGCAATCCGGTGCGCTGCGCCGGACCACCGTCAACAATGCTATCGACAACCGGTGGCACGTCCGGGGTGTACATAATAAGGCCCAGGCCGCCGAACAAGTCTGGTTGCTCCTGCTCTGAAAGCCAGCGATCAATCGCAGCTTCAGACTGGTAAACCATATCTGACCCAGAGTACTTGACCGTAAAATTGATGGTACCGGTATCCCCTATCCGATCGAGCAAGGCAAAACTCAGGGCCTGCCAGGTGGGAGTATCGATATCGTCAACCGCTACTATTTCCTGTCCGGCTTCCAAACCGGCCACATCGGCAATTGACCCGATCTCTACATCACCAACAACCGGTGCATAGCCTGTTTCCCCCGCCATGAACAGGAACCAATAAGCGACAACCGCCAGTATTAGATTGGCCAGCGGACCGGCCACAACAACGGCGATACGCTGAAGCACAGGCTTGCGATTAAACGTCTGGTCCAGTAACTCCTCGGGAACTTCGCCCTCGCGCTCGTCAAGCATCTTCACGTAGCCGCCAAGAGGAATGGCCGCAACACTGTATTCGGTTCCCTGCTTATCTTTCCAGCTGGCCAGAGCCGTACCAAAACCAATAGAGAAACGCAGTACCTTAACTCCGCACTTACGGGCCACCCAAAAGTGTCCGTATTCGTGCACCGCAACCAAAACGGCCAGTGTGCCAAGGGTGATAAAAATAGTGTAAAGCATGTCCATCAGGCCAGGTTCGCTTCCGGGGTGTGCCCGGTCATAGTTGCCAGAAGGTCACGTGCGACCTCTCTGGCTTCGTTGTCTGCATTTTCGACCACGTTCAAGGCCGTGGGTTCAACAATGCTCACTTTCTCCATTACACCCTCGATAATAGAGGGAATATCGGTAAATCGAAGTTGTTCATCCAGGAATGCTTGCACTGCTATTTCGTTAGCGGCATTGCAAACGGCCATGGCAGTGCCACCCGCGGCCACTGCCTCCCTGGCCAAACGCAGACAGGGAAAACGGGATTCATCAGGCGCCTCAAAATCTAGACGGGCGGTGGCAATCAGGTCAAGTGGCGCTACCCCGGAGACCAGCCGTTCAGGCCAAGCCAGTCCATAGGCGATGGGCGTGCGCATATCCGGATTGCCCAACTGCGCGAGCACAGAGCCGTCTAAATATTGCACCATAGAGTGAATAATGCTCTGTGGGTGAACAACGACGTCCACCAGATCCGGGGTCAGGTCAAAAATCCAGCAGGCCTCAATAAACTCCAGCCCCTTGTTCATCAGACTGGCTGAATCGACTGAAATTTTACGCCCCATAGACCAATTGGGGTGGGCACAGGCCTGGTCGGGAGTGGCGTCGTACATCTGTTCATAAGTCCAGCTGCGGAAAGGCCCACCAGAGGCCGTCAGCAACACCTTGCTGATTCCGTCGCGCATCGGGCGAGCCTGCTCATCCACTGGCATGCATTGAAAAATAGCGTTGTGTTCGCTATCGATGGGCAAAAGTCTGGCCCCGGACTCTCGTACCGCCTGCATCAGCAGATGTCCGCCCATGACCAACGATTCCTTGTTGGCCAGCAACAAGGTTTTACCCGCGTTCGCGGCAGCGAGCGTAGAAGGCAGGCCAGCTGCACCCACAATAGCCGCCATCACGCTATCGACCTCAGGAGCCGTCACCACTTGAGTAAGCCCAGCTTCTCCCTGTAAGACCTGAGTCTGGCTATCTGCGGGTAATTGATCACTCAGTAACTGGGCAGCGGCTTCGTCCATCATCACCGCAAATTGAGGCTGGTGCTGCAAACATTGCGCCAGCATCGCCTCCACTGACCGGTTGGCGGCCAATGCGTAGACTGCAAAATCCCCCGGATGCCTGGCAATGACATCAAGCGTACTCACCCCAATCGATCCGGTGGACCCCAATACACTGACCTGGCGCAGAGAGGCTGTCACTTCACCACCCCGCCAGCAGCAGGCCGAGAGCGAACACAGGGGCGGCGCCGCACAAACTATCGAGACGATCCAATACCCCACCGTGCCCGGGCA
>ENA-UZWX01010309-UZWX01010309.1-metagenome-genome-assembly--contig:-Day-4---50m-contig-10309_pt1 | contig 12611 bp, 7 predicted proteins | sample MGYA00260347_ERZ794907 | MGnify/ENA metagenome assembly ERZ794907 | reverse complement strand
TGAGCCCAAACATCGCAGCCATGTTCGCTGATAAGTGCCTCATTCCCTTGGGTATGATCCCAGTGTTCATGGGTATTTATAATGGTCGTTAGCCGCAGTTTATTGTCAGACAGGACACTGTTCACTATACCCTCTTCCCAAGGGTCAATGACAATTGCAGTGCCATCATTAAGTTCAATTAAATAAGTGAAGTTACGCAAAAAACTCTGAGTGTATAACTGGTGAATCTTCATCAATAACCCTTAGTAGAAATTTTGTTATCAGAAGGGGATCATCATGCCTGATGCAAGAAATTTCAAGTCATTCATTCTCAGACATCCATATAAACAGATCTGAGTTTTGCCGGTCAGTCTTTTAGCTGAGTGCAATAAAAAGGGCTGCAATTGCAGCCCTTTCGCGGTTATATCAATCCTTCATGAAAAATCGGGGTTTGTTGGGTCATAAAACACCTTAGAATCATAAACATCCGGGTTTACACAGGTGGCAGTAGCATCAAATGCTGCCTGAACCTCTGCACCCGTAGCCTGAAAGCCTTCGCCGCCAGCCTTCATGGTCTCGAAACTTTCGTGGAAATTGCCCCAAAAGTAGTCAACGCCGTTGGTTTCTGTCTCAGCACGTGCAGGATAGATACCATAGGCATAAAAGCTAGTAGATTCAGGATCCAAACCATCTAACCAGGCATTATAGAGATCAATACTTGCCTCTAGATCCTCAAAGCCCTTACCTTCATTAAATGAGCAAGCAATATATGCAGAGGCAAATTCTCCCGACTCAGGAGTAGGCCCAAAACTATCTGGCGCGCGATAAAACTTAAAATCCCAGCCATATTTACTAGGTACATCGCAAGCCATCACACTTTGGTACTTCGCTGACCACGCTTGGGCTTCTTCATTTTCTGCCCACTGTGCCCATACAGCATCTGCAGCCTCTTTAGATGGCCAGCTCACTTCCCACCAACCATTAGGGAACTCATTTTGATCGCTTGCCGGCGCATAGCCCCATGCACCTAAAAGGTCAGGAGCTAATCCTCCAGCTCTCCACTCGGTAACCATTGCATCGACGGTAGCCGCGCTAAAGTCAGGGCCCGCTGTACAAGGAATAAACTCATTATAAAAAACCTCCCCAACAACATCCCAAGTCATTTCTTGCTCAACTACGGCAGCAACTGCCGTCTCTTCTTTATTTTCTGAGCACGCGGTAACAAACAAACATGCAAGTCCTACTGTTAAAATTTTGTTCATGGTAGTCCCTCTCTAAAATTCGTCTTCTCATAAAATTTACGATGATGATGGTTTTACTCCAACCAAACCCATATTCCATAGCTAATTAAATATAGCACAAATATCAGAACTATCCACTTGTGCATGTAAGCAAAGATCAAACCTTGGTTGAGTTGACTACCCTAGACTGAGGATGAACTGCGAGAATACCGCATAAAACCATTAATAATGCTCCACAGGCAACCATGGTAATATCCAAACTAAAGTCGATGGCAAAGCCCATAATGGCATCGGCAATCGGCACCAACCCGAGCGACATAAGCATCAATACACTCATTACCCTGCCTAATAGTTTGTCTGGCGTAATCTTTTGAAGCCAGGTAGTGAAGTGCACATAGAAAAATGCCTCAAACACTCCGGAAATAAAAAATAATACCATCGCCCACCAATAGGCATCGTAGAAGATAATTAACGCCAAAGTTGAGCCACTGAATACGTAGGACCAAAACATGTAGGGTATTAGTTTTTTATCATTAGGAGCTGCAAGATAGGCACTGCCAACAGCGCCAATAAAAGCACCCAAACCAAAAGCGGCTGTCACTAAACCATATACATAAGCGCCTTCTAAAAAGCGTTCCTTGGCCCATACTGGAATACCCACAAATACCATAGGCATAAAAAAGAAATGGATAACAGCCATGCCAATAAAGCCAAGGCGGACAGCGGGAATAGACCATACCCAGCGGATGGCGAGTTTGATTTCAGCATACATTGAGGTCTTTACTTCATTAGCGGAGTTTTCTTCTAACGGCCTTACCTTCACAAATAAGAGGGATAAAAACGAAAGTGCAAATGTTGCTCCATCTACAAAAAATGCTCTAGCCAGTCCTTCCCGATCAAGCTCATAATTACTCACTGCGCCGTCAACCAACTCGCTTTGATGGCTAATGGAAGACACCTCTCCGGCAATAATAAGCGCAGCTATCATAGGCCCAACAGTCATTCCTAAATGAAATGTCGTTTGCAAAACAGCGTTACCCGCCTGAAGTTCATCGCGAGAAACCAAGCTTGGTAAAATAGAGGTGCTGGCCGGATAAAAAAATGCATCTGCAACACCAAACGCAAACGCCATTAGAAACACTGATGTTATATCAGCTGTATCTTGGCTAATCATATAAGCCAAATAAACAACTAGAAGCATTCGCAAACCATTGGACACCAGCATAACAAGTCGAGGACTTGTACGGTCTACTAGCGCTCCTCCAGCAAGCATGAGCGCGGCTCTAGGTATTCCTTGCACGGCGAACACTAAACCTGTTAATGCGGCGCTGTTAGTCATTTGCAAAATCAACCAAGGGAAAGCGATCAAACTAATTTGATCGCCGATGACTGATATGGTCTCACCGAACCAAAACAACGAAAAATTAGGTTTTTTAAATAGACTGAACATAGGCTAGCGCGGATTAGAAAACAGGGTCGAGTTTATCGAATAAGCCTACACCAGTACACAGCTTATTTATCACGGGCACCGTTATCATACTGTCATACCATAGCTGAGATATTCAACTACCAATATGCCGTTAGGTTTTGTATTTTGCGAAGAGAAAATGGTTTCAAGCCGCTCTATGCAGATTTGAGTGGATTAGCAAGCTCTGATACCATTTATTCTCCAATAAAAATTAAATAAGAGGATTACCAATGAAACGAATAGCCCTATTACTCACCCTATTAATTTCAACCTTTCATTTTAGTGTTGTTGCACAAGATATGACCTTAAGCAAAGATTCTTTCGAAGGAAATTTTGTGATTGATTCCACTTTCACCCGAGATGGAGGCAAGACTTTCGAGGTATCGGCATCTGGCGATGCAGGCCCTTATGGTCGGGCCTACTTATCATATGTATTTACTGACAAACAAAATCTAGGTACGGCAGGAGAGTTTACTGGCTTTGCTTGGACACAAAATGGAGAAGATGTCGTCACCGCTACTCTTCAAGGCGCCTATGTAAAACAAGGCAAAGTCTTCAAAATGTACACCTTTGATCCTACAAGCAGTGGCAAGCTCAATTTTGCTACGGGTATCGTTGATTTTGTTGCCAAAACTATGAAATTTAAAGTGAGTGAAGTTGATACCAGTTTGTAGACTAAGCACTTGGTCTCCGCATCTTCAGGGTGCTGAGACCAGACTTATTGTGTTAATCTAGTGGCAGAAATACTTGGCTCTATTAGCACTTAAAGAGCCGGCATTAGTGTCTTCAAATGTGCCTCAATTTCCGCTGCTGAATCTCTCGTAGCATCAGCAGCAACAACGCCACTGATTAACATATCTCCCTCTAAACCGAACAAATAACGCAGTGTAAGCAGCCCATCTGTAAGCGCGTCTATTGTGCCGTTACCATCGATATCTGCAAGATCACCTAACATTACTATGTGAGTCTCTATATCGACTGAAGAGGTATATATGGCATTCGACGCAACAGTTCCAGAAATAAGGGCGTCGCCAGTTAAGCCAAACATTCCTCTCAATAACAATAAACCATCTGTTAAAGCGTCATACCGTCCATTACCATCAAAATCTATTGAACCAGATGGTGGTGTTCCTGCTAAAAATTCGCTTAAAGCTTCAACACCATCGTTATCTTGATCACTAGAGGCGTCTGAAGCATCGTTTGGATCGAGTCCATAGCGACGCTCCCATGCATCGGGCATACCATCACCGTCTGAATCAAATGCATATAGTCTATTATTGGGGTAAATATCTGAGTTATCCCCTACCCCGTCAGAATCGCTATCTGTCGTTTCAGTTGAATCCAATGGGAACAAATCCACATTGTTAGCAACACCGTCACTGTCGCTGTCATTGCTTGGATCTAGGGGCAAGGCATCATCTTCATCATTCACGCCATCACCGTCATCATCTACATCTGCATTATTACCGATACCGTCACTATCGGTATCGGTATCTTCAGTCCCGTCAAGAGGAAAAGCATCCAAGCCGTCTTGACTGGAAACGCCATCGCCGTCTGGATCAAACATCAAATTTGCGAGCACATTAGACTGCCAATAAGAATTATACCCCCAGCATTGGACACCGTTATCATCTAGTGCACAGGTATGTGTTCGACCTGCTACAACAGCTACCGGATTCTCTAAATCAGAAGGCACAGTAGACTGTCCATAATCGTCCCACCCCCAGCAAGTGACTATCGGTGTCACCAGAGTGGAAGGCGTCACGGTAATCTCATCAATCGCACATGTATGATAAAAACCCGCGGCCACAGCTACCGGATTCTCTAAATCAGAAGGCACAGAAGACTGTCCATAATTATTGTCTCCCCAGCACTGGACTCCACTATCACCAAGCGAACAGGAGTGATAATAACCTGCTGCCACAGCCACTGGATTCACCAGAGCTGGCACCGTAGTCTGCCCATAATTATCTCTTCCCCAGCACTGGACTCCACTATCATCAAGAGCACAGGTGTGTGCATCACCCGCTGCCACAGCTACTGAATTCATCAAACCAGCAGGCACAGTAGATTGCTGATAATCATTATCTCCCCAACACTGGAGATCATTGTCATCAATCGCACAAGTGTGAAAATAACCTGCTGCCACAGTCACTGGATTTACTAAACCAGTGGGCACAGTAGACTGCCCATAAACATCCCTTCCCCAGCACTGGACACCATTATCATCAAGAGCGCAGGTATGGAAATGACCTGCCACCACAGCCACCGGATTTACTAACCCATCGGGCACAGTAGACTGGCCATAAACATCCCTTCCCCAGCACTGGACACCATTATCATCAAGAGCACAAGTGTGTTGACTACCCGCTGTGATTTGGTAGTTTTGAACATCATCGTTATCTGAACTTACAGCAGAACTGATGCTGGCTGCTGAAAGGAGCAATAAGTAAATGAATAGTTTAAACATGAGCTTCACCTGTCAAATCCCTTTTCAATCCTCTATATGTGATGAACATACCAAGGTTTGATCTTTGGGTACAAAGATCTCTTTAAAAATATGCTTTGCTGGTAGGCTAACGAGTATACAAGAGAGTATTAAATAATCAATTTAGCTCATTATCAACAACCCATCTGCTAAATATAGCAGGCACCAGATGAACGACTTCGATGGTCGCTTTAAATTTACTGACTCCAGAGTCTTCAACCCACCATCGGATTAACTATCAATTATTTTGCTTCTGATGAGTCAAACAAAAAATTTATGACCACCTTTACACAGTTGCACATAAGTAGACTATGGAGGAGAATGGTCCAGAGAAAATTTAATCTCCAAGGTGTAATAGCGTATGCAATACATGAAAATAATATCGTGTTTTTATTTGCTTGTTACTTTAACGCTAACTGGTTGCGATGGTAGCTCTAGTGAAGACGTTCTTCCACTGGCAGTATCCCAAGCTATGCCACCTAACACAGCGCCGGTTGCCGGAATATCCTTGGGCTCTGAGGCATTTGTCGCTAGCACTGAAGTCTTCTTTACTGGCGGAGAGAGTAGCGACGCTGAAGATGATTCACTTACCTATTTGTGGAGTTTAGAAAAACCAGACTTTTCTCTTGCCAAACTGAATAATACAACCGATGAAGTAATTTCATTCAGACCAGATGCGATCGGCAAATACACGCTAACCCTTACCGTTACTGACACCAAAAACAAATCAACCTCGATTACGAAGTCTTTTATTCCTAGTTTACCTGAGCCCAAGCCTTTACCTATATTTGCTGCTGCACCACCTCCAGTTGGAGTAATCATCGATGAGTTGGATGCGGTACGTTTTCTGAAACAATCAACCTTTGGCCCAACAGTTGAGTCAGTTGGGGACCTTTTGGCTAAAGGAGGAGAAGCGTGGTTTAACGAACAACTGAACCTTCCTTTCACTTCATGGACTCATCTCAGAAGAACCTCTTGGATTGAAGAAGTTGATCCTCTGGATTCTGACCAAAATGGTAGGATGTGGATAGAAGAGTTATTTTCTGAAACTGCACAAAATAGTGCTGACCAGTTGAGACATCGAATGGCTTATATTCTCAGTCAACTGTTTGTCGTATCTCAACAAACGGATCTAAGCCACAGAGAAATCGCCTTTACCGATTATTGGGATACTCTTGGAGAAAACGCGTTGGGGAACTTTCGGAATTTATTGGAGGATGTGACCTTACATACAACGATGGGTCATTATTTAAATATGATAGGCAATCAAAAGGCCGATCCTGAAAATAATATTCGCCCAGACGAAAACTTCGCAAGAGAAGTGATGCAGCTTTTTACAATTGGCTTAAGAGAATTAAACCAAGATGGCTCAGTCAAAGTAAACTCGAGCGGAGAAGCTATTGAAACATACGACCAAGAAACAATAACTCAATATGCAGCCGCTCTAACTGGCTGGTATTACGATACAACTGGTTTTGAAACAAATCCAGAAAACGAATTTTCGTGCAGCATAGCCTGTTTCCCGATGGATATTTCTACAAAACCCATGGTTGCTTTTGACTATATCCATCAAAAAACCGAAAAACGGCTTCTACGTGGGCACTATATCCCCCCTGGGCAAAGAGCAGAAGAAGATGTGCAAATAGTAATCGATAGTTTGTTTAATCATCCAAACTTAGCACCTTTTTTCTCCATGCACCTAATTAGACAAATGGTGACCAGTAACCCCTCTTCAGCTTATATAAGTCGTGTAAGCGCCGTATTCAATAATAATGGGGAAGGGATTCGTGGTGATTTGGGCGCAACGGTAAAGGCAGTATTATTTGATCCTGAAGCAAGAAGTCCTGAAATGGCAGAAATACCCCTTTACGGAAAAGTCAAAGAACCCGCCTTAGCAATAACCCACCTTAATCGTCTCTTCAATATTGGCATTAACCAAGAAATACCAGCAACAGTAAGCGCCGACCAATTATGGGGAACACATCGGTGGATGAGGGTGGCTGGCGCGCCGTCACAACAAGTACTTGACTCTGAAAGTGTGTTTAACTTCTTCAGGCCAAATTTTGCTCCAAATGGTGAAATTTCTGATTTGGGATTCGTTGCGCCAGAACTACAAATTACAACAGAAGCAAGCATTGTTAATGATGTAGAGATGTTCCGGTGGCTGACTACAAAGGAACTATGGTCACATGCTATAAATAATGGCCGAGATCCAGATCAATTTACACTAACTTATGACTTCACACACTTAGATGAAATTTGGGAGGTAGAGGGATATCCAGCCGTGTTAGATTTTTTAAATTTATATATGACAGGAAATAGAATGGACTCGGACTATAAATCTCATCTGTTATCGTTTTCCGAAAACCCAGAATACACTCAAGTATTTGATGGAGAAGACCCAGCTTGGAGTGAGGATTTTACTGATAGAATGGAGCGACATCAGTTTTTAATCGACCTCATTTATGTAATTGCGACAACACCTGAATTTAAGGTTCAAAGATAGGAGGAGTAAAATGGATAGAAGACGGTTTTTGCAATCAGGGCTTTCAGCTTTTGGAGTGTGCGCGTCACATTCGTCATCTGTCTTTGGCTTGGCTGTAGATTCAAATTTCGTCAAAGCGACAAAATCAGTTAACGACTACAAAACTCTTGTCTGCGTCAATCTCCAAGGTGGTGCCGATTCTATTTCCCTTTTTGTGCCTACTAATAATTCAGAGTATAACCAGTACCAAAAAATTCGACAAAACTTAAGTTATGAGCAAAGCTCAATTAATCCTTTGGTGTCTAACAATGAGAATTTAGACGGATTTGGCTTGCCTGATTTTGTTAGTTCTTTTAGCAGTTTGTTTAATGATAAAAAATTATCTATCGTTTCAAACGTTGGTCCTCTGAGAGAGCCAACGACACTATCAATGATTCAAGCGAATAAAGCTGTGCTCCCTCCCTTTATGAATTCGCATTCAGACCACGAGGCCCTTTGGCAAACCGGCTTTGTCGGTGTGAACGAGCGAACTGGCTGGGGGGGGCGACTTATTGAGGCATTCAATAATGACGGTACATTAGTACCCAATAATATCTCCCTAAAACAAACTCGAAAATTTATCAGAGGAAATAAGTTAGATCCATTTGTGGTTAATTCTGGTCAAATCCAAAATCTTAGCCAGTATGTTGATTGGGAAACAAATAGCGATTTGCCGCTACGCGACATGTTTAATAAATTGACTAACAGAAGCGATACTAGTCTTGATGAAAGCTATACAAAGGTTGTGAATTCAGCAATGAATAACAATCAAGCTTTGAAGAGAGGGTTACAAACCGCATCCGAAACTGCAGTTTCTTACCCTTCGTCAACAGGAAATGTAGCGGTAGATAGTGAAGCTGAAGGCTTTAATGCACAACTGAAACGTGCAGCAGAGTTAATTGAGATCGCCCCATTTCTTGGGCATCAACGGCAAGTTATTTTTATCCAACTCGGCATGTTTGATACGCATGATAACCAAGCAACTATTTTTCCGGCGCTTATGAAGCTTTTGTCTGACGGGATGAAGTCTTTTCAAACAGACCTTGAAAGTCGCGGCATAGACGACCGAGTAGTTACCTTTACGCAATCTGAGTTTGGCCGTACCCTTACTATTAATTCTAATGGTACTGACCATGGTTGGGGTGGTCACCAGTTTGTCATGGGCACACCTGTCCTAGGCGGCCAAGTTATTGGCAACCTCCCAGAGTTCGCAATAGATTCCTCAGACACTTATCAATCAGCGTTCATACCACAATTTGCAGTGGAACAATACGGTGCAAATTTAGCAAAGTGGTTCGGTATTTCAGAATCAGAAATGTTAGATATTTTTCCAACCTATAATCGCTTTGATAATGTTGATTTCGGTCTTTTTGTTTAACAAAGACATACATGACTTAGCTAGATTGAACTTTGGCAATTAGCCCAGTTCTATCCTATTTGAATCAATTGCTTAGCCGTTTGTGTCAATGGCAAAACACCTCGATCTAGTACCAACTTAAAGCGCAGGCATTAAGGTCTCTAAATGAGCCTCAATCTCTTCTGCAGTGGTTCTAGCAGCATCTTCTGCCACTACACCGTTAATCAGCGTATCGCCCTGTAAACCGAACAGGTAACGCAGAATAAGCAGGCCATCTGTAAGAGCATCAATATCACCATTTCCATCGATATCTGCAAGATCACCAAGCGTTTCGATACGAGACTCGATGTCCACTGATTCAGTGTAAGTTGCATTTGAAGCTAGCGTTCCACCAGTAAGAGCAGCACCATCTAACCCGAACATACCTCTAAGTAGAAGAAGACCATCTGTAAGGGCGTCGTACTCACCGTTTCCATCCAAATCAATAGAGCCTGACGGTATCGTTCCCGCTAAGAACTCATCTAATGCTAAAACACCATCATTGTCCTGATCACTTGTAGCATCAGAGGAATCACGTGGGTCAAGCCCATACTTGATCTCCCAAGAATCTGGCATACCGTCATTATCAGTATCTTTTGAATACTGATCATTCTCTGGGTAAGCATCGCTATTATTGGCAATACCATCACCATCTGAGTCATTGGTTGGGTCTGTAGGCGAACTATCATTCTCATCAGCCACACCATCGTTATCATCGTCTGCGTCAGCTGACATACCCATTTCAATACATGCTTGATCGCACTCGTTTGGAACTCCATCACTATCAGTGTCAATTAAAGAGCCAACAGAAATGAGGGGATAGGCATCATTGATATCTGGTACAAAATCATTATCTCTGTCAGGCAGTAACATGTTTTTACCGTAATAGACCTCAAGGGCATCTGCCCTTGTACATGTGAGAACGACATCCAAATTTCCATCCGCATCTAGATCGGGTGTGTAGATACGATAGCAGCTATTTTCCTGCATAAAACTGCGGAAAGTTTTTGTGGTCAATGACCAGCCAGGATTGAGATTTTTGTGTAATGCTATTGCGTCGTTGGCAAAGCCTCCCGAGGTTAATGTCGAAACGATATCTAACTTAGAATCACCATTTAGATCTCTAAACTGGAAATTCTGATCATGACTTGATCCAGTATCCTCTGGCTGGTGCTCACTCAAGCGAAAGCTATTAGTAACTATGTCTCGAGAATAAACCGATATGAGGAATCGATCATTCTCAACGTGAAACTGATTATTTTCCAGCGTAACTAATTCAACTTCCTCATCTCCCAGCAAGTCAACTAATTCAGATTCCCAGTAATGCGCTGCATTCATGTCTAAAATTCGATCATCATCTGGAATAGGCGCTATTGTATTTTCATCAAGTCGAAACCCCATATCTAGCTCCACTGGAGCAGAAGCCATATCAAATTCCCCTTCGACCTGAAAGTAGGCTGCATGTGTATAGCGCTTTGTAACAAAATGCTCATCATCGATTTGTCTTGGATCTACTTCAACATTCAATAAAATATCCAAATCATTATCCTTATCAAGATCGACGAGCGCTCCGTTATACACAGAAACACCTCGATAATCTGGTCGAGTAGCAAGATCAAAACCCGAGGGATGCATTGCTATACATGTTTCATCGCAATCAATAAGAACTGGGACGGGCCAATCTATGCCGGCGCCGGTGCCAAACAAGAAAAACTCAGGGACTTCATCTCCATCAATATCGCCATAAGTCCCAAACTCTGCCGTCATATCGTCTAGATTTAGCACAGTTTGATTTTCAACAGATGAAGCTTTAATCAACCCAGTCTCACTGCCTAAATAAAGACTAAGCGAACTAATTGACGGACTATCCGCCGGATATGTCTCATTTTTATGTCCTGCGCCAGCCACCAAAAGATCGTCTGCACCATCCTTGTTAACGTCTGCTACCACAGTGTCACGTCCGCCCAATGCACTGTCATTTAATACTACAGCTTGTGGAACCATAGTACTTTCAGATCCATAGACCGCTACAACACGAGTAGGGAAACTACAGAAAGTCTCTACAGATTGCCCCCAGTAATTGTTCTCATCAAGCGTGAATACAAGATCTTGATAACCATCTCCATTGAAATCACCAAACTCATGGCTCTCCATTAACAAGTTATGGGGGCAACCTTCAGCACGGTTATATGGTATCGACAACAAAAGTTCAAAAGGTGCTACATCAAATAATCTACGTGCATTAAGCTCATCTGAACGCCACGGCTCCTCCAGACTGTCTATAAGGTCATTGGGCTCTTGAAGCAAACTCAGATCTAAGCCCTCTCTAGTAAGTAGCTCCAGTGATGCTGAAAATTGTGATGGAGAAACACCAAATTGCTTCTCGAAAGCTTCATCCCAGTTAGAACTAGACGAATACTTATCATAAAAATCAACAAATACTGCTTTCATGCCATAGTCATGCACCAGCTTAATAATTCCAGAGATACTGATATCTATATAATTAGCCTCTGTCACATCTAAAGGCGCTTGATCTATAACGCGTCCTGCGATCTCAGATGAAACTCTTTTATGGAACTCACCAAAGGGTTCCCCTAGCCCCATACTCGCGATTAGTATTTTTGTTAGATATTCTTCCTGTCCTTGAAACCACCATGGAGGAACCGTGTTAGGTGCCGGAGCTTGGCGCGCTAAAAATTGCTTAAAAAAAGCGCGAAAAGCAAGAAGCGAGCGGTCATTCTGATAAAGATCGACCTCATCCAAAAATATGATTTGTTTAATCGAGCTATCAGAAATAAATTCTAAAGATCGATATCCAGTATTTTCATCGCTAAAGGATTCAAGATTTGCTATACGGTTGAGGAGATCATTAGTTGAGCAGTTATCTGGTACTAGCTCACATACAGCAATTGACGCAACATCAGTAATTGATTCTGCTCTTTTTACTACAGAGACGAACGTATGAGTATTCCCAAAAATTGACTCCAAGCTAGTAAACTGGCGGTTATATATCACCATCTGCTTTTCGCTAATACTATTTTGATGAAGCTCCACCGCTCCATTCAACAACGGTTTGAGTCGTTGGTCATTAGCGAATATTACATTTGATAATCCCAGCAAACATAAAAACAACCATACATAGAATGAGATATTACAGCGGCGGGACATGTCCATTTTAGCTCTCTTTTAAACAAGGATAAACGCAAAACGAAGAGTTTTTGTTGGAAATCGAGATACTGCCAAGTCGCCTAATAAAAGTCAACATTATCGGTTACTTAGAGATTTAGTGCATATACGAAACCACCTCGATCTAGTGACAATCTATATCTAAGCGGGCGTATATTAGAAGTGTCCGGAAACTCGCGCATACAGGTGTGGAGGTATTCGCGGGTCTGGAGATCGAATTAGGATTAACAGTACACAGCGAAGACCGTTAACAGAAGCCGAGGATAAGCTAGGAAGCTAGGGAAAAATGGTGGGCCGTGCGCGACTCGAACGCGCGACCAATTGGTTAA